>Ga0164297_10003385_pt1 | contig 14862 bp, 16 predicted proteins | sample GEODES058metaG_FD_113539 | JGI IMG/M metagenome (GOLD analysis project Ga0164297, IMG submission 113539) | Dystrophic lake water microbial communities from Trout Bog Lake, Wisconsin, USA - GEODES058 metaG | ecosystem: Environmental > Aquatic > Freshwater > Lake | place: USA: Trout Bog Lake...
CGCTAGTCGGAAGTCCAGATAACAAGGGCTGGAGTTTCGGAGCCAGTGAGGTATCCATCCGTGGCGGCCATGCTGCAGAGCGTGCGTTACGGATGTCGGAGGATGGCGCCCGCGTGGATGAATGACTCGCCGAGACCAAAAACGGAACGGAGAGAGACCCGCCTTTGCCTCGAACGCGATCAACCCGTTGTGTTCATTGAGGCAGCCTACAATGGTGCTCACCGCGAGTCAAATACCACGCATGCGCACCGGTGTGACTCGCGCCGCGTCCATACTGCTTGCGCTCGTGTGCTTCACCAGAGGAACGTGGGCCCAGGCGGGGGGCAGCACAGCTCAATCGTCACCGCTCAGTAGCTTGGATGACAGTGAGCTCTTCACGCTGTGGCAATTCTTGCAGACGGGCGTGGCGCCGCCGGCAGGAGTGGCTGCATTGCGCAACCAGACGAGTTCTGCACTGCAGCCGGCGCGGTCCTCATCTAGCAGTGATGCTGTCTCACAGCCGCTGACTGCGGCAGCTGTTGCGCAAGCATTGACTGCAACTCTCATCGGCCTGTTCGGTGGCTTGCATGGATCGCTTTCGCGCTGGAATTTTAGTGCCATCCCTCCGAACGTGGCCCAGATCGCGATGTTTAGGGCCGAAAACGTGACAAACTCAGTGGCTGGCATCAACGCCACGTTAGCACGCCTCGACGCAGTGACAGAAGCCGTAATTGCGGCGATTCCAGGCCTCGCGCAGCAGCTTGATGTTGTGGTCGGCAACCAAGCTGGGCCTTACAAATACGCACCTAGTTTTACGTTTGCACCGCAAATCCGGCTGTCGTTCTTCCGATCGCAATTTGGCTTGCCGCAATCGCCGATCCAACTGCTTCAATGGTTGGGTGACCCGACACTTCAGCTGCGCACAGACAACGTTGAATTCAGGCAAGAGCTGTACACGCAAACGTACATTAACTTTGTGTTTGCGGATCCACCGTTTAGTAGCTACGCCCTGCCTTTCATTCTCAGCAAGCGGCGGCGGAAAAATCGTGCCCTCCTGCAAATGCCTCCCGACAGACGCATGGCCCTCGATGTTGGCCCGTTCACATTCCCCAATGTGCCTACGCTGGCAGGTATCCTGGCTACAAAGCTGAATCAAGTTCGCACAATGCTGCAGAACTGGCTCAATGTCCGCCCGCAGTTCCTGGTGTCGCCGTTTGCTAGCTTGATACCCACTTCAAGGACTGGCGTTCAAGTGCAGCAACGCGTTGACGGAAAGCCGCTCATCATCCAGTACTATCAGCGCCTGGGCTTCGACACGGATGATGCGGTGCGAGAAGTCGCAAGCCTGAGGGTACTCACGCTCGGCAGTCCCGGGTTCATTTCGCTGCAGTCAATCGTCAATCTTCTTGGCGATGCATACGGCGCGCTCATTGCACATTTGCATGCTTTGCGCAATCGTGGCGCTGCCCATGGAGCCATGGCTCCCGCTCCCGCCCCTAGCCCGGCTCTTGAGGACGCAGTCGAGGGACCGGCGCCGGCGTCACATGCGCCGCTAGCCGCCATCGGGCGGCGCAAGCTACGAGAAAGCACCTCAAAAACCCAGCCTCGCTCTGAAGAGCCTGGCATTTCTGTTGCTGCGCCACATCTCTTTCCGGCATCGCTATTGCCGCAGTGGCAGCAGTTCTTCTTTGACTGGCGAAATCTGTTTGGCATTGGCAACCTGTTGGACTTCCGCGTATTCAACGCGCTCCTCACTGGACCATACACGCGGACAACAGTTATCCTCTTCACGCCGCAAATCCGTGTGTACCTGGGCCAGGTTAAGATCGGGCTGCCACGGACAAAGGATGAGACTGAGCAGTGGCTGCGTGACTTCACGGAGCAGCTTGTCACTGACCAGCTCTCTTTCCAGTATCAGATGCGCATCAACACCGCGTTGAGCGTCGTATTGACACCAACTGTACCGCCAAGGCCGCCGCCAATGCCGCCACAGCCGCCGCTCTGGCGATTTGGTGGGCGGCGCCGTCTGCAGTCTTCAGTCACTGCGATCAAGGGCGCTCTCCAAACCACACAGCCTCCGTGGACCACGGACGATCCGCGCTGCGCACCTGGCAACTTTCCGGTTCTATACGACGCTGCCGCAATCGCCGCCATCCGGGCAACGCAGAACGGCACAGTGAAGCATGCCCAGTGGCTTCAAGCGATGTTATCTTTTGCAACTGGGTTGGAAGAGCTACGCACAACCAGTGTGCCCATCGCGTGCGTGCCGCCGATGTACCGAAGCGAAGCTATGGTAGAGATGCAAGCGCAGCAAGATGAAGCTGCAGGCGCGCCTCCGATGCCGACAGCCGGGCGTCGTCTCTTGCAGAGTGCAGCGGCGGGCGCCACTAGCTCCGAGTCTGCCGTCGCCACCGCTCGAATTGCCCACAATCACTCTCTGCTCACTCAGACAGCTCTGAAATCGCTGGCGGTGCAGCTTCAGGAGACGGTGTTTGCGACAGCAATTGCTGAGCTGGTGGTTCAGTCGCCGTTGACAGCGTCGGTGAACATTGCCGATGTGATGCAGCCGTTTTTTCAACCGTATACCGCAAATCTCCTGGCCCTCATCGAAACAGACTTCATCGCAGGCAAAGAGGCGCTCTTCACGTTGCTGGCACCAAAAGCTGCCTCAACTCCACCCGGAACGTCACCAGGGACTCGTCTGAGGCCAACAACATTCAACGGTTGATGATGAGACACTCGTACGTGTGACACGCGCAGCCATGGATGTGAAATGTATACAGCGCAGTTCTATCGTTGGTCTCTATCACAAGTCAGCGCCGAGTCGCTCGTTGCCTCGTCATCCGCGGCTGGGCCTGTTCCAGGGCTGCTGGTTGCGCGGCAGCCTTAGCAGCTGCACCTCTCCTCGGCTGGCGGCCCCGCCTGACTGCCATCATGACGGACGGCAGTCCATCGTCCTGCAGCTCGTCTGAGGCTGCATCCGCCCGTGAGAATGACAGCGTACGGGGATGTGCTGGCGTCACAACGATCTCGTCACTGAGATTGCGCGGCAAGGACGCTACGTCGTTGTCCGCCTCGCTCCCAGACAGCACCCAGCTGCTTGACGGGCAGACATCCGCTTCGTATGGGGTTGCAGCCTCGTATGCCGCGTTCGCGGTGTCAGCGTGCATGCTTGCACGCCACCGCATGAGGCGCGCGCCACAGTAAATGCCGACAAGGGCAAGTGCACCAATGCCTGCCATGTCTGCCAGGGGCAGTGTCGTCTTTGGAATGGCCGGTTTCACGGAGCCGACAGCGTGTGCGACAGCCGCGAGGGCATTGCGTGCTGAAGCTTTCAGGGCGGGAACATCCACATGCAGCGCCGGAATGGCTGCAGTGTTCAAGTTTGGAATGCGGGCCAGGGGCAACACCGAAGTCGCATCATGGCAGACGCCATAGAGCACCACACTGCCAGCATCGTGGCTGGCGCTCGGCGGCGCGCATGCAGGCAGCATCATGTATAGCGTATGCGTGAGGAGGTACCAATCACCAGAGGGACTGGGAGCAGGAGACACGAACGGCACCATTGCAGTTGCAAGGGAGCTAGCACGCATGTCGCTGCTGCCAGTGGGAACCGACTTGCTGACAAGCACGCTGTATGAAGCGGCAGCCACAGACAAGAGCAAGAGCAGCATTGTGCCGAACAAACGCACAGGCATCTCCATCTGCTGGGGCTCTTCCACCTCACGGACGTCCTCCTTTGCAGGAGTCGGCCGTGATGCACGCAGCAGCAAGCGCGCTCCGCGGGGCAGCAATGCCGTCAAGGGCGTCAGCAGAGCACTCGGCTTGTGGCAAGGAGTGCACACTAGCGCCGCCGCAGCAGTCGGCGCGGCTGTCACTTCGTGAGCTGACGGCGTGAGCAACACGTCCACCGTATACGGTGTCGACATGCCGCCAGGGGCGAATACGTCGGGCGTCACGGGCAAGCTATCCTGCCGTGCTTTGCTCCCTTGTCGCGATAGCCACGTGTTCGGGTCGATGGACGATAAGGCCGTCACCAGCGGTGGTGTTACGCTGGGCACACGCTCTGCGGGGGATATATAACGCCGTTTCGCGTGGGAAGTCAGGTTTGACTACTCACAAGCAGGCCGAAGCGGCGCTTCTCCACAACAGACGCGCCTCAGGACGCACCGAGACTTGCCGCAACTCGCCCCGCGTTTTCACAGAGCTCTGGACTGTCTAGACAGAGATGGCTCACGCCCGCGTCTGAAGTGCCCGCGGCGGAGTGAGAAGTGGACCGTTTCAATGCACCAGAGCATATGGGCTCCGACACCGCTTCACACACGCACCTGCGGCTTCAACGCGGTTACTTCGCCGCGTCGGTGACTGCCATGCCTTGGGCCCCCACTCTCCATGCGCAAGGACGAGTGGCGCCGCTGGGCGTGCGCCCACCACAGGAGTGGTGTTCTCGTCGTTGGGTGCCCAGCTCCTCGACATCTTGCCAGGCGACAGCAGCTGCAAGTCCGCAGGAAGCGGCTCCAACTCTAAGTGAGGTCCATGCGGCGCGGTGCCACTGACGCGACGAGCGGTGCCCGGCGTGGAAGGAAGCAAAGCAGAGGTTGCGGGCGCCTGCGTCCAGGCCGGCGACATGGTCGCGCCGTCGTTGCTGCCGCAGCACGCCTTGCCAAACATGCGACTCATGGCTGTGCCAAACTGCGTGTGGTTTCTGCGACGCGGATGCTTCTGTCCCTGAGGTGGGACTCTCGAGCTACAGCAGCTGCCTGTCATCACCGCTCGCCAAACCTCTTTGTGTGCCCCACTGCATTGAGACTCATGCCATCTGGTTCACGACTACGCTCGGTGGCCGCCTTCAAGCAAGTGCTTGCCAGCAACCCGGAAACAGTCAAGACAGCTGGCGCTGTCCTCGCCGCCGTCATCGCGTGTCTACTCAGCTTGCGCCTCGTGCGCGACCATGTGTCAGACCTGATTGCTGTCAGTGCTGCACTTTACGTCGCCCAGTCACTGCGGCCACGTCCAGTAAAAGCTGTACCGACAACCGCTGTCCAGGAGGAGGTCCCTATTGTGTTGCAATTTTCACAAGCGGATGCAAATGCAGCGTTCCGCAAGGCTTTTGCAGCTGCACAGCCGCCGCAGCCGGTGGAACAGAAGCAGGAGCGGGGCCCGGAGGCAGTGGTCGAGTCTGTGGTAGTTGCACCCCAGAGTCCACCTCCTCAGCGCGTGTCTGCAGCCCCCAAGGTGGTCAGCACTGAGCAGCGAAGCGAAGCGGCTATACCAGTGGTCGCTGTCGAGGAAACACCGACAGTAACTCCAACAGCCGAGCCGGTGTCCACGCCCCTTCCTGTGTTTGCTGAGCGGAACATCGCAGCAGTGGCCTCAGCTGAGCCGGTGGTGGCTGAACAACAAGCACCAGCTGCTCCAGCAGCTGAGCCAGTGGTTGTCATTCCAGTGGCTGCGGTGAGCGTGTTCAATGACAGCTATGCAGCTACAGTCAACTGCCTGGTCTTCTCTGCCGCCGGCCTGGCTGTCAGCGTGACTGCGCGTGGTGATGGCTCGCTGGGGCCGCTCCAACATGTGGAGGCCAGCACATTGGTGGTCACTCCAGCGAGCGGTGCCCAGATTCTGGACGGGGACCGAACACTGCAGCGCTTGGCATCGCGCCACTGCGTCTCCAAATCTGCAGTGGCGGTGAAGCAGCACGCAGCGGATGATGGGAATACATGCTGCGCGGTGCTGCAATTCGATCCTGGGTGCGTCAAGCGCGGGGACTCTGTGGCCTTTCAGTATGGCGAGGAGTTCGGCAACTATGCGCCTGCCGCCCTCTGCTGCATCGACGACGCATTCATCGCTGCAAACACAGGCATCGAGGCGTTCCTTGTGTAAATCAATCGGGCGCTACTCAAAGCAGTTCTTCATGCCCAACTGGGCAGCTTGTCCCAATCTTGAGGCGCCACTTTGCTTTGACTGTTCGCCAGCGGCGGCAGAGCAGGCGACCCGGGCGCGTATCCCCCCATTTTGGGGCGCACAAGTCCAGAGCCTTCACGCCAGGGGTTGTCGTCCGACAAGTGCGCACTTCCATACTGCTTCCCCGCCGTCGCGAACGGCCGCCACTCCTGGCTGTGTGTCTCCGTCTCCCAGTTGTCCAGCGTCTGGCGGGAGGATACGATAAGGAAGTAGACGACCAGCACAACAAAGATGACCGCGATCGCAACCTGCACCAAGCGGCCGAGCGTCCACGTCCCGAACTGCTGCACCCCAGTCTCATGCGCCGCATTCACGTTCGCCCAGGCAGACACTCCGTCAGCAGGGGCTTGGGCCACGACGGGAGGAGCACCTCTTCCAGCAAGCTCTGGTGCTAGTCCCGGCGGGTCCGCCTGTGGGAGCGGCAGCGCCGAAATCGCTGCCGGACCAGCTGCAACCTCCGACGGAAGTGACGCCGTGACGCCCGTCGCTGCTGGCGTCGTCACGGCACTGGTCACGAAGCTGGCGCCTGCAGGAATGGCCAACGCGGTCGCTGCTGCGCCCCGAGCACATAATACACCCACGAGGAGTGATAAAAAGCTGCTGCAGCGCCTTCGCTGCAGCCTCGCTCTGTGGGGCGGCCGCGGCATGTGTGTCGAAACTCAGCACCGCAAAGGGAGCACCAGGAGAGCGTGGAGCACGGCAGTGGTCACTGAAGGACGACCATAGCGGCAGGCGGTGTGTCCGGCGGTGGAAGCAAGCCGCCTGTGTGCTGCGTGTTGCGGAGCCGTTCAAAGGGAGGGGGGACCGCGTGTATGTGCCACGTTGGCGAATGTGATCACTCTTGCTGCCTTTCGGGGCGCGCGTGCGACACGAGAGACCCGCGACCGGTGTTCAGTTGGTGCTCGGCTATGCGCCGCTGAAGCTTCACGCCGGGAGAAGCCGTCGCGCGGTCGTTCCGGGGCGCTGTGTACTGTTAGTGGATCTCCGGCTCTCCCGACCGCCGGCGTACTCGCCGCTTCGCGTGGTGCGTGTCGCGCGCCTTCGGACAGCCGGACGCGGGGCAGCTGGGCACCCGGCGGTGCTGTTGCGCCGTCATACGGGTCGCCACGAGCCCCGCGGCACTGTGTCCCCCCTTTTGCTTGCCTCTGCTGCTCGCCTCACGCCCCACGCGCGACCCGCCGCCTCAGGTGCTTGTGTGCCATGACGCACGATAGCAGCAAGACGCCGCTTCTGGCCGGAGGCAAGGACGGAGCCGGCTATGGTGCGGCCTCGCTCACTTGTAACTCCCACCGCGCCCCCGCATGCTCCACCACCAAACAGCCCTGCTCGCAGCGCGCACCCACCCACCTGCGTGTGGTCCCCACCACCTGCGGCCGCGCAGCTTCTCCACGCACTCGCTGCTTGCCGTGTGTTCACGCGCAGTGGCACACCTGGAAACAAGGGCCCAGCCCCCCTCCCCTGGCTTTGTCTCTGAGACCGCTCACTTTGCCTCCGGTGGCTCCCCCTTGCAGGCGCGGACACGTCCGACGACGCTCGTTTCTACTGCGGCGTTGAGAAGGCGACGCTGTTCAACACGGGCGAGGAGGGCTTGACGGAGGAGGAGGCTGGCGAGCGGCTGGTCAAGTTTGGCAGGAACCAGCTGCCAGAGAAAGAAGACAACAAGCTGCTCAAGCTCGCAACCGAGTTCGTGCAGCCCATGCCGCTCATGATCTGGGCAGCTATCTTCATCGAGGCACGCGCACGGAACAGAGGGGCCAGCACGCAGGGGCCGACACGCGGCCCTGGGAGCACCTGCGACGGGTGAACCCTACGCTTGCCAGTGGGGGGGGTGTTCCCGGCACGCAGCACCGCACGCAGCGCGAGTGTGCTGCCAGCTGGAGTGCAGACGCGACGCGTGCTTGCGCGTCAGCTGCGTCGCGCGTCTCTGGCGCTCGCACGTGTGAACCCTTGAAGAGTCCTGGCCCTCTGACCCTGCGTGTTCACCTTTACGTCCCCAGGCGCTGGAGGCGGGCGTGCAGCACCTGTTCGACGACTGGATTGACGTCATCGTGCTCCTGCTCCTCCAATTCCTTAACGTCTTCCTCGGCTTCTTCGAGGAGTTGAAGGCTGGCAACGCAATCGCTGCGCTCAAGGACCAGCTCAAGCCTGAGGCTGTGGTCAAGCGCGCTGGACGGACGTACAACATGAACGCCACACTGCTGGTGCCCGGTGACCGCATCATCCTGGCGGCGGGCGCAGCAGTGCCCGCAGACTGCACCCTGTGCGAGGGCAAGCCGCTGCAGGTGGACCAGGCGGCGCTGACGGGCGAGTCTCTGCCGGTGACCATGTACCCCGGCGATGTGCCCAAGATGGGAAGCACAATCACCCGTGGCGAGAGCGAGGCCATCGTCACAGGCACTGGAGCAGAGACCTTCTTCGGCAAGACGGCCGCCCTGATTGAGGGTGTCGATGAACTGGGCCACTTTGAGAAGGTGCTGCGCGAGATCATGTGGATGCTGGTCGGCGCCGGGTGCATCGTCACCGGCATCGTGCTCGTCTACCTGCTCGCAGCAGGCAACTCCTTCCTCGACGTCCTCTCCTTCTGCGTCGTCCTCCTCATTGCCAGCATCCCCATCGCCATGCGCGTCGTGTGCGTCACCACACTCGCCATCGGCTGCGGCGAGCTGGCTGCAGAGAAGGCCATCGTGGCGCGCATTAGCAGTATCGAGGAGATGGCTGGGATGACCATCCTGTGCAGTGACAAGACGGGCACGCTGACTCTCAACAAGATGGTGCTGCAGCAGGACCTGCCTGTGTTCTGCCCCGGCATCAACCGGCAGGATGTGCTTGTTGCTGCCGCCCTGGCCGCAAAGTGGTGGGAGCCGCCCAAGGATGCGCTGGACACGCTCGTCCTGGGCGCAGTGGACATCAGCAAGCTGTCAGAGTACAAGCAGGTGGATTACACGCCGTTCAACCCGACCATCAAGCGCACAGAGGCTGTCATCCAGCGCAAGGACGGCAGCACGTTCAAGGTGATGAAGGGCGCCCCCCAGATCCTGCTCGAGATGGCTGAGAACCGGGCTGAGATTGCGGAGGCTGTGGACAACAAGGTGATGGAGCTCGCCAAGCGCGGCATCCGGTCGCTGGCGGTGGCATGCACCAAGGATGAGCACAGTGGCTGGATCTTCATGGGCATCATGACTTTCCTGGACCCGCCGCGCCCGGACACGAAGCACACCATCGACGCGGCGCGCGAGTTCGGCGTGTCCGTCAAGATGATCACTGGAGACCACAAGACCATCGCCATCGAGACGTGCCGCCAGCTGGGTATGGGCACCAACGTCCTGGGCGCAGACCGCCTGCCGATGGTGAAGGCTGAGGAGCTTGAGGCGATGGACACGCTGGGCCGCGACTACGGAGGCCTGGTGGAGCAGTCGGACGGCTTTGCACAGGTGTTCCCGGAGCACAAGTACCTGCTGGTGGAGGCTCTCCGCCAGCGCGGCCACATCGTGGGCATGACTGGCGACGGCGTCAACGACGCACCGGCGCTGAAGCGTGCGGATGTGGGTATCGCTGTGCAGGGCGCGACTGACGCTGCGCAGGCCGCTGCCGACATCGTGCTGACAGAGCCGGGCCTGAGCACCATCGTGACTGCCATTGTGACGAGCCGCAAGATTTTCCAGCGCATGAAGAACTTCGTCATTTATCGCGTCGCGTGCACGGAGCAGCTGCTGGTGTTCTTCTTCATTTCCTGCATCCTGTTCGACCCCAGCAAGTGCAACGCTACGTGGCCCGACTACTTCGACATCCCCGTCATTGCGCTGGTGACCATCACCATCCTGAACGACGGCACCATCATTAGCATCAGCTACGACAATGTGGAGGCCAGCATGATGCCCGAGAAGTGGGACCTCAACATCCTCTATGTCGTCTCCTCAGTCATTGGCTGCGTGGAGCTCATCTCCAGCTTGTGGCTCCTCCACATGGCGCTCCATAGCGCCGACACAGACGGCACATTCGCGCACCTGGGCATGGAGAGCCTCACGTTCGGCCAGATCCAGACGCTGCTGTACCTGCAGCTTGCGCTGAGCGCCTACATGACTGTCTTCGTGAGCCGCACCAAGTCCTGGCTCTGGTCGCGCGCACCCAGCTGGCAGCTCTCTCTCGCTTGCGTCATCGCGACGTCGTGCAGCACGCTGCTGGCCGCGTACTGGCCCTTCGGCAACGGCATGGTGGGCATCCCGTGGAAGCACATCTGGGCCTGCTGGATGTACGTCCTCGTGTGGATGTTCGCGCAGGATGCCGCCAAGGTTGCGTGCTACAACCTCCTCTTCCGCCTCGGCTACGTGCAGGAGATCGCGACCATCGACGAGAGCAAGCTAGTCAAGTACAGCGGACCGAAGTAAAGAGGCGACGGGACGTCGACGAGGGAATGCACGCACACATATCTAGCACATTCAAACAACTGCTTCTATATTCACATGCGTCCGTCTTGTCCAATCATACCTGCAGCGCAGCAAGGAGGGCGACAAACACAGCAGAAGTGGCGATTGCGCTGTGTCTGCCCCGAATAGCGCCCGAATCTACTTGGAACAGATTGGCTGTCGCCCAAGCTGGTGGCGGCGATGCAGGCATGGGTGTCGGCGTGGGCGGCGCGGCAAGCACGTAGCTGCGAGCGGTGCACCAGCTCATGGCGGTGAGGGTGCTGAGCGGCACGCCCGCGGCAAGCATCTCGAGGCTGTGCGTCTGGAAGCAGCTGACGAGCGCCGCCGTGTTATTGTACGTCACGCCTGGAACACACGTGTGGATGGGTGAGTAAAGATGCGTCTACGTCAAATCGATGTCATGTGCTTCAGATGGAGGACATAATCATGCACGTGCCTGTGTGGATGACAGCCGCCGCCAGTGCTTGCAGGCACGTGCTGCACGCGTTAGATGAGTTTTTGCATGGCTGAGCTGCGGCGGTGAAGTCGATTGGGGAGCCAACAGAACAGGGCAGAATAGGGACCACAGTTGCGGGCGGCGGAGGCGACGCGGACGCAGTTGTGCTGCCACTTGCATTAACAGCTGGAGCGACTGCTAGAGCCACGCCGGTGGTGGGCACGCCAGCAGTTGAGAGAGCCGCCGTGAAAGCTGCGGCACCGCTGCCTGAAGTGATGCTCGTGATGCCGCTGCTGATTGTGTTTGCGGCAGTGGATGAGGTCGCTGTGACAGTGAATGCAACATTGATTCCGCTCTGCATGAGGTGGCGCCCGCTGCCGGAGGCAGCAGTCACGCTCGTGATGTTGATTGAACCAGCTGAGATGTTCTGCTGACTGGCGAGCGTGGCAATGAACGCAGTCTGCATGTTGCTATTGAACTGGGCAGTAGTGAGGCCGCTCAGAGTAATAGTTGCTGAAACCGTGACGACGGCTGGGGGCGGCGACAGTGGAGGCGGTGAAGGTGTTATGACCACAGGCGAGGCTGCCGCCGGTGGTGGTGCCGCCGCTCCACATGCACTAAGCCCCAATAACACGGCAGTGGGCATGCCTGCTGATGTGATGGCCGCAAACTGCGCGGTAATGCACGCTCCGATGACAGCAGTGTTGCTGGGCGACACTCCAGCCAGCACAATCGGCGTCGCAATCGCCGTGAGACAGGAGCCGCATAGATTTGCCGGCACAGCACACGGTGTAACAGCAGCAGCGTAGTTGAGAGACGTCGTGAACGGGCAGGTGGCCTGCACTGCAGGGGGTGGAGAACTTAACAGAGGTGGTGGTGAGAGAATCGCAGGCGGTGATGCCGCCAGCGGGGGTGGCATCAGCGCTGGTGGTGGTGATGTCGCGCAGCTGCTGAGCGCAAGTACAGCAGTCATCGACACGCCAGCTGCCAGAATGTTGCCCATCTGTGAGGTGATGCACGCTGTGATGACTGGAACATTGGAGGGAGAGACGCCGGAGAGCACAATTGGTCCTGCAAGGGCAGTGACGCATGACGTGCACACGAGAGAAGGGTTCGCGCAAGGCGCCACTGCGGCGGTGAAGCTAAGCTGCTGAGTGATTGGGCATGAAGCTGCTGGCACGCTGACCGGTGGCGGCGGCGAAGCCAGTTGCGGCGGCGGCGGCGAGAATGCTGGCGGTGGAAGTGGTGCAGGCGCGCCGCAACTGGAGAGAGCGGCCAATGTTGCTATTGGCACTCCCGCAGAAATCATGGCTTGAGACTGGGCTGTCAAGCATGCGCCAATTACAGCTGTATTGCTGGGTGACACACCAGCAAGCACGAAAGGCATAGCTAGTGCTGTGACGCATGTTGTGCACGCGTTCGCCACACTGGCACAAGGCGCCACTGCGGCAGTGAAGTTCTGGGACGCAGTCACCGGACAAGATGCGCTAGATGGTGGCGGTGAATATGCCACAGGTGGCGGCATCGAAGGGGGCGGTTGTGCATTCGGTGGAGGCTGAGCCGCACCGCATGAGGAGAGTGCCCCCAAGATGGCAGGCGACACACCAGCCCCCAAGATGGCTCCCACTTGTGCCTGGATGCACACACTCAGAGTGGCGCTATCCGTCGGACTGACGGTACCTGTCATGATGAAGGGCGTGACCAGCGCGGTGATGCACGTGGTGCAGGCATTGCTGACCGAAGAGCAAGGGGCTGCAGCAGCGGAGAAATTCTGTGCCGCGGTCACCGGACAGGTCACTGCCGGTGGTGGCGATTGAACTAGCGGTGGCGATGATGGCAATGACGGCGGTGAAGGCGTCTGGCACGCCGAAAGGTTGGCCAACGTTTGGTAGCTCACCCCTGCAGCGAGAACAGACGCCGCGTTTGCTGTGATGCAAGCGCCAAGCGTGACTGCATCTGATGCGCTCACTCCCGCAATGATGAAAAGAGTGACGACAGCAGGCAGGCACTGCGTGCAGAGCGCGGTCTGGGACGGAGCGGTGCATGGAGTCACTGCGTTGGCGAAGAACGAGGCATTCAACGCGACAGGGCAGCTTGCGTGTGCATGGAGCACAACGGCGAGAAAGCACAGCACGGAGTGCGTCCACCGGCGCAGCATGATGGAGAAGAGCCCCTGCGGAGGGGTGCAGGGAGTTTGACGCTGGGAGACGTGAAACAGCACGGAGCGGTCAACAAAACTGAAATCCACGTCATTGTGAGCAATTAAGCGGCGCATTCGGCGGAACCGTGTCAAGAGATTTCTGTCGCGGTGTTGCACGCACTTGGGGGCTGTAGGTCGCGCGTAATGCGGACAACTAACTTGAGCCTGGTCTCGACAGTGGACTGTGCGGCTCGCGCACGGGACCGGCAGCGCACGCGCCACCGCTGTGATGCGGTGAATGTAGATGCAGCTCCGTCTGGAGTTGCAGTCGCTCCGCAGCTGGCCACCAGGGCGCCACTGAGGACTGAACGCATCGCCTGGCCTGCGGCAGGCGACTCGAAGCCACGCTTCTTTTGCCCTCTGGACGCGCAATCCTCCGCAGTCGCACAGTGCTATGACGCACTGCCGCTACTGCTGTACTTGCCTGGTCTCGACGGAACTGGGTTCGCCGCGTTGAGTCAGTTCTCAGCGCTGGGAGAGCTCTTCGAGGTGAACTGCTTGCAGCTTCCACGCGCGTCTTCTGCGTCGTTCCCCGACCTCGTGGACGCTGTGTGTGACCATGTCGCGGCTGCTCAAGCTGCACACCCGGGCCGTCCCGTGGTGTTGCTTGGTGAGTCCTTGGGAGGTGTCGTCGCTTTGGCTGCTGCTGCGCGCTGCGCTGCTGGTAACATCAAAGTGGCGCACGTGGTGCTTGTGAATCCAGCAACCAGCTTCGCGAGTAGTCCCTGGCCGGTGCTTGGCCCGCTACTGCCCAGCCTGCCATTGGGGGTGTACAACGCAGTGCCGTTCGCGCTGGCGCCTATTCTTGGGGATCCGATCAGGTTGGCAGCGTCCGCGCTGGCGGGTGCTGCCGAGGCTTCTTTGACAGGCCAACAGCAGCAGACATCGGTGGCGGAGGCTGCAGTGTCCAGTGCATCTGCTCTCCTTGGGTCACTCTCGCGCCTCGGCCTCCTGGCGGAGATCCTTCCGCCGGAGACACTGAGTTGCAGATTGCAGCTTCTTGCTGATGGATGCCGGATTGTGGACGCGGCGCTGAACGACCCTGCAACAGCGCGAAGCTTGCCTCCGACATCGATCTTTGTTGGGGATGCAGATCGGCTGATTCCGTCCCAGCAGGAGGGCAGCCGTCTTGCGAGCAAGCTGCCTCTGTCAAAGCTACACGTCATCGCTGGGGGAAGTCACATGCTGTTGCAAGAAGGAAGCCTGAATCTGGCCAACGCTCTTCGTGATACGGGCGTGTACAGGCCACTCGCGAAGGCCGCCGCCGCTGCAGCAGAGCCGCATGTTGTGTCGGACGCGCAACCTTTGAAACGGCGGGGTATGAGACAACGGAACGGTGCAGTTGGCGGCATAGCCCTCGGCGCAGCTGCTATGCCCACCCAAGAAGCCATTGAGCGCGCGCGTCAATCTGTCGCACTACTACGCCGCATCGCGTCGCCGTTGTTTTTCTCCACCTCTGCGGACGGCAGTGTGGAGCTCGGTCTCCGTCACGTGCCTGTGAACGCGCCGGAGCACCCTGTGTTGTTCGTTGGGAACCATACAACTCTAGCACCAGACCTCGGCGTTCTCATCGACGAGCTCCTGACTCGTAAAGGCATGCTGTTGCGCGGCCTGGCACACCCGGTGCTGTTCCAGCAGCCGACGACTTCTCCTCTAGACAACCGCCGCGATAGCATGCAGCAGACTTTCCAGACCTTCGGCGCGGTGCCTGTCAGCGGGCGCAACTTGTACACGCTTCTTGCTGCGGGCGAGGCAGTGTTGCTTTTTCCCGGTGGCGTGCGTGAGGCGTACAAGCGTCGGGGTGAAGCGTACACATTACACTGGCCAAGCAAGCCCGAGTTCGTCCGCCATGCTATTCGCGC
>Ga0164297_10003388_pt1 | contig 14856 bp, 14 predicted proteins | sample GEODES058metaG_FD_113539 | JGI IMG/M metagenome (GOLD analysis project Ga0164297, IMG submission 113539) | Dystrophic lake water microbial communities from Trout Bog Lake, Wisconsin, USA - GEODES058 metaG | ecosystem: Environmental > Aquatic > Freshwater > Lake | place: USA: Trout Bog Lake...
GAACTTCCAGCAAACTCGTATCAGGCTCCGCGTTGACCTGATGCTTGACTCCGTTGACTTCAATTTCGATGCTGCTCATGGACATGCCTGTTTGGAACGTTACCGCACCCAAGCGTTCGTGAGGATCACTTGAGACCGCTGGTTGCGATTCCTTGAATAAAAACCTTTTGGGCGAAGAAGAATACGACGATCACGGGCAAAATCACCAGACAAGACGCGGCCATCAGTAAGTTCCACTGAGTACCACCATGCTGGCTCTGGTACGCCTGCAATCCTAAAGAAAGAGTGAACGTCTTCTGGTCTACCAGGTAAATGAGTGGCCCAAGAAAGTCGTTCCATGCTCCCATGAAGGTGAACAAAGCCACGACCATCAGGGCTGGTCGAGAAAGCGGAGCGACCACGTCCGTGAAGATGCGAAACTCGGAACAGCCATCAATCTTTGCTGCTTCGCTCAATTCCATTGGGATGGTGCGATAGAACTGCCGCAATAGGAAGATTGAAAACGCACTGGCGAAGAATGCGGGTACCCATAAGGGTTTGAATGTCCCGACCCAGCCTAGCCACTTGAACAGAGCAAAAGTCGGAACCATCGTTACCGGGAAGGGAACCATCATCGTCGCCAGGGTGATACTGAAGAACAGGTCACGCCCTGGCCACTTGATTCGGGCAAACGAGTACGCAACGATGGCATTCGACAGCACCGAGCCGCCGACCGCCAGCAAAGTGATAATGATCGTGTTTCGAGCGTAGACGAGGAAAGGGATGTATCCCAATTCCTTGCTATCGTATGCAATCGCATCTTTAAAGTTGCCCCAAAGGAACTGCGATGGAATCCAGCGCGGCGGGGTGGTCATCGTCTCGCCAATGGGTTTCACTGCCGTGGAGAGCATCCAAATCAGAGGCAGGACAAAGAGAATCGAGAGCAAAACCAAAGCCACGTGGGCGGCAGCTATTTTGAACCGCTTCTGGTTCTGAAGCGATTGAGATCGAGAAATGTTCGTTTGACTCATCGCTTAATTCGCCTCGTAATGAACGTGCTTGTCGGATAGTTTCAGAGCAATCGTCGTCAATGTGATTGTGATGGCAAAGAGGACCCATCCCATTGCACTGGCATAACCCATACGCTGATATTGGAAGGCATTGTCGTACAGGTAGCTGGTGTAGAAGTAGGTGCTTCTTGCCGGGGCTCCGCCTGGGAACATAACATACGGCACGGCAAAAATCTGCATTGCTCCGATGATTCCCATAATCACGTTGAAGAGAATGACGGGCGAAATCATCGGGATCGTCACGCTCTTGGTTTTCGCCCAGGCTTTTGCTCCATCGAGGTCAGCCGCTTCATACAGGGAGACTGGGACGTCCTGCAAGCCCGCCAAGTAGATCACCATCGCCTGGCCACAACCCCAAATTGAGATAAGGATCAGTGTCCATTTAGCCCAGGTCGGGTCGCCAAGCCAGTTTGGTGGCGTTACATTGACTTTATGGAAGGCAGCATTGAGCAGACCATAATCCCCGTTGAAGACCCAGAGAAACAGTGTCCCAAGCGCGACCATGGGAACCAGCGTGGGCAAGAAGAACATCGTTCGATAGATCGACATCCCCTTGACCTTGGTATTCAGGAGCATCGCCAGCCCAATCGCTACGATCGTGCTGAGAGGGACCGCTCCTGCTACATAAAGCAGCGTGTTGCTTAAAGAGGTGTAGAAGACCTGATCATGAAACAGCTCCCGGTAGTTTTGGAAGCCAATGTACTTGGGTGGCCTCAGAATCGAGAAGTTGGTCAAGCTGTACACCAACGACGCAATCAACGGATACGTGAGGAAGATCAGGAACCCCAAAATCCAGGGAGAAGCGAAAAGTATTCCAATGCGGGCGTCACGCTTGTTCATCGGTTTAGCACCTGATCCTTGTAGGTGGCCCAGAGAGTGTCCATCCGTTGCTGAGCGTCGTGTAATGCTTGATCGGGTTTCTTCTGCTCGGTGGAAACCTCTTGGAATGCGACGTTGAGTTCATCACGTACTTGGGGGAGGATTCCGATCGCTGGCGGATTGAATGCCTTTGGCGAACGAGCCAACTGATCGAACAATCGGATATAGGTGTTTTGGTGGGTGTTGAAGAAATGCTCTGAAACTTTGGCCAGAGGAGAATTCTTACCGTGCCCTTGGCAGAGCCCTTCCATTACATCTTGGCGCTGAACGAATTTAATGAATTCGAAGGCCTCCTTGGGATGCTTGGCTCCGCGTGGAATCGTCAACACGTCCTGCGAAAGATTGGAATGCCCTTCCAAGTCTTTGCGATCTTCCGGGTATGGAAATGGAACTGCAAACCAGGGCAACCCTTTCTTGTAGACCCGAATGTAGTTCGCTTTCCAGACTCCGTTCATTTCGGTGGCAACTTTGCCTTCCATAAAGGGGTCTTGCGGCGAGGCAAACGTGCCGAATCCGCTTTGGAAGCTCTGCACCTCTTTTGCACCGAATCGCTTGGCGTAGGTTCTCACCCAGTCAAACGCACGTACATTTTCTTTGGAGTCGAGGGTTAAGTTCTTGCCATCAAACAAGCTACCACCAAAATAAGGACCCCAAGCCCAGTTCCACCATCCCGGATTTGAGGGGAGGAAACCGGCCATGATCAAATCACCGTTGTCCTTTTTCTTTGAAATCTTGTCCACCATTCGGTCTAATCCCTCAATCGTCTTTGGGAAAGTTTCAGGTGTGCTGTATTCCTTCGGGACAAGATCGGGTCGAACGTGCAGAGCAATTGAGGCGGGAGTGCTCGGAAGCGCCCAAAGCCCACCGTTATAAGTGAGAGGATCGTAGTAATTCTTGATGTAGTAGCTAGCATCCAGGCCAGCAGCATCGGCCATCGGCTTCAAATCAGTGAGTGCGTTGGCATCTGAGAATTCGTAAAGATTCTCCAACCAAATACCAGCCACATCGGGCGGGTTGCCACCTGCGGTAGCGAGCATGGTCTTGGTATCGACACCCGATATGCTCAGGTACTGGACGACAATACGGTCTTGAGAGCGATTGAAGGCATCGACAACCTTGCGCATCTCTTTGGCTTCGTCACCGGTCCACTTCTCCCAATAGATAACAGTCACCCGATCAGTACGGGTTTGGCGGGATACGACTTTATCCCCCAACACTGCTGCCCCGGCAAGAACGATTGCCGCTGCGGTCACGCCTAATATGTTTGGTAAGGTCACGCCGACCCTCTCAGAAGCTGCATTGCCACGGTCCTATATATTCCTCAACTTTGGGACAGACGGGAAGGCCACGTTGCAAACCACGCCGAACGGACTAAGGATAGCCCGAATCGATGCTTTGGTTCCAGTTAGCCTTTACCAATAGTGTCGAAGCCAGGCAAGGCGTTGCCCTGATAATCGAACAAGTTGAGGTTGTCGTACGGGGAAGGTTTACCATCTGGCGAGATCCAAGTGGGAGCCCAATAAAGCAGACCTCTTCCCCTTCCATTTGGAATTTTCCTTAGAGTGTTCAGTACGGTCTTCAAGAATTGATCCTGACCTTCAGGTGTCATTGGATAGCCGTCGAGCATCCCGGCAGGATCCCCTTTGACGTGCACAGACCCTTTGCTTCGGATATCCATCACCCACGGATAGGCGGTCTCGACGATGTAAATATCTTTGCCATACCGCTTCGCAAGCGCGTTAACGTTTGCGGTCATGGCTTGCAGATTTCCATGCCAAAACGGATAGTAAGAAAGGCCGATCAGATCGAAGTTCACCTTTTCCTTTTGGATATGATCGAACCACCAGGTTGCTCCCTTGTTATCTCCCCCTCGGTCCAGATGAATCATCGTCTGAATCGGGAGTTTTCCGGCGGCCTCGTGGACTCCTTGAATCCCAGCATTCAAAAGCTGGGCGAGCTTGTGCCACTGTTTGGGGTCGTCTCCGGTGATCTTTCCGTCTGGCCACAGCATCCCACTCGGGATCTCATTGCCGATTTGAACCATGATGGGCGGGGTACCTTGGGCGATCATGGCATCCACAACCTCTTTGGTGTAGTCGTGGGTCGCATTGACCAACTGGTCAAATGGCAGGCTTTTCCAAGCGGCAGGTTTGGTCTGTTTGCCAGGATCTGCCCACCAATCTGAATAATGAAAATCCAAGCTGATCTTGAGCCCTTGTTCGTGAGCTCGGATAGCTAATGCGAGCGTGTGTTGTTTGTCACAATAGCCATCCTTCGGGTGGTTCCAGATGCGGAATCGGACGAAGTTCCAACCCGCCTTCCGCATGATGACGAATGGGTCTTCCTGTTTACCTTGGTAGAAATACTTCCCACCTTGAGCTTCCACCTCCGGGATTTCGGAGACGTCGCCACCGCGAAGAAGGTCGTGGTCGGTTGAGGCCTGAGCGAAGGCTGTCGGTCCGAGAATAGCCAAACAGGCGAAGATCAGTTTCATAGTTTTGGTTCCGAATCCGTAGTTCAAATTCTAATTCAATATGAGCTACTGCACAATCAACCAATTTCGGACTTGGTCGACGCGATGCTTGCCAAAGCCTTGGACGACTTTGAGGTCGTCCACCGTTTGAAACGCACCATGCTCCGATCGGTAATCGACGATCCTTTGAGCCATGGTAGGTCCAATACCGGGAACAGATTGCAGCTGCTGAACCGAAGCCGAATTCAAATCCACCGGGCCATCAGGACGTTTCATGCTCCGCCCCCTGGTGAGTGGGGTGGTAGCAGTTGATCCGATGCCCGATGGGGGCATTACGCCAAAACTGGGCACAGAGATCTGCGTTCCATCGGCTACTTTAGCCGCCAGATTGATCGCATTGGTATCGGCATATTGAGTTGTTCCACCGGCCGCTGAGATCGCTTCGTAAACACGGGACCCTGCAGGAATCGAAACCAATCCCGGATTTCGAACCGCGCCGATGACGTGAACAATTAGGACGCCAGAGGCAGAAGGAGCAGGCGGGGACGAAGAGTATTTCTGGTCCGACGGAGGAACCACAACAGGTGGTCTTCCTGTATTGTGGAGTTCGATGGTTGCGGGACGCCGCAGCCTTTGCGCGGCAACAAATCCAAACCCGACCAACAACATGGCCCCGAGAGCGGCATAGCCAAATCGCTCTTTGGGAGACAGGTGCATGAACATCCTAAGTTTAGTCTAGCTTGCTTTGGCAGAGCCGGGAAGGCCTCGCTCCAAGAGAGCGTGTCTCCAACCTCTAACGCTGACAGCACAACCAGGTGCCAAGGTCGCATTTAAGAATCTTTCCACGATCAGAGCCCCAATATGGAGGGTTTTCTCTCTGCCGGGTTCAATCCCAACGATTTGTGCCCTGCCGGCATCGGTCATCGGCATCATCCAACCAACGGCACGACTAATCTCTTCATAGTCCAACCACTCGCCATGGACCTTTTCAGGCTCCCAAGCAAGCAGGCGTTGTCGAATACTCACCAGGTTCGTCCCGGTCGCACCCAAAACGATCGCAAAGCCGGCTTCACCCCGACCATAGGTGATCCCAATCGTGTCGTCGATAAAGGCTGAGGCATTAAGGATGGCGGGCGGCTCAGGGGATTCATCGGTGAGGATCGTGCTTCTCAGACCCAACGTGCCGATCGGAAAGCTCTTTTTGAAGGTCATTTCCCATTCATCGCCGACTCGGACAGCGGTCATCAACTCAGTGCTTTGTCCACCCGGATCAATGATCGTGATGCGCTCATGTCGGCTAAATGTAGGGTCGTTGGCAACCGATTCAAACCCGAGTTGAGCTTCATCTTCGCCAGAGAGGATGAAGACGGGGGTGCCTTGCAAAGCCGCCCGGTCCAGGAATTCTTGCTTGTTATCTGCGATACGGACTGCCATGGTTGCCGCCGCTTGGATATCAGTAACTTGCTGTTCGGCGGCAATTGAGTGGAAGTTCCTCAGGGCCTCCAAGGATGCCGACATCCCACGCTCTCCCAGGAGGCCCGTGGACTTGGTGCCTTCACCCAAGGATGTGACCGCCGTTCGTTCTAGGACTGTACGCCAACCAGAGCCATCGTTCTGCTCGATCACCAAAATGAGTGAGTTCGAGCCGACATCAATTGTTGCTTTTCGCATAGGGTCGAACTTACTCCCCGACCCTATCCATAAAGAATTGGTTGATCAAGCCGAACGAAGCTAGCTTATCCAAACCTTCAAAGCTGCCTTCTTTAGCGATCTTGGTGGCTGCTTCGATAAATCCGGTCCAAGCGGCCCGAGCTAAGCCCGAGCCGACACTGATACGTCGCGCACCAAGAGCTACGACATCACCGACTTTCAACCCGGAATAGCCACTCATGATGATGTTGACCGGCTTGGGACTCAATTCTCGAACGATCGTTTGAATATTCGTCCGTTCGGCGGGGCATGGAGCAAACAGAACATCGGCTCCGGCTTCTGCGAAGGCTTGGAGTCGCTTGATGGATTCCTTCAGGGGATCTGGATGTCCGACCAAGAAGCATTCTGACCGAGCGGTGAGAACTACACCGGTGCCGGAGTCATCAATGGTTCTTCGAACCAGTTGAATCCGTTCTAATGCTTGTTCAAAGTCGAATAATGGCTTGTCAGGGTTTCCGGTTGAATCTTCGATCGAAAAACCTGCGACACCCGTTTCAATGCATGCCAAGACGCTCGATCGCAACTCGTCCAAGGTGCTTCCGTATCCGTTTTGGAAGTCAGCACTCACTGGAATGTCTACGCCATGGGCAAGCTCATGGTAGTGCGCCAGGGTGGCACTGAGTGACACGGCATCGGGCGAATCGGGAAGCCCCTTCGTGAACGCAAAACCCGAACTGGTGGTTGCCAGCGCCTGAAATCCGAGCGATTGTAGGAAGATGGCACTCCCCAAGTCCCAAGGATTGGGGATGACAAAGCACCCCTTCTCATGCATCTCTCGGAATCGAGACCGCAAAGCTTGGATATCACCCATTCTTGGTCGCAAATTCCTTCATGAAGTCGGCAAGTGCTTGGCATCCTTCTTGCGGGAAAGCGTTGTAGATGCTGGCACGAATGCCGCCAACTGAACGGTGCCCCTTGAGTCCATCCAACTTCTGAGCTTCCGCTTCCTTCACAAACTTGTTGGTCAGCTCGTCACTGGGGAGCGTAAAGGTGACGTTCATGGTGCTTCGAGCTTCGGGAACCGCATGACCTTTGTAGAATCCGCCAGACGCATCGACTGCCTCATAGATGGTTTGAGCCTTGGCAGCGTTTCGGTAACCGATCGCTTCGATTCCACCCGTTTTAAGGCTGTGCTTGTAAACCAACCCGCACATATAGATCGTGAAGCAAGGAGGCGTGTTGTACATCGATCCGTTCTTGGCGTGGAGTCGATAATCAAGAATCGGATGCATCTTGGAAGGCACCTTCGCCAAGAGATCGTCTCGAATGATGACGACCGTCGCTCCAGCTGGTCCCATATTCTTCTGGGCGCCGGCATAGATCAGGCCGTATTTAGAGACATCGACTGGGCGGGACATGATGTCCGAAGACATGTCGCAGATCAATTCACCAGCGATTGTAGGGTCGGACTGGAATTGCACGCCATGGATCGTCTCATTGGTGGTGAAGTGAACGTAGGCTGCATTCGGATCTAAATTGAGGGAGCCAAATTCGGGCACGGTGTTGTAATTGACTGGCTTACCATCGTAAACCAGGTTAGTTTTTCCGACCAGATTGGCTGCTTCCAATGCCTTCTCTCCCCAAGCACCCGTTACGATGTAATCAGCCGACTGTCCCTCACCCAAGAAGCAGAGGGGGATCATGCTGAACTGAAGGCTTGCTCCACCCTGAAGGAACAGAATCTTATAATTGTCTGGGACCGAGAGCAACGTTCGTAGATCAGCCTCCGCCTGAGCGATGATCGATTCGTACGCTTTGGAGCGGTGGCTCATCTCCATCACGCTCATACCTACACCCTTGTAGTTCAACAGGTCTTCCCGTGCCTCTTCAAGAACTTCGACGGGGAGAGTGCAGGGACCAGCTGAGAAATTGAAAACGCGATCGTAAGGCTGACTCATGCGCACTGTTTTACCTTTTGGAAAGCGAGTCGGTTGCGGAGTCCGATACTATAAAGGCGTACAGTTCGAGTCAATCGGAAGGCAACGGAATGCAAGGCGTCTCATTCAAAACCAAACGGCTCACAGTTCGGACACCAGATTCAGGTGACGGGATTCGGTACGCCAAGTATTACTCAGCCAATCGAGAGTTTCTCCAGCCGCTGTCTCCGAAGTTCAAAGACGATATGTTTTCGCCTCGAGACTGGGAACAATCTATCCCCATTATTCGGCAAGAGTTCTCCATAGGTCGTTCGGCACGGTTCTGTTTGCTGTTAGAAGATGAGATGATTGGAGTTGCCAATCTCACGAATATCACCCCAAGTCCCAGCTACTCATGCATCTTGGGTTACACGTTGGCTCAGTCGGTTCAAGGGAAGGGTCTCATGCGAGAGGCACTTGAGCCGATCATTGACTACGCTTTTCGGGTGCGGAACATCCATCGAATCACCGCCAATTACATGCCCCACAACCAGCGAAGTGGTCGGCTCTTACGCTCACTGGGATTCGAAGTTGAAGGCTTTGCCCGAAACTATCTGTTGATTAACGGCGTTTGGCAGGACCACGTGATGACTGCGCTAACCAACCCCAATTGGAAGCAGAAGTAGTTCGCCGATCCCGCGGCGGTACCATCAACAGTGATGCCGAGCGTACGTTACGAACTCCTATCCGTTTGCCCTCACACTGGAGCAAGACGAGGTCGATTGCATACCCCACACGGCACGGTTGAAACTCCGTTTTTTATGCCGGTCGGAACACAAGGCTCCGTCAAGACAATCGGCTCAGATGATTTGGAGAAACTTGGCTTTGAACAAGTGCTTTCCAATACCTATCATCTTTCTTTGCGACCCGGTTCGAAATTGGTCGAGCGTCTGGGCGGACTCCATCATTTCATGTCTTGGAAAGGCGCCATCCTCACCGATTCTGGCGGCTACCAAGTGATGAGTTTGTCGGACACTCGGACGATTGATGATGCGGGTGTGAAGTTTAAGTCTCACCTGGATGGGTCGGTTCAGTTCCTCTCGCCTGAGAGGTCGATCCAGATTCAGGGTGAGTTGGGAGTCGATATTAGCATGGTATTGGACGAATGCCCTCCCTATCCCTGCTCCCGCGATGAGGCGGCAAACGCGATGCGTCGGACTCATCTTTGGGCACCCAGGAATTTGGCGGCTCGTCGTGAAGGTCAAGCTGTTTTTGGGATTGTCCAAGGCGGTGTTCACGAAGACCTACGTGCCGAATCTGCTGGCTTCATCTCCTCTTTGCCATTTGAAGGGGTTGCGATTGGTGGCGTAAGCGTGGGAGAACCGACAGAAATGCAGTATCCAGTCGTGGCCCATACTGCGCGCCTCTTGCCGGTGGACAAACCCCGGTACCTCATGGGAGTGGGGCATCCCAAAGATATTTTGCATGCCGTGGCAAACGGGATCGATATGTTTGACTGTGTGTTGCCGACTCGGATGGCTCGTCATCATGCGCTTTATTCCTTGGATGGCCGAATCAATGCTCTGGGTAAGAAGTGGGCTGAACATGACGGTCCGTTTGATGAGCGGAGCGTATTCCCGGAGACCGAACGATATTCGGCAGCCTATATTCGACACCTCTTTAAATGCGGTGAGCCACTCGGCGCTCGACTCGCTTCGCTTCACAACTTGGCGTTTTATGCCCGATTGATGCGGGAGATTCGAGAAGCGATCGAATCTGGCACTTGGCCAGAACTGATTGCTCGATACGCAAATGCTTAGTTTGGGAAAGGAACTTAAGGCAAGGGACGAAGGTGGGAAGGTAAGAAAGCAACCCCAATTTGCAGACTGTAAGGAGAAGATTTTCGCGGTATGCCTGAGCTCTTGATCGAAAGCTGAACTGGAACGCATTTCCCGTCCATTCCCAATAAATCACCGCAAACCAGCATCGAAATCGCTTGGGATAGCTACAATAGCATCATGCCGGTTGGCCGTTTTCTTCTTTGTCTGCATTCGCATATGCCGTACGTTCTCAGTCATGGGAAATCTCCGCACGGAACAGACTGGATCAATGAGTCAGCCGCTGAGTGCTATTTGCCACTCCTCCACACCCTTGATCGGTTGCTAAACGAAGGGATCAAGCCTCGTTGGACAGTCAATATCACTCCGATTCTGGCGGAGCAGCTAGAGGATCCGGCATTTCAGGCTGAGTTCGAGCATTACTGCCAATCCAAGATCGACAGTTCAATTGAGGATCAGCATAAATTCGAGCGGGAAGGACCGCTTTGGATGCAGGGCTTGGCATTGATGTGGCAGCGGGTTTACACCCGGTCGTTGGTGCAATTCAAGCATCAATGGAACGGCTCGATCTTGGATGGTTTTCGGTACTTCCAAGAGCAAGGATGTATTGAGATCATCACCAGTGGCGCAACCCATGGCTATCAGCCGCTCTTGGGAACAGATGAATCGTGTCGTGCACAGGTTCGGCTTGGTGTTCAGACCTACGAGAAGCATTTTGGGAAGAAGCCCAGGGGCATTTGGCTGCCTGAATGTGCCTATCGTCCTCGATACGATTGGAAATCACCCGTCGAGCCCAATTCGATTGCATGGGCGCGAATGGGAACAGAAGAGATTCTCAAAGAAGAGGGGTTGGAATATTTCTTTGTCGATTCCCATATGATTCGAGGAGGACAACCGCTGGGAACGTATGCCTCGAATTTCCCGCAACTTGCGGAGATGTTTGCCCGAAGCTCCAAGTACTTCACCCCCTCGGAAGAGTTCCGCAGCGAATACGAGCATTACGTGCTACCTAACGGAGTCACTTGCTTTGCCCGTGACCCGGAAACGACAGTGAAAGTCTGGTCTGGAGAGCATGGCTACCCTGGTGATCCGAACTATCTAGAATTCCACAAGCAGTTGTATCCAGGACGCTTGCGATACTGGCGTATCTCGGAAGATAAGGCCGATCTGGGTAAGAAACAACCGTACGATCCTTATGCCGCCTTCGAGAAGATCCATGCCCACGCAGCGGACATGGTGAATACTTTGAAGAGTGTGCTTGCCAAGTACAAGGGGCAGTCGGACCGAGAAGGAACTCTCGTCGCGATGTACGACACCGAGCTCTTTGGACATTGGTGGTGGGAGGGACCAGAGTTTCTGTATGAACTGGGTCGCCTGATGCATGCCGACGGAACTGTGGAGATGGTCAGTGGTTCCGACGTTCTGGACCAGGAGCCAGCCAAGCACCTGATCACCCTGCCTGAAGGTTCTTGGGGTGAGGGTGGTTACCACTACATTTGGGTCAACGATGAGAATTATTGGACCTGGAAGAAGCTATATCCCATCGAGCGGAAGTTGCGGCAGATGGCCAACGAATACGCAGATGGACCGGCGAAAGAGGTCGTTCTCCAGGCAGCACGGGAGCTGTTACTTGCCGAGAGTAGCGATTGGCAGTTCTTGATATCCACGTTTAGCGCTAAGGATTACGCCGAGATTCGATTCGCAGATCACGTGTCTCGATTCGAGCGACTGGCAGAAATTGCTGATCGGGTGCATACCGGTAGCCAATTGACCGCGGATGAAAGGGCATTTCTCTTGGAGTGTCAGGAGAAGGATGCTCCGTTCCAAGATCTGTCACTCGATCTCTGGAAATCCTGAACCCGGAACTAACAGTCTGGCTTGGCTGTACACTATCAACGTGAACAGGTTTTATGCTCTTGCCGGACTTCTGGCAATCGCGACATTGGGCTGCTCGAAAGCGCCTGACGCGAACGTGTCTTCGACTCAAACGACTGCAACTGCATCCAACTCAGATGCGGTACCTGGTCATAGCGAAGTCCCTGCCGGAACTCCATCCAAACCGGGAACGGAAGGAAAAGCAGAGACAACGGGGAGCACGAAATCAGAACCTGGAGTTGCTAAGAATAAGCTTGCCGAAAGGGCGATCGTGCCCGAAGATGCTTGGAAAGCTTCTAAGGTAACCGCCGACGAACTTTTCCATGCTGTAGAAGCAAAAATGACCGGTCTCGACCACGCGAGCGTACATGTCACCACCATGTACAAGGGTGAAAAGGGGCATGGAACCAGTAACTCAACGGTCTCTCTCGTGGATAAGAAAAAGTATCGAGTCGAGTATCCCGACTTTACTGGTACTCGGCCCGTTCAATACGCCATCGTCAAGAATGGTGAAAAATCGACTGTTATGAAGGCGGGTGGACCAGGAGACGTGGATATGACTCATGCGTTGCCCAGCAAATTTGAAGGCCCCCTACTCCAATGGTTTGATGCATTCCCCATTCAGGTATTCAGCACAACTTGGGGCGGGACTCCACTTACCGATTTCTTAGCTGTTGCAAAGAAGGCTGGTGCATCAATTAAAGTTGACGAGCGACAGTTCGACTTCAAGGGGCACATATTTCATCAAAAGCGGGTCACGATTCGTGGCCAGAACGATCGTGGCCATACCCTCGACCAAACCATCGTAGTCGACGACGAGCATGTGCTACCTGTTACGATCGATACTGCTCAGGATTTGGGCAAAGCAGGCGAATCACTTATCCATTGGACATCGGGTTGGGATCTTCAAAAGGATCAGAAATTCGATTCAAAGCTATTTGAGATCGCAATCCCCAAAAAGTAGCGCAAGCTGTCTGAATCCGGAGTGGTTACGAGGCTCCGGATTTTCTTTGGTGAGAACTATGTGTACAAATTGTTCACTTGATCGTAACAATATGCTTTGATTCTCGAACAATTTGTGATATCGTATCCACAATATGAATCGCGAGGGTCGCAACGAAGCGGCGCTGTGGGGCTACAAAGAGATAGCCGATCGACTACAGAGCTTGATACGAAACGGGGAATACCAACCCGGTTCTATGCTGCCCACCGAACGCGAACTTCAATCCGACTACGCAGTCAGTCGAGGAACTGTCCGACGCGCACTCCAGGCTCTCATTGATAGTGGCTGGGCAGCTAGCAGTCCCAATCGGGGAGTTGTGGCAAGGATCGGACCCAACACCAATCGAACGAACGTTGTGGCGTTTGTTGACCACGTGGGAGTGGTTCATCAATACCTATTCTTTCGACTCAGTGGATTACTCGCTGAGTATGGACTGCACCTCGTCCATGTAGATTCGCTTATAGAAGGGACGGAGGGAGCCTTGGAGTACTGTGCTGATCAGCACTTTGCCGCCGCCGTCGTTTGGTCCAAGACGAACAATCCCATTTGCTCTCGCATCCATCGGGTGCAACAAGTGCTTCCGGTCATTGCGGTCGACCATGGGATGAGAAATGTCGAGACGGATGTGGTTGCGGGTGAAACATTCTCGGGTGCGCAGAAAGCAGTTGAGCACCTGGTCCGAAATGGTCGCCGTCACATTGCCATTACAGGAATGTTAGATACGTTAGACACCACCCAAGACCGACTTGCAGGATATATGCAAGGGTTGTTTGACGCAGGCTTGTTTCCTGAAATTCGAAACTACCTCTTCTGTCATACCAGCGGCCCGAACCCGATTGACACAGAATTGCTGGAGTATCGACTGCGTTCCGATGATCGTCCTGACGCGATCTTCTTAATTCAAGACAGCCTGGTTCATAGCGTTGTGGATGCCGTTTCCCGTTGCGGTCTTTCGATCCCAGAAGATATTGCAATCGTCGGGTTTGGAAACGATGAACCGATCACGATTGGCTCAGTTGGTCTGACGACTTTGGCCTTTGATTGGGACTCCATAGCAAACGCTGTAACTCAGCGGATTCTCATCCGAATGGATAATCCTTCAGCCCCCACAACCCGTGTGAACGTGGGAGCTGAATTGGTGATCAGAGGCTCCTGCGGAGCCCCCAGAGAATTCTGGTCCACCATCCCTTATCAAAGATCTTCTACTGCTGCGATTCATTCCATGCCGGATGCTCCGGCCCATCCTGTCATCTCGTACCGGTCCGCCGGGACTTTAAAGTAATCATTTCATCTTTCTACACTGAGGTAGTTACGTGCAACGAAAAGCATTTACATTAATTGAGTTATTGGTAGTTATCGCAATCATCGCGATTTTGGCAGCTATTCTGTTTCCAGTTTTTGCTCAGGCAAAGGCAGCGGCAAAGAAGACGAGTGCTTTGTCTGGTGTAAAGCAGACTGGTCTTGGCATTTTGATTTACAACGGCGACTTTGACGATGTTTATCCTCAAGGTTGTGGTTGTGGCTGGTATTACCCCTTGGATGGTGGTTGGGCTTGGGATACTCAGCCTTACATCAAGAACCTTCCGATCCTTCGAGACCCCAGCGACTCTTTTGGTAAGAAGAACTGGGCCAGCTGGTTCGCAGGTCAGCCAATCGTTTCAATCAGCTTTGTTTCGAACGGTCTCCAAGCATGGGATGGCTCGGCTTGGTCCCTGTTTGGTGTCATGGGTATGGACCAATCCAAGACGATCCAGACGAGCCGCTGCGGTGGCTGGATGGGTACCACGATTGCTCAGTCCAGTACGATCACGGTTCCATCTGAATCGATCATGCTTACGACTCGCTACGATTCAAACGACCTGTTCGGCCAGGGCGACATGATGTCCGGTGTGAACTGGTGGGATTACACTGGTGCCGGCTTGATTCCTGATGCGACTCAGAACGGCAATCCCTACTACGCTCCCGGTACTAACGGTAACTACTTGGTCAACAAGGACAACCGCCTTGGCGCTGTCACCGCAACCTATGCTGGTCTGGCTCCCTTCGTGTTCACCGATGGCCATGCCAAAGCTCTGAAGCCAGCTGTAACGGATCCAGATCCTGTTAACCAGCCTCAGAACAACATGTGGAACGTCAGACGATAAGCTAAACGTTCAAGACCGGTATGCGGCGA
>Ga0164297_10003389_pt1 | contig 14852 bp, 28 predicted proteins | sample GEODES058metaG_FD_113539 | JGI IMG/M metagenome (GOLD analysis project Ga0164297, IMG submission 113539) | Dystrophic lake water microbial communities from Trout Bog Lake, Wisconsin, USA - GEODES058 metaG | ecosystem: Environmental > Aquatic > Freshwater > Lake | place: USA: Trout Bog Lake...
CGCGTCGAAGCGGCGCTGTCCCTGGGCTGGGACAGCATCGAGGCCACGGTCGTCAAAGATAAAACTAAGGACGAATACGCGCTAGCGACCGCGGACGAAAACCTATGCCGCGCGAACCTCTCCCCCGCCGAAACCGCCGCGTGGACGGCATGGCGCAAAGAGGCTTACGAGGCGCTGCATCCCAACACAAAAGCCGGAGTGGCGGGGGGCAAGGCGCGACACGGCAAATCCGACGCGGATCCGGCTTTTGTCAAGGACACGGCCAAGGCAAGCGGAAAATCCGAGTCCAAGGTATTTCTCGATGCCAAACGGGGTAAGGCGATCGCGGCGGAGGTGCTGGCCGAGGTTCAAGGTACGGACCTTGATAAGGGCGTGGTGCTCGATGAACTGGCCGCGACGCCGAAGCCTGAGCAGAAAGAAAAACTGAAAGAAATCAAGGCGCGGCCTAAGACGCCGAAAACCAAGCCGGTATCGATCGGCAAGGGCGGAATGCCGCGCGCTAAGGCTGACGCCACCGATTTGGACGCGTTCAATTCCGCGTGTTCGCATTACCTCGGCATGGCCGACGCGCCGATTCGGTTTGAGTTCTGGAACTACATTTTGTTGCGCGAGAAAGAGCGCGGCACGATGCCGGCGGATATCTGGAAGCCGTTAGCGGGGTGGATCACGGAAAGTTTGAAAAAATCAAAAGAAGCGCCCAAGGCGGAGGCCAAGCCCAAGGCGGAAAAGAAGGTGGCGCCAAAGCCTGCCCCGAAGCCCAAGGCCGAAGCGAAGCCCAAGGCCGAAGCGAAGCCCAAGGCCGAAGCGAAGCCCAAAGCGGCGAAATCCGCACAAGCGCCGTTCCCGGTGTGACGTGAAAGCGTCGGGCTACGCCAAAGCCAAGGCGGAGTACTACGCGGAGCCTGCGTGGTGTGTGGATGCTTTGATCGCGGCGTTTAAATCGGAGGGTTATATGCCGGATCAAATATGGGATCCGGCATGTGGGGGCGGAGTGCTGATCGGGCAATTCGTGGCGGCAGGGTGCCGCGTGCACGGGTCGGATATCGAAGATCGCGGTGCGCCCGGCGCGCGAGTAGGGGATTTCGCAACAATCGTTCCGCCCAAAGTCAAAACAATCGTGAGCAATCCGCCGTTCACGCTTATCGAACCATGGGTAGCGCGCGCTTTCAACGATCTAAAAATGAACCGCGTGGTGTTTTTGGCGCCTATTTCATTTTTGGCGGGAAAGCGAAGACTTGACGCGTTTTATTCCGAGTATCCCCCCGCCCGCGTTTGGGTTTGTTCCCGTCGCCCGAGTATTCCGCCGGGGGGCTCGGGGATTAAGGCAAAAAACGGATCAATTACGTTCGCGTGGTTTGATTGGACGAGGGACAATATCGAACAAAAGAAAGACCCGATAATCAAATGGATACCATGAGGTTCGATCGACTGACGCCGACAGAACAACGGGTGTTGGAAGCGTATATTTCCGCGCCCGTCGGGTTGGCGAAAGTTGTGGCGGAAGAACTAGGCCGGTCCAAGAGGACCATTGAAACGCACAGGAGACAAATCGTTGGAAAACTGGACAAGAATTTTTTGCGAATTTTTTACGAAATGGGGCGCCGCGATGCCCTTTGCGGCAAGCTACACGTGCGCGTTGTGCGGCAAGGGGTCAACGATGGCGAGCGATCTGTGTTACCCGAGGAAAGGGATCTGACATGTCAGGCTTAGGTCGTATGGGCTGGGTGCGCTGGGAGCGCGAAAGGCGCGTCGACGCCGCGCAATGGCGCGTTTTGAAATATTATCCGGATCTTCTCGCCGTCGCGGAAGAACCGGGCACCGATGGCGAGCATGGGTTTGTGCTCAGCGTTCGCGACAACGGCGTATGGTCGTTACGCGAGTTTCGACACGGCCCGTGGGGTAACGAAAAAGTCGAAATCATGAGCACCGAATCCGAAGGCGTCGCCGGTAATTTTACAGGCGCAATACGTACGATCCGCGCACTGGGTTACTCGTTCATCGACAAATTGAGAACAACATGAGCGCGTATCTTGCCGTGATCGCGGCGATCCTCGCCAACTACTGGTTACTTTGCGCAATGGACTCGGAACCATGACAAAACGAGTGCGCCGTGCTCATGAGTGGGAGGTTTGTTTAGCATGTCAAAATCCGAGCAATCGCGACTCGCCCGCGTCGGGTGCGTGAAACTGTGGCAAAAAGGCTACGAATTTTATATAGGTAGCGTATGCGTCGGATTTTTTGAAAAAACCGGCTACAATACCTATACTAATTGCGACGTAAAGTTTTATTCCGCCGCTAATATCACGGAAGCTAAAGATTTACTTTTGAAGAAAATAATCGAAAATTTTGAAATTACCCCTTTACACAACAAAAAAACGCGTTATGTAAAACGTCTTCCCCGTGGTGGGGTAGAAGCAGAGGAAAATTAAAAATGCCTAAAGTTTTGACGAAGGAAGAATATACGAATCGCGCACTGGCGGATTTCGTAAAAACGAAAAAGCGGGAAATTAAGGGGCGCGTCGCGGAAGTGATCGCGGAACTAAAAACGTTGGGCGACAAGTCCGGTGCTGCCGCCGCGAAGAGCATCGGCGCCGATGTCATCAGCATCCTGACGAAAACGGAGGCCGCCGAATGAAAGCTTACCGCATCGTACGCGGCGGCAGTACGCGTTACGCCGGCTCGATGGCGGACGCGAAAGAGGAAAAATACAAGATGAACGAAGCGGCGGGGTTGGCACGCACCGCGCGCGTGGGCGTTGCCGCGCAAATCGAGGAAGTCGAGATCCCGACGAACAAGGAAAGGCTGCTAAAATTCATCAACGATTTGGTAACGCAGCGATACACAACTCCGGAATCTCCGAAGCCGAACGAACAATGACAAAGGATCCGTTGGGCGTGTTGGGCTTGGAACATCTGGAAGCTTCCCCGTCGCGCATCAAGGCGCGTTACCGGGAGTTGGCGAAAAGTGCTCACCCCGACGCGCCCGGCGGATCGGCGGAGGCCATGGCAGCATTGTCCGATGCGTTTAGGCAAGCGTTGGCGCAAGCGATCGACGCTAAATGCTTTGCGTGCGCCGGGACTGGCAAGACAACTGTCGCCGCCGGATTTTCGAGTGTGACGTTAACCTGCAAAACGTGCCACGGCGCGCGGAGGCGGTGGAACGATGGCTAAGTTGCGGACGGAAGAAAAACCAAAATTTCCAAAAATCGCGCCCGATCAAATGCTTGCCATGATGGAGTCGCAGGCGAAACACGCGGGGGATACCATGTGGGCCACAACCATGCGCGAGGCTATCTCCTATTTTCGCGCCATGGTTGCGGCGAACAAGCTGGACAGGTGGAAACCGCCCGGCTGATATTTTTTTGTCAATCTTAAAAATAGGTGTTTACAGATTTTAGAAAACGTGCGACAACTCGGCTTGTCGAAACCGAGCAAAAAGGACTGACGGACATGGCGCACGAATTAAGCATCCAGGCCGGGCGTGTGGAGATGGCTTTCGTGGGGGACCGGCGCGCGATCTGGCACGGGCTGGGAAACAACCTCACGGAGGACGCGTCAATCGACGAATGGGTCGTTGAAGCCGGCTTTACTCACAAGATCTGCCGCAGTCGGGTGCGGTTCGGAGAGGGCGCGAACCAACAAATCATGGACGATCGGCACGTGCTGTTTCGTTCCGACACAAAGGCGCCACTCGGCATCGTGTCCGACGATTACGAAATTCATCAGCCGCGCGAAATTCTTGAATTTTTTCGCGATTTGGTCGAGGGCAACGGCTTCAAGTTGTCCACGGCGGGGCAGTTGTTCGGCGGGCGGCGTTACTGGGCGTTGGCTAGCGTAGGAGCGGAGGCCGTGGTTGTCGGTAACGATGCCGTCAAGGGCTATCTGCTCTTATGTTCTTCGTGCGATGGATCACTCGCGACCACGGGTAAATTTATCGCCACCCGCGTTGTGTGCAACAATACGCTCACGATCGGGCTTTCCGAATCCTCGGGCAAGGCCGCGAAGGCATACCACCGTTCTGAGTTCAACCCGGAACGGATGAAATCGAAGCTAGGTATCGCGCGCGGCGCGTTTCGCGAGTTCATGCTGACGACGCGTAAACTGGCGTCGGTGAAGGTATCGGACGGGGACGCGCAGCAATTCCTCCGCGAAGTCGTGATTGAAGCGGGCATGACGACGAAGGAAGACCCGGAGCAAACCAAGCCGTTTCAGACTGCGATGGCGCTGTTCCGGGGCCTGGGCATGGGCGCCAGGCTACCCGGCGCGGAGGGCACGCTTTGGGGACTGGTCAACGGCGTGACGGAATACGTCGATCACCACGCGCGGGGTAAGAGTGATAGTCACAAAGTTGACAACGCTTGGTTTGGCAAGGGCGACGCGTTCAAGTCGGCCGCGTTCGCCAAGGCGTCCGAGATGGTGTGACGAAGGGCGCGGGGCGGTGTTGCAGCCGCCCCGTGATTTTCCTATAAATACCTGTTGACAAGCCGGACGGCGCGGGGTAAGAATTGTCATTTATAAAGTGTACAAGGAGCGGTGGTAATGTGGATTTTTCTGAATAACTCTTTCCTGAGTATCGTCCAGGCAAACGACGATCCGGATTACTTGATGGTTCGCGCGCGGCTGCGCGGGGATATCGAGCGCGTATTTCCCCGCGTGTGGGTGATGGTGAACGACGAACGCGATTATCGGTTTCGCGCTAGGATCGATCGTGCGCTGGTCGCGGACGCCATGGCGGAGCAGGTGCGGGGTATCGACTACGGGAATTTCAAGGATTCCGTGCCGGACGGTGCTCGGCATTTGGCATATTACGACGTGTGGCGGATCATGCTTCACGAGCAAGTAATTGAGGCGCAACAGGAGCGGCGTAAAGATTCGCGCGGTTTGCTGCCCGATGAATTGGTTGCGAAAATCCAAAAGCCTTTGCCGCCTGAGATTGTCCCGCCGCCCCTGGCGCCGGAGTCCAAGGCGGCGATGAAACGGAAGAAAAGGAAATGAGTAGAAACGTTGGCAATGCGCTTGACGAAAAAGAGCACGAGGAACGCGTTGCGCGAGAGAACGCGTTTAACAAGCGATTTAATAAATTTTTCAAATCGTTGGAAGCGGCGGGGATCGACGCTTACGATCTGGAAGAGTGGGTTCTGTATGTCGTGTCGTGAACAACCAAAGGAAGTAGCGAGATGGCTACAAAAGTAGGGAACGATTGCGCCCGCGTAATACTCGAAATCGTAGCAAGGTGAAAAATGCCCAAGGCACGAAAAGAATCTGACGACGCGCCGGGGGATTTTTCTAAATTGTCCCTTGGCGCGTGCGCCGACAAGTTGGCCGAAATCCAGGCCAAGCGCCGCGCCATGCAAAAGGAAGTGGATGCGGTAGCCGATATCGAAAGGGCACTGACGGACCATATTATCGCCAACGTCCCCAAGGGCGACGGGGGGGCGATCGGGAAGCTGTACAAGGCGCGCATCGTCACCGACGACGTGCCAACCGTCAAGGATTGGGAATCGTTTTACGCGTTTGTTCGCAAAACAAAGCGTTTTGATTTTTTGCAAAAACGCCTTTCCACCGCCGCGATCAAGGAACTGTGGAACGCGGGGAAAGTCGTGCCGGGCGTCGAAGCGTTCACGACGGTCAAAGTATCTCTTACGAAAGTGTGAAAAATGGAAGACGAAACGGTAATTGCTCTAAATGCCGTGGTCGATGTGCTCGATAAGCACGTGGCGACGGAACGAAAAGATGAGTTTCAGCGTTATGTCGGCGTGCTTGCTGACTTGGTGCATAACCACATAAACAGTAATGAAAAATACTCGGACGATCACCTTCCGCAAGCTATGAAAATGGATTTGAGGATGAAATCCATAGAGTTGGGCATAGCATTGGCGACCGCCAAGGGCAAGCCTTCGCATGCGGTTTACATCGCGGCGGACATGTACCGGTTCATCATTACGGGAGAGCGACCGCCACAAGTGTCTGCGCGCGAAAAGCCCGAAAAAGAAACCGCGTAAAATCACCTGTTGACAGGCCGGCAAAGAGCGGTATTGTCGGCGTCCTCGTAACTCGTAACTAGGAATACGTATCAAATGGCGCGTGCAGCATCGAAACCGAAGGCCGAACCCGTTATTACGTCAACAGCGTTAACGAATTGGGAAGCGGAAATGGAGGCAGCGGCGCAAGTCGCTGTTAAAGCCGAACAAAACACGGGCGGGGGGCAGTTCTTCTCCATGCGCGGGGGCATTCTCGCGTTTAATGGCACGCCCGTGCCGAACAACACGTTGATCGGTGTCGTGATCGATTTCATTTTCGAGAATCTTTATTACGCGGAAGATTTTGATGCGGACACTCCCGTTCCGCCGACGTGCTTTGCATTCGGCGAGGAAGAAGACGACATGGCGCCGCACGAGTCCGTTGTCGCGGCGGGACAGGCGCAGAACGCGACGTGCGCGGGGTGCCCACAAAACGCGTGGGCCAGTGCCCCTAAGGGGCGGGGCAAGGCGTGCCGCAACACAAGGCGCCTCGCGATCATTCCGGCGGGCGCACTTGACGGGCAGGGGCGCGTGAAGCTGGAAACCGAGCCGGCGCACTTCGCCGGGGCTGCGGTGGGGTATATGAAGCTGCCCGTCACATCCGTGAAGCTGTGGGGCGCCTACGTCAAGCAAATCGGGGCGATGCTGCGCCGCCCGCCGCATGGCGTGTTCACGAAGATCACGGTGACGCCCGACCCGAGGACGCAGTTTCGGGTCGGGTTCGAGCCGGTGGACAAGGTGCCTGCTGAATTGTTGGCGACGATGATGAAGCGGCATGCGGAGTCGAAGGCAACGATACAGTTCCCGTACAATCTCGAACGCGACGAAGCGCCAAAGCCAGCCGCGCAACCCGCGAAGAAGCGGAAGTTTTAACCATGGGGGCGAAAGCCCCCTTCTTTCGGGGGTGTTGAGTCGTGGATTTATCCGAGTGGACATGGCAACGTCTTAACCGTGAGATAATGGTCATGGACGAGAAACGTTGTCTTGTGCTTTTCGAGGCGGAAAAAACCGGGCTGCGGCGCGGATTTTTTCTGCGGCGGATACAATCCCGGATCAACAAGCTACGTCGTGACCGCGAGGCGGCGGAGATCGCGCGCCTTAGTGAAGGGAAATGAAAATGTCGAATTTGTCTGCTGTTTTGGCTGCCGTCGATTGCTCGTTGAGCGCGCGGCAACTCCGTATTCTGGCGTACGTGGCCGCGAATCCAGGCCATTCCGTGAAGCCGATGAGCGAGGCGTTCGGATGGCCAAAGCCATCGATCACGCGCGGCCTGGACGCACTTGAAAACGAGGGCTTCGTTACGCGCACGCCGTCCAACGATGATAAGCGGTTTGTCGTGGTCAAGTCGACCAAGACGGGCAACGCGCTGCTGGCGAAGATGGAAAAAGCCGTTGCGAAGGCGATAAGCGAGGGGTGACGTAACATGACCGTTCGCGGCACGGCGATGGCGGAGACCGCGCTGCAAGGGCTTTCGATGGTGTGGCACGTCTCGCGCATAGCGCGCTTCAATGCGTATTGTGATGGCGTGGGGGTTGTTACGTTGAATGGACAACCATTGATGCAAATCGGCCCCGATACCTACCGCAATGCGCGTGGCGACATCATCAAGATCGGCGATAGCCCTGTTTACGTGTCGCGCGATACCTGGGTTATTCTGCCGTGGATGAATCGTGCGTTGCGGAGTTCTGCAACTTCAAAGTTTGGAGTCGCTCGATGATCACACGCCGCCTGATCCTTGCCGCGCCCGCGATCATCGCGGCAAGCCGGTTGATGCGTGTGTCCGCGCTGGCTATGCCCTACGGACGCAACATTTTTGCGCAAGATTTTGATCCGGAAATTTACAACGATTTTATGGCGGCAAATGCGAGTTGGGTAGGTCGGGAATTAAATATTGCATTAATGGAATTGCTTAGTAGGGGTGCGGGGCAGCCGATCTATCACACGGATGCCGGATTTATGTTGCTCTCCCGCTATGTCTAGGAAACCCCCCTCCCCCGTGGCGATCGATTTCGAAACGTTTGGAATCGAGTCGCGTCCGCATTACCCCCCGGTGCCGGTGTCCGTCTCCATCGGCTATCCTGGCAAGCCCGTCGTGTTCCTCGCCTGGGGGCACGTGAACGGGGGGAACAACTGCACATGGGGGGAAGCCCGCGCGGCACTGGCGAAAGCATGGGGGCATCCTGGGGGCGTTCTGTGCCATAACGCAAAGTTCGACACCGACGTAGCCGAAACACATTTCGGTCTAGCGCCGCTACCGTGGGACAAGATCCACGACACGATGTTTTTGATTTTTCTCGATAACCCACACGCTTTGAACCTCGGACTAAAGGAATCCGCGCAACGATTGCTTGATTGGCCGCCAGAGGAAAAAGACGCGGTTGCCGATTGGTTGACGACGCACCAGCCCGTGCCGGGCGTCAAGATCGGATCAGGCGCCAACTCCAAAGAGCCGGCGGGAAAGTACATCGCCTTTGCTCCTGGCGATGTCGTCGGCCCCTACGCGAATGGGGACGTGCGGCGAACGATTAAGATTTTTGAAAAACTTTGGAAATCCGTGTGCGTCGACCGCAGGATGCTGGCCGCGTACGATCGCGAACGCGAATTGATGCCGGTGCTTTTGGAATCCGAACGCAACGGCGTGCGCGTGGATCTGGCAAGGCTCGAACGCGATATCGCGCTGTATGACGGGTGGATGGGCAGGCTTGACGCTTGGCTGCGGAAAGAGTTGGGCGATCCGCGAATACCGACGAAGGCGCGGAAGGGGTGCCCGGCGCTGTTCGAGCCGTTGAACATCGATGCAACGCAACAACTAGCCGACGCTATGGTCAAGGCTGGGAAGGCGGATGCTGCGTTGATGGGTGTGACGCCAAAGGGTTCGATCGCGACGAACAAGGAAGCGGTGCGCGCGGGCGTGACCGACAAGGTTTTTGGCGCAGTGCTAACGTACCGTAGTCAGTTGCAGACATGCCTTTCAACGTTTATGAAGCCGTGGGCCATTATGGCGCGGGCGTCGGGCGGGCTGATATACACGAATTGGAACCAAACGCGCGGCGAGCGCGGCGGCGCGCGCACGGGGAGATTGTCGAGCACGCCGAATTTTCAAAATATTCCGAAAGAGTTTGCCGCGTTGTTTTTCCATGAAAACGTGGCACTTCCACGTTGCCCGTGGAAGGATTTGCCGGGCTTACCGCTGTGCCGGGATTACATCATCCCGTATCACGCGGATCATTCGTTGTTAGATCGTGATTACAGCCAACAGGAGCCACGTATTCTCGCGCATTTCGAGGATGGCAACCTCAAGGATCAGTATCTTGAAAACCCATGGATTGATTTCCACGACAACGCCAAGGAACATCTTGAACGCGTGATGCACCGTCATTACGAGCGCCGGCCCGTTAAAAATATCAATCTCGGATTGATATACGGGCAGGGCGTGGGGAGTTTGGCGATCAAGAACGATTCCACGGTGGAAGAAACGCGCGAGCTTAAAGACGCCATCCTGAAAATGTATCCAGGGTTAAAAGAGTTATACCAGGACATGCGAAGACGCGCCGCGCAAAATGTGCCGATCCGAACGTGGGGCGGGCGTGAGTACTATTGCGAGGAAGCAAAATACGTCGAGAAGTTCAAAAAAGTCATTACATTTGATTATAAGATGGTCAATACGCTAGTGCAAGGTTCCGCTAGTGATTGCACCAAGGAAGCTGTTATACGGATGGCGCGGTGGGTCAAGGAGCATGGAAAGGGCAATTCGTGGTTTATTTTGTTGCAGGTTCACGACTCCATTTTGTTGAGCGTGCCGGTGTGGGATTTCGAAAAAGCCAACAAAGCCCTGCGCGCTTGCATGGAATCGGTGGAATTCGATGTGCAAATCCTAAGCGAGGGAGACTATTCTCTAACCACGTGGCACGCTGTTGAAAAGCATGACCGCAAGGGTAAGATCGTCGATAGTTTCGATATAAAGAAGGTGTTGAACCATGCCCGTCGCCGCGCCGCTTAAAAAAATCACATCCTGGTCATACAGCCGTTACGCACTGTATCGGAAATGTCCGGCGCAGTTCAAGTACAAACACATCGACAAAATTGGCGGTCCTACCACGTCCCCAGCCATGGAGCGCGGAACCGCGATACACGCGGAGTTCGAACAATATTTGCGGGGCCATGGCCGAAGCCCGCCGAAGTCGCTTGGCGATTTTGGCAAGCACGCCAAGGTCATTCGGGATGCCGCGAAAAAAGCGCCGAGCAACGTCGTCATCGAGGAAACATGGGCGCTCACGTCGTCGTGGACGTGGACGCGATGGGACGACTGGCGCGGGTGCTGGGTGCGGATCAAACTGGACGCGGCGCACGTGGATGACAGCGGCGACAAGCCCGTGGCAACAATCACGGATCTCAAGACGGGAAAGTACCGTCCGTTCGACGTGTTGGAATACGAGCTGCAGCTAGATCTTTACGCCCTGGGCGCGTTGCTCAAATGGGAAAATCTGATCCCCGAGGGGTTGAGCGTGAAGCCCCGGCTGGCCTACGTCGATGAGGGCGTGGTGCATGAAACGAAGATCTACACGGGTGCTGATCTGCCCCCTCTCAAAAAGGCATGGGAGGCGCGTGTGAAGCCGATGATGAACGATACAACCTTCAAGCCGACGCCTAGCGATTTCGCGTGCCGGTATTGCGATTTCTCGAAAGCCAAGGGCGGGGCGTGTAGGTACTAATGCCGTCCCGCTGGAAGCCGGAGGAAAAAGCCGTATGCGTCGCATGCGGGGCGCGTGATGTGGGGGTTATCGAAACTCGCCCGTCCGCGCACGGACAAAGACGCCGGAGACAATGTTTTGCTTGCCGGCATAGATGGACGACGTACGAGGTTCACGCTGATCTTGTCGAATTGCTGGAATCCGCTGTGAATTTTGTTTTACGCGCAAGTGCTGCGGTCAAAAAACACGGCAACACGAAAAAGAACGATGCTTAGGAAATTACAATGCGCAACCCCAAAGAGTCCGACGATCTGGATTCCAAAGTCGCAAAGGGTGCTTTGGCGATCGGCATTCCGTCGTGCAAATTGGCGGTGCGCGGAGATACCGGCTGGCCGGATCGAATTTTTTTTATATTCGGTGGCAATCCAATAATCATGGAATTCAAACTACCGGGGGACGATCCAAGACCAAAACAAAATCATAAGATTGAGATATTGCAGAAATTAGGGTATGATGTATGCGCCGTCAACGATTACAAAATTGCGATGAACAAACTTTGTAGCGCCTTGGCCCGCGCGAAATTCATCGCCATGCAAAAAACCGCGAACAAATGGTTAGGTTGATGCAACTTTATACCCCGCCCGTTCAAGCGATATCGTGGAAGCCCCACCAGGGGCAAAAAAAGGCTGTCAAATTTTTACTCGAACATCCGTACGCGGTGCTTGCCGCCGATCCCGGCGTGGGGAAAACATCCGTTTCGTTCGCGGCCTTCAAGTTTCTAAAGTCGCGCGGCCTCGCGCATAAGATGCTTGTTCTCGCACCACTCAAGCCCGCTTATCTCGTTTGGCCCATGGAAGCGACAAAATGGAAGGATTTTGAAGGGCTGCGCGTGCAGGTGTTGCATGGCCCCACGCGCGATGAATCGCTGATAGCGGACGCCGATGTATGCGTTCTCAACTTCGACGGGCTGGATTGGCTGCTGGGCGCCAAGCGGCAACGCGCCGCGAATAACAAGGTATCGGTCAAAACCGATATTGCCCGCTTCGTGAAATTCGGGTTCGACACCTTGGTCATTGACGAGTTGACGCGTGTCAAACACCACAACAGCGGGCGTTCCCGCGTGCTGAGCACGGTTCTACACCTGTTCGCAAGGCGGTGGGGCTTGACCGGTTCGCTTGTCGCCAATGGTCTTCTGGATCTGTTCGGGCAATACCTCGCAATCGACGCGCGGATATTCGGCCCGTACGTCACGCACTACCGCGCAAAATACTTTCTTCCCGATTACAGCGGATTCGGCTGGCGCCTTCGCGAAGGGTGCGAGGAAGAAATATACGCGTGCATCCGACCCGTCACGCTTCGTCTCGCGGCGGAGGATTATGTTGATATGCCGCAAGTAATGGAGGTTACGCGGTCATTTCCGTTGCCGGAGGAAATTCGAAAAATTTACGATTCGCTGGAAGACGATTTGATTGCCAAGATTGCCAAGAAAACAGTAACGGCTGCAAACGCGGGCGCCGCGTCCTCCAAATGCCGTCAGGTGTGCAACGGCGCGTGCTACCTCGAACCGGACGTAATCGACCTATTGACCAAGCCCATGGCGAAGCGCGCGGGGAAAGAGTGGATTGATCTGCATGATGAAAAGCTGGATTTGCTGGAAGATCTGATTGAGGAATTGCAGGGTGCGCCGTTGCTGGTTGCTTACGATTTCAAGCATGATTTGGCAAAGCTGCAACGCAGGTTCGGGACCGACAAGCACCCCGTGCCGTTCATCGGGGGCGGAACGAAGCCGACGGAATTCCAAAAAATTGAAAAAGCCTGGAACGCGGGGCAAATACCTTTGTTGTTCGGCCATCCGCAATCCATGGCGCACGGGCTGAATCTGCAAGGTGCCGGGCAACACGTCGCATGGTATTCGATGACATGGGATCTCGAATTATATGACCAATTCATTCGCCGCGTGCGCCGGCAGGGCAGCAAGGCAAGTCGCATTTGGGTGTACCACTTAATCGCCGAAAAAACGATCGATGAAATCATGCTCCACGCGCTAAGACATAAAGGGCGCGGGCAAGACGAGTTGTACAAAGCGTTACAAGCGAAAGGAAAACGGAAATGAAAGTTCTTTGCGTTGGCGGGGGTAATGATGGCAAATACGCCGAATGGGACGAGCGTTACCCGGATATAGATATTCACATTTCGCGCATGCCGGAGCCGGTGAAAAAATATGATAGTTCCGCCCCGATTAGCACGGTGGCAAATACGCAGTATGCCTATGAATCCTACACCGTGCGAAAATGGGGATCCGCGGTTGCCGCCGGTGGAGCGCATTACGTTGCGGCGCCGCGCCATCTTTCGGATTACGATGTAATGCTTTTACTTATCAAAAAATATGGAGAATAAAAATGTGGTTGCGGTATTTTTGATAATCGTAATGGTTGTTTTTGCCCGATATTCCGGATGGTTGTGCGGCGTCGCGTATCACGGATTTATGGGCGGAGTTGGTAAAGCCGAAAACGATATGCGACGTTTACGCACGGATGCGGAAAGGTGGCAGAGAAAAATGAGGGAACGCCAATGGACCGAATAGCCGCTTGGCTCTACAGCCGCCACCCCCATCGTTTCGCACTACGCGCGCCGGTGGATTATGAACAGAATTGGCATGCGCTGCCCAACTCGATCAAAGCCGAATTGCGCGGCACGGCGGGCGTACTGTTTCTATATTACGCCTGGGGCATATGCGCCTCTTTTGCGTTGGGCGCGTTCGCGGGGTACTGGCTATGCCGGATGTGATCCTCCAAGTCGCCGGTCCCGGACGCTACGCGTCCGAGTTGATACACGGGCGGTTCCAGGTGCTGGAAATCGGGCCACGCACTTACGAGTTTCGCATTTTCGACCACATGGAAAAGCACGGGAGCGGTGTTCTACCGTACGTATTCCCGTGCGCTGACGGTGCGCGAAAGTTCTGTAACCGTATCATGAACAGCGCGGCGTTAACCCCGCCGCCACCGTTTGAAAGGAACTACAGGGAAATGACGAAGGTTGCGATACAGGATCCCGCCGCGTGGTATCCACGCGTAAAGGGCGGCATTGCGGTGCTCGCAGTGGCGGAAGGCGCGGTTGCGGAATACCTAGCACCGTCGATCCAGGGGATTGATGATTGCTATCCGAAAGTGCAAATCGCGCGCATGCCGATTGCGGATTTCAAAAAACGTTACAGCATGGCCGATGAACCATGGGAGGCCACGTTCAAGATTTACCAAAGTCTCGCACGCGTGCAAGGGGGCACGGACGAAGCCATCGGCGTGCTTAAGCGCCTGAGCAATACGACGTTTGCTTTCAATACGCGGGGCGGGAAAGCGACGCTCCCGGATGAGTCAGCGACTTCAAAGTTTGAAGTTGCAGAAAAAGCAACAAAAAAGCCCGCACGGCGGCGGGCTTGATCGTTGAAAGCAAAATGTGCTGCTAAGGTTTTGGCGCGGGGGGCATTTCTTTAGCTGTCGCGGCCTTCGCATCCGCGATTTGTTTGTCCAACGCTTGGATCCGCGCCTGCATTTCAACGATATGCGCGACGGCTTGTGCTTCGCGTTCAATCGCCGCGTCGCGCTGGTAGCGCAAGGCTTGCGCGATTGGCGGTTCGGGCGGCGGTGCGATCTGCGCGAACGCAGGTGTTGCGACAGCCGTGCCGCAAAACAAAACAAAAAATACTTGTTTGGGAAAGTTCATCATTTTTCCTTTTTAGCAGTGCGTCACGATGCCGCTTACTGATGCGAAAGATGCTGTTGGCGTACCGGAACACGAAACCCCGTTAGTGGAACCTACGGTATAGGTCGACGCTACAAGGTTTCCAATAACAGTCAAGGCGTTTCCCGATGCTTGCGCCGTGGTGTTGATGCCGACGCCATACTGATTAATCGACAAACGGGACGCGGACGCATTGGTATCGTAAAAATCCAACACCCCGTTTCCAACACCATTACCATTCTGCGTTGCGAGAATTTGGAACGTCCTGCCGCCGGTTCCCGTTGCGGCCAAAGTCAGTCCAAACCCGCTATCCGTGGCGTCCGTGATCGTGGCGGTTCCCGACAATGCCAGTGCGCCCGTATCCGAGATGCTGGCCACCGTCGACCCGCTTGGCTGATACGCGA
>Ga0164297_10003391_pt1 | contig 14847 bp, 18 predicted proteins | sample GEODES058metaG_FD_113539 | JGI IMG/M metagenome (GOLD analysis project Ga0164297, IMG submission 113539) | Dystrophic lake water microbial communities from Trout Bog Lake, Wisconsin, USA - GEODES058 metaG | ecosystem: Environmental > Aquatic > Freshwater > Lake | place: USA: Trout Bog Lake...
GGTGACGCGCTTTTGGAAACAGTCCCGGAGGGCGTCTGCAAGACGTCCCTGGTCCGGGTGCCCCCACTCGAGGTCCTTTGTAAATAAGAAATCATCAAAGCCAATAGGTCCCTTGGTACAGGGCACGACCCACGGCGTCTGAACGTACTCTTTGAGTCCCCCGTAATCGGTAATCACGACGGGTTTGGACCGCAAAGCAGCCTCAACGGCCCCCATTCCGACCCCCTCGGAGTGTGAGCAATTGACATAACAGTGACATGACGCGTGAACCTTTTCGAGCGCCTCGTCGCTCAAAAGACCGTTTATGACCACGACCCCTGGAATCTTGAGACTCACAGGCTGTTTACACGTCGCCTTGAGTACGAGCCGAGCCTGGTCGCCAAACCCGCAACTCAAAAAGGCGTTGATGAGACCCTGAATATTTTTGCGTGGGTCGGCAATGTTCCCTATGGTATAGAAGGTATACGGAGTCGCCTCAATGGGACACCTATGAGGCCTCTCGACCGCGTAGTGTCTCAGGAGCTTCCACTGGACTTGTGGGAACTGACGCTCGAGTGTGCTCCGCGCAAACTCAGAAGGGCACCATACGGTCTTGTACCGGGTCAAGAGTCCATAGGCCGGGTTCACGGGCTCTGTTTCACATACGGTCATGTACATCATCGAGTCGCACAAGGTCGCGTACTGGTCAATAACCACGAGCTGTTGCTCAATAGGTAAAACAAAAGCAAACCCGCTCGAGTACCTCGACTTTTTGGGGTGTTGACCAATCTCGAGGTACTCCGCGTCTTGAATAAGACCAGAGTACTGTTTCGTCACTTGACCTATCCCCGCCAATAGACTTGGACCTATGAAAAGAGTCGTCATAGGTCATAAGGCCACAATTGCCTTATTTGATACGTCAAAAGCCCGACTCGAAATTCAAGTGAATTTTCAAGTAAAATTCGTATAATGACTTCCCGGGTCAGTCGGTTCGGGGCCCGACCCCAGTCGCCAACCCACGAGAGCCACGAAGCAAGGTATGGAACCATCTGGTTTCTGTACTGAAAATAAAAACAATGTTTTCTCTTAATAGGGATGACTGTACTGAACGTACTGCTCATGACGGTTGCTGAACTCTTTGGGAACGCTCATCTCAAATGGTTCGCGGAGAATGGCAAACACCACCACTTGGGTCTTGGAGTGGTGGCATGGCTCGTAGTACTCCTGTTCCTTGTACAGACACTCAAGGCTCAGAGCATGATGTGGACCTGTATCATGTGGGAAGCTATGATTGTTCTCGGAGGCGCCATCACGGCCTATTTCGTGTTTGGTGAGAAATTCACACACTGGATCCAGTGGCTCGGGGTACTCTTTGCGCTGGGCGCGGCGGTGTGTATCAACTATGAGTGTCCATCTATAGTTAAACCTATTGACTGCTCTTAGGACATGGACGAGAACTGGCGCTTTGTCTTTCAAAGACTCGACAATTTAGAAATGGAATTGTCGGAACTTCGGGAGGTGACGTGGCCCGTGTGTCAAGGCCTTAAGGAACAGAGGGGCCAAGCGACTCTTTCGGAAAAGAGGCGCTTTTTCAAATTTTTAGATTTTGATATCGTTCGAAAACTTGTGAAACTCAAGGGGGAATTCAAAGGAAGGTACCCAACCCTAGACGTTGAAGAACTGAGACAGGTGCTGGTAGAGGAACCTCGTGTGGCCTCGGAATAAGTTCAGTTTTACCGTCCGAGTGAACACCCTTGGAAACCCACTCCTTAAAATCTTCAAGTGACATATTCTTGTGCTTATCATCGTGTGCATGAGCATATGTCTGAATTTTATTCCATACGTGTGTGGCGTCCCCAAAACTGCTAAGGTGCCATCCGGCATACTGAATCATTGGAAACTTCCAACGCCCGTCTCGGAGCGCGTTTGGACCGACCCGTTTGAAGAGTTCTGCAGTCGTGATGACCGTCCCGAACCAGGGTTCGCCCGTGAACAAATAATCCAACGAGTACTCGAACATCCACATGTGTACAGAGTTCAAAACATGAGGGAGTTTTTCGTATGGAACAATACTCATATCTGGAATTTCATCAACATCACTGACCATAATGATTGACCCATCTGGAACGTCTCCCAGGCCCCGAAGAATACAATCGCGCTGATACTTTTCACGTGACCAAGGATTCTCATCTTTTGGGGACTCTTCGGCCGTCACAATGATATGTTCAATCTTGTGAAGCCATTTCGCGTAGCGCTCCTTGTTATTCTGAAAAAAGAGGTCCTTTGGACCACCCGTATGGTTTACTTCAGACTCGACGAGCACAAACCTATCAACATAGTCGTCAAGAAGGGTCAGACGGAGCTCAAGAACGTTGAGCTCATTATAGAACATAAACGTGTCAATCAGCATACTATTTTTGTGGTTTTAAACTTTATATCAGAGAAACCCCACGTATCCTTGTTTTCACCAATTTCGGGTTGTTGAACGTTCTGTACGGAAGGAGCGTTGTTTCTTTCATGTTCGATGTGATACACCGGTGGAAAGTTTGTAGCTCGGACCGTCCCACCATTCATAATAACCTTGTATTGTACGATGGAATCTATATACATGCGTTTTATCATACTCTCTTCGAACCCCCTGATGGCCCACCACGTCTCTTTGTGAGCAATTTGCATGTCACCACACGCACAAATAAGACTCGAGGCGACGTGATGTTGCGCCTCTGGAATCTGTGATAGAATTTGCTTATTTATTTCAAGCGACGGGAAAATAAGCCTATTCGATATCGGGTTCACACCATAATGAATAGGAACGAGGTCCCTGACGTGAATATAAGACCCCGTCTGAGAGTACATTTTTGCAAGTACATCAACGTCAATATCGTGTTTAGCAATAGTCAACATATCACCACGCTTCAAATCTTTCAAAACGACATCAAGGTACTCGCGCCTCGGTGGAATAATATCAGTGTTCGAGTCGACAATAATGTCGCCCGTTGCCCTGCGAATGCCCACGTTCCTGGCGAGAACCTCACAACACTTCTGACCTCTCTCATAATTCTCCGCCCCCATAATCTCTTTACACTGCTCAGGTGGTACGGTAATAATGACGAGCTTTTCTGGGTGTACTTTAATGTCCAATTCATCTGCCAGAGTTTTAGGTCCGTCCGTGTTCCAGTCTACATAGATAACCTCATCAAACGTGTCAAGCATACAATTTATAGAATAATTGACGCGTTCAACTTGACGACCACCATAATTGTCATTTCGCCCGACGAGGACGACAGAAACCTTCATATATTTTCAGGGATATATCTCTCTATTTATGAGAAAAATTTCGAAGAATACTTCTTTCGCAAAATGGTCAACCCGTTGTTCGAAGGAATTGTTGAAAACTCCCAAAACTGCGGATTGAGTTCCGCGACGGCACGGTAGGGACCCCCTTCGGCCCACTGACCATCCTTGAGAGTCAAATCCGTGTGATACCTCGGCTCGTTGTTTCCGTACATTAAATCGTGAAGAAGAATGACCGTTTTGGGCGTCACCATAGAGTCGAGGAGCTCGAGCTCCCTTTTCACATGAGCGTACGCGTGCCAGTCATCTATGTACACGAGGTCATATGGTGGGTCGGAATGGTTGGTCAGAAACTCAATCGCGTCACTCTGAACAAATGTCCAATACTTTTTGAGGTCGGGTGGGCACGTAAACTCTGTAGGGTTGAGATCCACCGATACGAGTTTGCCGCCGGTTGCTTGAGCGGCCAAGAGGAGGGGGAGCGTCGTCCCGCCGTGACGCACGCCAAGCTCGAGGATGTTCTTGGCGCCACAACTCGTGGCAATTCCCAGAAGAGTCAAAAGGTGCTTGTCAGAGTCCCCCTTGCCATGAAGGACGGTCTGGAGCAGAAGATTCACGTCAGACGGGGCGTGGGTAGGTTTCACGAGCATACGGATACCTTCAACGAGTGAAATGGTGGGGGACCATCCTGATGAACTAAAATCTGTTTTTGGGTAATTCGTCTTGGTCTGAAACGACGCCTTTGCCGTCCCTGGAACGATGGAAACGCCCGGCCCGCACACTTGGGCAACGAGGCGCGCAATGTCCAGAATACTCACCCATTCAAAATTGCTTATATCAATAATCGGGCCATACTCCATCTTACACTGATGAAAGTTGTCTAGAATGTAGCCAATAGCTCGGGCAAAATCGTCACAGTGAAGAAACTGACGCAATTCAGAGCCGTCTGTGAGCATTTGAATACACTTTGTCGTTTGGGCTTGTTCGATGAAATCGGAAATGACGTGAGACTTGGCCCCAACCTCTTCGGGGCCATACACGTTCCAGATTTTCACGTTAATTCCGCCGAGGTACTCTGTGTAAAACTCCCCGAGACGCTTGAGGACCCCGTATGGGTTGTGGTCCATGTTCGACATCTGAGACGTGGAATGAATGAAAGGAATCTTGTACTTTTCCAGGGACTCGAATGTGTACTCCATGAGACGGATGTTGTTCGATATGTAATTTGCCGAGTCAACTGGGTACTTGGACCCTCCGACATCAAATGCCAGAAAGACGGCCATATCAATTGAATCATTGGCCAGTACCGTGTCGAGTGCTCCCCGAACACGAAGGTCTTGGTCTCGCGATATAGACACGTCCCATTCGGTCACACGGTGACCTCTATTTTTTAGAAAGTTGGTGACTGCAGTGCCTATAACGCCCCGAGACCCGATGACGAGAACGTGCATTTCAAGTTGAACTGTTTTAAACTTTATCTTCGAAACACTACAGGGTCCCTTCGGGGGCCTTTTAGAGTAACTTTATTTAGAGAAACACTCGCTTTAAATTACAATGAAGGCGATTGTTACTACGACTATATTCCCTCCTTCCGAGGCGACTCTCAAGTTTATGGACATGGAGGGCTGGACGCTTTTCATTGCAGGTGACAAAAAGACACCCCATGAAGAGTATCTCAAGTATCCGAATGTCAAGTACTTGACGCCGGAGTACCAGGAAAAGACGTACCCAGAACTGAGTGAGCTCATCGGCTGGAACTGTATTCAACGGCGCAACTTGGCGTACGTCGAGGCGTACAAGCAAGGTGCTGAAATCATTGCAACAGTTGACGATGATAATATACCACTCAAGGGGTGGGGCCAGAATCTCATTCTCGGAAAAGAGGTTCAGGCCACGAAATTCACCCCCTTGAAACACGCGGTGTTTGATCCTCTCAGTGCGACATCTTACAAAAACTTGTGGCATCGCGGATACCCAATTGCTCTTCTTCAGGGAAAGAATGACCGAGCGGCCGAACCTGGCTCTATTGTAGCGGACGTTCAGGCTGACTTTTGGAACGGCGATCCTGATATCGACGCCATCTGCCGACTCGAACACATGCCCATGTGCGATTTTACGGGAGACACCTTCCCATTCTTTTCAAACGCCCCAAGCCCATTCAATAGCCAAAATACATTTTTTACACGCAAGTCTATTCGGGACTTTTTCCTGTTCCCACACGTTGGTCGAATGGATGATATATGGGGTGCGTACTATTGTCAGTCACAAGGGCACAAGGTTGTGTACTCGAGTCCAACCGTGTATCAAGCGCGTAACGAGCACGATCTCATGATAGATTTCTCAAAGGAAATTAACGGCTATCAAACGGCTCACAAAGTGGCTACGGATGCTTCAAACTTGGAGAAGTACGTACCGGAGCAATCGTGGAAGGCATTTAAAGCTTATCAGGCTTTGATGTAATATGAACTTCGTGTATAAACATAGCGGTCTGGGTTTTGGGAACCTTGTTATTCTCCTCGCCGATTGTCAAGACAAGTGCAAATATATTCACGAGGATGTTTTTAAATATGAACTTGGAAACTGCGTGTCTATTAGCCACTTTGAGCGCGTAAACTTCGAAGGGGAACAGCCACCCGCCGATATATGTATTAATAACCACACGGTACATACTATTCACCCGAGAATGAGAAACTTCATTGCCCCGACCGAGTACATGAAAACCCTCATAGATGAAAAGAAACCCCTACTCGAGGGTGTAACTGCGTGTGCTCACATACGAAGGGGTTCTTATACAAAGGAAATTGCACAGGGTCACGGTCCCGAGTATTATTATTGTTCAGATGATGGTCTTGAGTTGTTTGAAAAGCTTATTCGCAACGAAAAAGGGAAGGTGTACTTGGCGACAGACTCGAAAGATGTCAAAAAGAGAATGAAAGATAAGTTTGGTGAAAAAATAGTAACACTCGATACCGAGTTTGCGTGCATTTCCACGAGACACAACGCCGATCAATACGGTCAAAAGGAACTACAAGATGTCTATCTTGAATGGTTTCTCATAAGTATGTGTCCAAAGGTGTACGTTACGGGTGGTCGCCAAGACCTTGTAGGGTTTTCTACGTTTGGCTACACGGCTGCAATTTATGGAAATAAGCCTTTTGAAATTATATTCAATCCTTAGTGAAGAGTCAACATGTACATTGTCTGTCGAATAAGGACCGAAATCTCATCCTGAATTGTCTTGAGGTACGAGTCTTTGGGAAGCTTCATAGTCTTGATTCGGGTCAACAAGGTCCGGAAGTACTGACGGGCCTTTTTCGGGTCCCGCATGAAACGCTTGTTTGTCGTTATGTGCCGGAGTCGACCATACTTGCCCATGTAGGCTTCAGCCCATGTGTCCAAGAGGGGCACGATGCCCTCGTAGTACGCCTGGAGCGCCTTGTGTTGGGCATACGAGTTGGTCATCAGGTGGAATGCATGAGCCTGCTCGCGTGAATTCATAAGCGCACCGACATAGCGGTTTGCAGCCACCATCCCTAATGAGTACAAATAAAATGTTTCCATTGAATAGGAATATGTCTGGGTTTAGCGAGACAATCTTTCCACCTGGAAAGTTCTTTTATAAAGGTCTCGAGAACCTTTCTTGTAAAATACTCTTGAGAGATACTCGGTTCTTTTATTTGACGGAGAGGGCCCGCGTTGCCAAGGACTATGGAACCCTGTGTAAATTTCGGGCCAAAAAGACGCTCCGTTTGTTCGACTTGACGCATGACAACATCGAAAAGCTCTTTCGGAGCGGGTACCCCCTCTCGAAAGAGACGAAGGGCCTCTTGCGTACCATCTTGGGGACGGGTGTGACGGTCGGGGAACAGGTGGCGGCAGCACAGGCTCTCATGGGGCAGAACGCTGGCAAGCTCCCAAGGCTTACAAACACGCGCAAGGGTCAGCGTCTAAGTTACAAGGAACTGAACAAACACGTCTTTGAGATTTTGAGTCGACAGTTTCTCGTCCCCGAAGGTTACGACGGATACTATGCACCGGCCAAGCGGTCCGTGTTTCATGGGGGTACATTTCATTCTGAAATTATGCTCATCAACGCGTACCAGAGTATAGAGAATGCAGGTGGGGGACAACCCGGGCCGGTCGTGTCCAGTCGGTCCATCACATGGGCCTTGCCTCAACTCTTCACTGAGTACTGTAAGGGAGCCAAGAAGCTCGTGAAGCCCTATGGTGGGAACATGACCATCTTCTGTACGGGAGGTATGGCGGTCCGACTGTACCTTCAACAAAAGAAACTCAATTTACCTCCAAAAATAAGGCAAACAAAGGACTTTGACTTTACCTTTGCGGTTCCTCGACAGTTGCAATCACAAAAGGCTGTTGCGTCTTATGCATATGTCATGCAGACCATCATGACGCGACATCTCACGGGTTTCATACAGTGGCTCAACAAACACTATGCTGGTGTGAACGCCCGACTCAAGGTGAACAAGTACAACAGATCCAAGTACGATGCACCCCGTCTCCAAGTCCCTGGAACGAAGCGTAAAGTGTACCAGGTAATTACGTACCAAATTGTTACTGGAAAGAACGACGTGACGGACCTGGTCGATACGGCCCTGGCCGTGTACCCTCGCGCGAGTCGTGACATGCTTCAACTTCCCATATCATACAAACTTGGAATACCTATCCAAAAACTCAAGTACCAAGTCAAGGACTCTTTGGCTCTTCTGTCAGGATCGTTTCTGTATCGGGGTCTCATAGCCAAACGAAACCCCATCAAAGGAGCAGTCAAGGAAAAGGGTCAGAAGAATGCAGAGCGGGTCCTCGAACTCCTTAAAATTTCGAAACAAAATAGGGAACTCAATAGCGTGAGACGGGCGGCAGTTCCCCTGTTGCGTAACGTGACCCTAGGAAACCTCAAAAAGGCTCGGGTCAATGCAAAACGAGTCAACCACGCTATGAAAAAAATACATTAATAAGATATGAAGGAGGTTTTCCTCTTGGGTGCAGTCCTTGTTGTTTTGGTGTGTATACTCGTACTCTTGTTCCCGCGTTCGGAGAGGGGGTTTACACACGAAAATGCACCTTGGGAACACCCTCAAATAGTAAAAGATGTATTGACCCCTGAAGAGTGTAAATACATCATAGACAAATCAGTACCTATGTTTTCTCGGAGCAGTGTTGTCGGGGTCGAAGGGTCTGATGCGTCGCGGACGAGTCAGACTGCCTGGATACCCAAAACCGATCCAGTTGCTCAAAAGGTCTTTACAAAGGCTCTTGAATTTACAGGAAAAACCATGGACGAGTGTGAAGACTTGCAAGTGGTCAAATACGAGCCTGGAACTTTTTATAGAGAACATCACGACTCGTGTTGTGACGGGTCACAAGGGTGCCTTGACTTTGAAAAGGAAGGGGGGCAACGGGTCGCAACTCTCCTCGTCTATTTGAACGGTGACTTTACTGATGGTGAAACACACTTTCCCAAATTGGATCTAAAATTGAAAGCTGATCCAGGGTCTGCGATCTTGTTCCGCCCCCTTGGTTCCGAGGAGGACAAGTGTCACCCCAAGGCGCTCCATGCAGGTCTCCCCATATCCTCGGGGGTCAAGTATGTGTGTAACGCCTGGGTCCGTGAGAATAAATTTCGCGACTAATTTCAAATGAAATTGAACGTGTGGATTGTCCTTACAGTTCTTTTTTTGCTTGCGTTTTTGCTCGCCCCTCGCGTCTCGGGTTTCCTGTATGACAGCGGGGGTGAATACAATGTCGCCTGGCCTCGGGCCTACAATAACTGGGTCAATCTTGATGGGTATATTGATGTGCCCACAGGGGCGACATGTACCGCCTTTTGAAAAAAAAACGTGTCCTGTCCGACCCAAGGGGACCGGCCGGTCCGTCTAAACCAGAGCAAACACAAAGGTCCTCGACCACCTCCCAAACTTCGTGTGCTCACAGGCCCAGAGACGGCTCAACACCCAGTTAAGGCACAGACACTCAACTCTACCAAGTACAAAATGGAGACCGGTGCCAACTTCACTGCCGCTATCAACGCGCTGGTTGGTGAGCGCGACCGTCAGTTCCTTGTGCGCGTGGCCTCGGAGTTCAACCTGCCGTTTGAGCAGCTCTCCAAGTTGTACCTGGAGACGGGCGCTGACGCTATCAAGGTGCCTCGCAAGTACACCAAGAAACCCAAGGCGGTGGCGGTGGTTGCTGAGTCAGCACCCGCCGAGCCCAAGGCGCCCAAGGCCAAGGCTGAAAAGCAAAAGTGCACGGCGTGCACCTCCAAGAAGGAGCCGTGCAAGTTTAGCGCGCTGAAGGGTGAGGTGTTCTGCAAGCGCCACCTCCGCGCGGATCAGGAGGCAAAGGGCGAGGCTCCACCCAAGGAAAAGGTGGCAAAGAAGCCCGCCACAAAGGCTGAACAGCCCGTGCACACGCACGCTCTGACGGAGAATGCACAGGGAGAGTGCGAGCTGTGCGAGTCGCACGGTAACCCCCTGGCAACCGGCGAGGGTGAGTTCGAGGTGGTGCTCGGCACAGCGGGCTCGGCCCCGGTCGCTCCCCTGACGGTGGCTGAGCGCCTGGCAGCCATTCTGGACTCTGCAGAGGACTCAGACTCCGAGTCCGAGATGGGTGGCGAGCTTATGGAGGAGGCGTTCGAGGACGAGTAAGCAGTGCACGCGCACGGTCGAGTTCGAGCTGAAGATAGCCGAAGCCCGTCGGCCAGAGTTTATACAGTGTAATGAGCCACAAACCAGTTAAGCTAACCCACACAAATAGCGTCTCCGTCTCTGCGTCTTCAAACGTGTAAAAAGGTGACACGAGCCTCCCGATAAACGACTCGCTCTTGTATATGGGGTCCATAACTTGTCCGAAAAAGGTGTCCTTTGATTCACACCCTCCTCGAATGAGCTTTTCAATTTCAGTCAAAGCACAGACTGACTGATTCGTGACCCAATGAAGCATAATAAACGGTACAATCAGAAAGTGAAGGGACAGCAAATAGTCACCTCCAAAAAACGGAGACCCAATTATGAAAAGAATTACAAGAAAGTGAATAAACTGTACAGCGGTGACCATTACCAGGTCCGTATAAAAAAACGTGTTCAGTACAGCACAAGGAAGGGGTGACTATGGTCGCGAGCCAAACCTCGAAAATGTTCAAGCGCCCAACCATAAAGCGGGGCTTCCTGGCCCCCAAGCAATTTGTGACTGAAATTCGTCCGAATGGCACACGGGCCAGCACGTGGGTCACACCGGTGGACCGCCCGGTCCTCATTCCAAATGGCACACCCGGCCGGGTAGGAGAGATTGTGGATCTGATGTACAGGGGCTCGGACTGTGTGCGTCGTCCGGAAAAGACCCCTTGGACCCCGCCCATGGACTATGAGTTTGTGGCTCGGCACATGGCAGAGGCGGACAGAGATGCCTATCTCGCCAGGTGCCTCGAGTGGTTCGAGGCGCACCCGAAACCGGACGTGGTGCAAGTAGCCGTCGCCTCCACCGGGCCGGAACCTGACCGTGAACTTGTACAGGCCCTGTTCAAAAAGTACCCAGGCAAAGTCCCACCTTTCGAGGAGCGCATCAAGGTGTACAAAGCAGCTGGATACCCGGAGGCATACATCACAAAGGCGATCGAGAGGCACCAGAAGCTCGTGGACACGGCGGACGAGCGTCAGAAGAAACTTGAAGAGATATTCGGCAAGTGGCCCTCGGCAAACAAGACGGTCCCCAAACCCAAGGGCAAGGTGATCAAGGCGGTCAAAAAGCGGACTTAGAGCACTTAAACATGTGTAATAGTAATGGACAACGTTCCTCCTAAAAAGGTCCGATGGGCCGATATCCCCGATGATGCCCCGCTCCCTGTCTGGCCGCCCCCCGAGCCTCCCGTCGTCGTCTCCAAGCATGGTATCAAGGTCCGGGTCAAAGACCCGGACCGCCCCGAGCCACTTAAACAAAAACCACCTGTAAAAAGCAAGGGATGACTTGTGTCGTATGTTGCGAGTCATTTAACAAGTCGAACCATGCGCGCGTCAAGTGTCCCTTCTGTGAGTTTGATATGTGTACGAGCTGTACCGAGCGTTACTTGTGTGACACATCTGAGGATGCTCACTGTATGAATTGCCGTAAAGGGTGGACCCGCGAGACTCTCGTGGATAATTTCACTCAAAAATTCGTTTCCCGAACCTATAAGGAGCGCCGTGAGAACCTCCTTTTCGAGCGCGAAAAGAGCCTTATGCCTGCAACCCAACCCTATGTCGAGATTGAAAAAGAGGTGCGGTCCCTTCAGGTGCCCATCTTCAAACTCGGTGAAAAGATTAACAAAGAAACCGAAAAGTTTAACAAGATTAATAACCAGCCCCTGGCCGTTCTTGCGGTGGATCACGGTCTCACGTCCGAGTTCCGAGCATCTATTGTGCGTCACAAGTTGGCGAGTGAGCAACAAAAGGTCATAAATGTTTTACGAGAGGACCAGGCCCATCTTGTATGGGTTCAGGATAGACTCAAGGGGCACCTGGAAGGTAACCAGGTTGAACGGGAAAAGCGCCAGTTTGTTCGGGCCTGCCCGTTCCAAGACTGTAAGGGCTTTTTGAGCACGGTCTGGAAGTGTGGTATGTGTGAGAACTGGGCGTGTCCGGAGTGTCACGAAGTCAAGGGGCCGAACAAGGACTCGGCACACACGTGCAACCCTGATAACGTAGCAACGGCTCAGCTCCTCGCCAAGGACTCGCGCAACTGTCCCAAGTGCGCCGCCATGATCTTCAAGATTAACGGGTGTGATCAGATGTATTGTACCCAGTGCCATACCGCCTTCAGTTGGCGGACGGGTCGGGTCGAGACGGGTACCATCCATAACCCTCACTACTACGAGTATGCACGTATCCATGGTACACTGGCTCGGAACCCAGGGGACATACCATGTGGCGGGTTCCCCGACTATTACACCATCCGAGGTCTTCTGCGCAACATAGCCCAGAACAGTATAGAGTACGCAACACTGATAAACGCCCATAGAACCTGGGGACACATGGAGTGGGTGCTTCAGAGATATACTGTCAACGCCCAAAACGACAATAGGGACTTGCGTATCAGCCTGATGATCGGAGACCTCCCTGAAGACGAGTTCAAGAGGAAGATTCAGCAACGTGAAAAGGCCCGGCAACGCAAGACGGATATCCGCCAAGTGATAGATATGCTCAGGGCTGTACTTTTGGATCTGTTCCAAGACTTTTCACAGACGAAAAACACCGAGACTTTGTACCTCTCTTTACGCGAGCTTCAGAAACACTATAACGACACGCTCGACAAGGTCTCGAAGCGGTACAGCAACTGTGCAGTCCCTCGTCTCGTGGCACATTTTTCTGCGCCTTGAATAGGTAATGTGGCAGTGGATAGTTTTAGTCGCCCTGCTCTTTGTGTTATTGGGTCTCCTAAGTACTCGTTCAAACTTTGAGGAGGGTATACCCAAAATTATTCACCAGACAGCCCCTGCAGACGAGTCCAAGTGGCCTAAACTCTGGAAACTTTGTCAAAAAACTTGGAAAGAAAAGTTCCCCACTTGGGAGTACAGGTTTTGGAACGATGATGACCTCGAAAATCTAATAAAAACAGATTATCCTTGGTTTCATGACACGTACAAGGGATACGACCAACAGATAAAGAGGGTTGATGCCGCCCGATACTTCATCTTACACAAGTATGGGGGTATGTATGCAGATATGGACTATGAATGTGTCAACAACTTTGAGCATCTAATACCACAAGATAAGGTTTCCATAGCAGAGTCTCCTTATAAACATGATGGACGGGACGACATTGAGACGCATCAAAACGCGCTCATGATCAGTCCAAAAGGACACCCGTTCTGGGAAAGAGTGTTTAAAGTCTTGGAGGAAAAGAAGAAAGAACCAGTTGTCGTGTACGCTACAGGTCCATATGTAATAATAAACTCTATAAAGGGACTTGAACACCATGTGAACACACTAGTGTATGAGTTGTTTGCACCATCTCACACTGAAAAGTTCAAAAGGGCCCAATTTGAAAACTATAATCAACTTCCACCAGTTGAAAATAAGAACATATTTGCTCGCCATCTAGGAACTGGTGTATGGGTCTAATAAAAATCACAAGTACTATTAGGAATGTGGTGGGCTCTCGTCCTACTCTTCGTTGTTGTCTGGCTTTTATGGTCCAGACAACAGGATCAGTTTACTCTCAAAGAAATACCCAAAACAATATGGACATATTGGGACTCTGACGACTTGCCTGAAATTGTACAAAAGTCTATTGAAAACTGGAAAAGGTACAGTCCCGACTGGAAGGTGAACGTAGTCACACCTTCAAATATAAAGGAATACCTTCCCGACGTGGACTTTTCCAAGTTTAGACCCAAAGACTTTGTTCAGAGGCGAGTAGATCTCATCCGTCTATATTTAATATCAAAATATGGAGGTGTCTGGTCAGATGCATCAATAGCTGTAAACCGTTCACATGACTGGATCGTAGATGAGCAGAAGACCAGAGGGTTCGAGTTCTTTGGGTACTATAGAGAGGGCTCCACACAGAAACAAGATTTCCCAGTCATTGAAAACTGGTTCTTTGCAGCCGTACCAGACTCCCAGTTTATGAAAAATTGGAGAGACGAGTTTGAAAAAACAGGAAAGTATGATGATATCAAGAAGTATATAGAAGACGTGAAAAACTCAGGAGTTGATATACAAGATATACCCGACCCTGCATATCTAACTCCTTATGTATCGGCTCAGACAGTCCTTCAGACTCAAATGACACCTGATGAAATTAAGAACAAAATTCACGTCATCAAGTCTGATGATGGACCTTTCAAACACTCGGTCCAAACCAACTGGGATCCACCTAAAGCCATGCAGTGGTTGTGCGATCAGCCGAAACACGAGCTCCCGGATCTCATAAAGGTGTACGGAAACGAGCGTCGGGCTATAGAGGCGGATGATAACCTCAAGTGCTCGTACAAAATATTCGATTAAAAAAACCCTGTCCAATTTACAAAATAAATTCCAGGTGAAAGAAATACAATTCGGTCGGCATACCCTTTTTGACCCCCTTCGACCCCCTAATTTGTCCATTTTTTCTAGAGCATGAAACATGGCCCCATCCCCCTATGGTCCCCCCATAATTTCGATCCAAAATTGATCAAGTCCCTTCATGTATCCCTCACATTTTGGATCAAAATTGATCAAGTCCCTTCATGTATTACTTACGCGTATGTGAACAATTTTGATCATGAATAGAGTACCCATGTGTACCGGGTGACTTCCACCGTGTAGAGGGGGTCCACCTATTCTGATCCAAAATTGAGAAGGAGTCTCCATGGCGGGGCTCCGCCCCTGCACCCCGGCCCGCCCCCCTTCACTTCCCCCAAAATACGTAAGAAATTGATTGGAAATAGGTACCCCCTCGAAGACCCCCGTCCCCTTGGTCGGCCTGGGTGAACTTTTTTCTCAGATACATTCTGAGAGAGTCATGAACAACTGACCCGTTTCCCCCCTGGTTTCCCCAGCCCGTAAATCAGGTAGGAAATTGGTCTCGAGTCCTGTA
>Ga0164297_10003392_pt1 | contig 14847 bp, 14 predicted proteins | sample GEODES058metaG_FD_113539 | JGI IMG/M metagenome (GOLD analysis project Ga0164297, IMG submission 113539) | Dystrophic lake water microbial communities from Trout Bog Lake, Wisconsin, USA - GEODES058 metaG | ecosystem: Environmental > Aquatic > Freshwater > Lake | place: USA: Trout Bog Lake...
CGCCTCCCCGACCGCCCCCGCCCCCACCGCCGCTGCCGCTCGGCCCTTTTTCCACCACAAGGCCTGCTACTCCTCGCAGTCCCATCTTGCCGACGGTCTTTGCAGGCAACGCGGGCGGCGAAGCGAGACCCAGCGTGCGGCCATAGGCATTTGCCCACTGCACCAGCTCCTCCTTAGACCAGCCCAGCTTGCGCAGCATGCCGTTGTGCAGGCCCAGCCAAGCGCCGTAGCACTGCGCGCTGGACTTGGAGTCCACATGCGCGAGGCCGCGAGCGACATCAGTGAGCAGGTGCTGTGCTGGTGGCGGAGCCTCGAGCTGAACCAGCGGCAGATCGCGCAGCTCCGCCAGCGTGTGCTGTGCCTCATGCGGCGCCAGCAGAAGCATGCCGTCGCCAGCCTTCCCCGCGCGGGCGGTGCGCCCGACGCGGTGGATGTACTGGCTCCGGTCAGAGGGCGCCCCCACCTGGATGACGGCACTCACGTCCGGGTAGTCCACTCCGCGGGCAGACACGTCGCTGCTCATCATGATCGCGTTGCGTGCCGCCCTGAATGCGGCGCTGGCGCGCTCCCGCTGCGCCTGGCTCATGCGGCTGTGGATCTCAAGCACCGGCGTGCCCATCGCGTTGAGCAGCTCCGCGTGGAACTGCGCCTGGCGGGCGGTGGGGAAGAAGCACAGCACCTTGTGGCCGTCCGTGACCGCGGCGGCGCGCACGAGGTGCACCAGCATGGGGATCTGGCCTTCGAAGGGAGCAACCACATAGCACTGCTTCACTTGCGCGGCCGTGTGCGGGCTGTCGTCGCCGACGGTGTCCACAAACACGTGGTCCCGACGCAGCGCCTTCTGGGCGATGCCGCGCACCGACGGCGGCACCGTGGCGCTGAAGAGAAGTGTCTGGCGCCCAGCCGGCAGCGCCCCGCAGATGGTGTCCACCGCGTCCTTGAACCCCATGTCCAGCAGCTGGTCAGCCTCGTCCATGACGAAGACGCGCACATGCGACAGGCGCTGCACCAGTCCCGGCGTGTTCTGAATGTGGTCCACCAGGCGCCCTGGGGTAGCCACCAGCACATCGCACCGGCTGCTGCCCAGCCGCGTCTGCTCGCTGCGCATATTGGTGCCGCCGTACACGCACTGCACGCCCAGCCCGGAGTGGTGCGTCAGCAGCGCCGCCGCCTCCTTCGCGATCTGCAGTGCCAACTCACGAGTGGGCGACAGCACGAGGACGTGCACCGCGCCGGACTGCACGCCGCCAGGCGTGCGAGCAAGGCGCTCGATGCTCGGGATGAGGAAGCCGAGTGTTTTGCCGGTGCCTGTCTTGGCGCGGGCGAGCACGTCCACTCCTGAGAGGCATGCAGGCATGGAGGCCTCCTGCACCTTGGTCAGGTACTCGTACCGCAGCACCGCGTCCAGCGCCTGTGCGCGAGCGACACAGGTGTGGGGAGAGTAAGTTGAGGGCGCCAGACACAGTGTGCGTGGACGCCGGGGCGGGAGAAGAAGAGACCCTTTAGGTCACTGTCACAACCAACAGTTGTGTGCACACGCACTGGGGCGCGAGCCTCCGACACGCGCGCACCTGCTGCGTGGCCGGGTGTAGGCCGAGGGAGCGGAAGGTGGTGGACGTCATGAACGTCTGGTCAACCACGGCTTTGGGAGGCAGGGGAGGGTCCACTGCGCCAGCGGCACCTGCGCCAGCCGTCACGCGATGCACAGCACGCGCAGGGACCTGCGCGTGCGGAGCCACGCCCGACATGGGCTCCTCGCCGCCGACGCTGCCGCCAGCCTTGCCTTGGCCGTCTCCACGACCGCCAGCACGCTTGCGGCGCGGCTTCTTGGCGGGGCCTTCCTCAGCTGAGGACGGCGCCAGCGACGCATCTCGTGGCACGCCCGCGGCCCCACCGGCAGCATTGACGCCCTGCATGCGCGGCGCTGGGATGCCTGCGCGCGGCTGCTGGCCTCCTTCAGGGGTAGGGCGCTGCGTGCCGCCGTGCTGGCGGGGCCGCGAACGGTTCTTGTCGCCCTGGCCATGGCCAGGGCCAGCGCCGCCGCCACCGCTGCCCTGCGTTTGAGGCACGCCGAGCTGCATGATGGAGCGGGCGAAGCACTGCAAAGTATCATTGCCACTGCCACCGTGGAGTGGTGATACACGTGTACGGCCCTTCGCCAGGTTACTTGTCGAAGCATCATCTTGCGAGTGCTCCGCCGCCGCTACCGCACCGTGCGTTGGGGCTGCAAGTGCGGTGGAGGGGCCCATAACTGCGCCTCAGCATCCTTGGGGCGACAGCGTGTGCGAAGCTCTAGTGAGCGACGCGGCTACCATGCAGTATGCAACTTGGCTGCATTCTCTGCGGGGAAGGGGACGCGCAGCGTCGTGGGATAAGCAGTGAGTCACTGCTGCCCCCTGTACTGAGTCCCTCAGCAGGCAGAGCCTGCCTGCAGCACAGCAGCTCATGGCGCCACGGGCCGTGGCGCTGCTGTTGACGTTGCTTCTGTCCTCGGGAGTGGCCGGCGCGGAGCGAACTGGTGCTGGAGCTACTCCAGTTGCAGGACTGCCCAGCTGGTGGGAGTGCGCCACTGGCTCCGACTGCGTGCTTGACGCCTCAGCGGTGGCACCGCCGCAAGGAGTGTGGAATAGTGTGGGCCAGTGCCCGCGCTGCGTTGGCTGCACACACCAGCTGCAGATGCTGAACCTCACCGTGCCGCTACCTCGGTTGTCGGTGGGCAGCGTGCGCATGCACCCCGGCAACACGGGCGCCAGCATATTCCTGGCCACGGATACAAATGGCACGCAGACAGTGCTCAAGGTGCATGGCATCGTCTCCAGCATGGTCTCAGCTGGCAAAATCAGCCAGCTCAAGGCGCTGTACAAAGGCGGCGCGCACTACCTTGCCAACGAGCTGGTGGTGGGTCATGCGCTGTCGGCGCTGGCGGATGAGTGTCAGCTGGGGCATGTGAGCATCAGAGAGTGGCTGGCCCATGTGCGTGGAGTCGTGCCCCTCACGGGCGAGAAGCTGTACGAGGCTCACGCTGTGATGGCGGAGTACGCCCGGGGCGCAAGTTTGGAGATGCTGACCATCAAGCTGCCCAGCGCTGATCTGCTCCGCTTGCTGGCGTCGGTGCCGCACACTGCAGTTCGCGATGCCGTCCTGTTCGACCTGCTCTTCCTGCAAGGTGACCGGCACGCAGAGAATGTATTTTTGGACGATAGTGGCGGTTTTAAGCTCATCGACAGCCGGGATGCGGCCATGGAGGAGGGCCTGGACTCACTGTTCTTCGCCTCCACTCTGTCATTCGAGCGCAACCGCGTGGGCAACGAGTACATGTATGACCGCAGCAAGAACCTGGTGTCGCACCACTGGCCCCAGAACACGCTAGACTATCGATGCCATGTTGCTGGGGGAGCCATCGGAAAGGACTTGCCGTCTGGTGTGCGGACCTGCGTCGACAGCCTCGCCGCCATGGGTGTGGACGGCGTCATTGACAGGTTCTTTCTCCCGGCTATTAAGTGGGCGGCGGAGTCGACGGCGAATGCGGAGATGCTGACCGGGCGCGCGCAGCGATACGCTCAGGTGGTGGTCAAGCAGGCGCAACTGCTCCGCGAGCATGGTACGCCCACGTAAGATTGGAGACCATAGCCCGTTCTTTCTCATTCGTGACGCGTGCCACGTTGCACATTTGCAGGCTTTGAGGGCGCGTTGCTCAGGACAAACCACAAGAACGCAACCGGCCTGCTGCGCAGTGCATCCGGGTTCCCACCGCATCCGCCATGCTGCGCCGTCATCCTGACGGACAAGCAGCGCAGCAAGTATGAATGCGCGCCGGACGGGCACCGATCTCTGGTTGATGTGGAGGCTGAGAAGCCAGCGGTGAGGCCGGAGGAGCCTGCCGCAGTCCCAGCTGCACACGCTCCTGAGCATCACGGCAATGCCTCCAATCGCGCTGCATGGGTCGCGCGCATTGGGGGCGCCGCGGCGCAGCACATTGTGGACGCTGGCGGAGACGTGTTTGACACAGTACCGGCCTCTGGCTTCCCCCTCCCAGAATTCACCAACCCCTGCTGGTGCGTCACATCCTCAGCTCCTCGTGAGGACTGCAGCATCGCCTGACTCACGTCCCCCACGTTGTAGGCGCAACGCAAGCGGATTGTGGTGCATCCCAGCGTTCCACATAATTGGCGTGAGCAAGTGCGGCACCACGGACCTGTACCGCCGCTTGGCACTGCACCCGCACGTGACTGGCAGTCACAACAAGGGGCCGCACTTCTGGGATGAAGGCCACACCTTCGACTGGTACCTCCGTTTGTATGACATCTCAGCAGTTGCTATCCAGCGAGACCCGGGCCATGTGGTAGTGGGAGATGCAAGCAGCAACACGCTCACCTTCTCCGGCATCGGTGTGCGCAGCAGCAGGCAGCTGGCAGGAGGGGTGACGCTACCGCAAGTACTGGCAGCCCTGCAGCCCGGCTTGCGCATGGTTGCAATTCTGCGCAACCCCACGGAACGCCTGCTGAGCGCCTTTCTGTACTACCGCCACTACGCCGTCATCCACGGCGCCTCTGCTGACGGCTTCCACGCGTTCGCGACTGCGCAGCTGGAGGCATTCCGACAGTCATGTGATGCAGGCGCAACACCGTTGGAGTGCAGGCAGCGGGGCTACGCTCGTGCAGAGCAGCTCACCAAGGGCCTCTACGCGCTCTTCCTGCCGGATTACTTCGCCGCCTTTCCTCGTGAGCAGCTCCTGGTCCTGCGCAGCGAGGAGTACGGCAATGCGACTGAGGCGAGTCTTAGGAAAGTGCTGGCCCATCTGCGCCTTCAGCATCCGGAGCCGGACGTCTGGGCAAGCATGCTGACTGCAAAGCGCAGCAACACACGACGCGGAGGCGACACTTTTGAGATGCACGCTAAAACAAGAGCGATGCTGCAAGAGTTCTACCGGCCCTACAACAACAATCTGGCACAACTGCTTGGTGACGATGGCTACAGGTGGCACGACGCTGGCGCTGGCTGACATTGGTTGTCTCCTTCCATATTCGGGTGCGGCAGTTACGCGGGGCAGCGTGGCGCCTCCAGCCGCATGCCTGATGTGTCCATGCGCAGTCCGCTACTGGCCTGGATGCGCACAAAGCTACCACTTGGGCCGAAGCCAACCAGCCAACAATCGTTGCTGCACAGCTGGATGTCCTTGAAGATGATGACTCCGCCAGCTGCAGTCATTTGCAATGTGACGAGATCGGTGCACGGGCGGTTGATGTCCGTCTGGTTCTGCTCCAGCCCAGCGACGCCCATGCCGAGGCACGTGATGTCGAACGCGTCCGGAGGCGCGATGTAGGAGATCGTGCCGTTGATCACGCGCCGATTGAAGGCAACAAGAACGCTCATGCCGTTCAGGCACTGCGATGCAGCCGCGGTCTGTATCAGTGTTCCGCTCACGAAGATGGCGCGGGCTTGCTGCATCGACGCGCTTGGCTGCAGCAGCTCGACAGCAGATGCGTTGCAGTGGGGCACAGTGCGGAGCAGCTGAAGTCCGGGCAGAATGTTGCTCGCGTCGCAGCGTGCGCCGTCAGCTGCACATGTGCTGCTATGCGATGGCATTTCTGCAAGAAGTGTGCTGGACACGCCCTCAACAGCAACCGCCGTGGCGGCGCCTTTCGGCAGCGAAAACACGCAGCTTGGCGGATGCAGCACCAGGGACGGCTTGTCGATGGTCGCGCTGCCGATATAGGATAGGCGGAACAATGCGCCTCGCGGGCCAAGTCCGATGAGCTTACAAGAAGGGCACAGCGCAAGCTTGAGTCCCACGAACTCCACGTTCAGCTCGACTCCGCTGGCGTCTTCAACGGACTTCAATGTCGTGTTTGTGGCACGGCTGCAGAATCCGGGCAGTTGCGTGCGTTCTCCAGTGGCACCCACGATGGCAGCGCCAAAGCATACGGCACTGAATGCGCTCGCTGGCTGCTGCGCCCAGATCTGAACGCCCAGCTGCGTGTGCGCAAAGCTGTCCAATGTCACGCGCAGACGCAAGCCTAGCGGATTGACTGAGCTGTGACCGTCGGCGGAGCGCAGCGTGCCAGTCAGAACTGCGTCACGGTCGTTTTCCCAGATGGCATGCATGTCTTCCAGCGCGTGTGGGTCGTGGCACACGCTGGCGGTGAGCTGAAGGATTGCCGCCTGCTCGGGTGATGGCTTCACTTGTTGCGTGGTTGACGCGTACTTGAACGCAGTGACAAGCTGCTGCTGCAGGGGCTCCATGAGCGAGCCATCGTTGTTTGCGGCACTGAAGAAGACGCTGCCGGTGTCGACAAAGGAGGCGCCTCCGGCGATTGTGCACAGCGAACACAGAGCTACGTTCCGCAGCTGCATCACAGCGGTTCCATTCTGACAGCGCAAAGCCATGTGGTCGCAGTTCAGACGCGTGGGTTTGACCATATTATGACGGTAAAGAAGCATCCCGTAGTGGCAAGCCAGCAGTACTTTTCCGCAAGAACTGTTCTCGCCGAGCGGCATCGCAGCGACCACCTCGGTCATGGACAGCGAGCAGGGCGTCGCGCCGATGTTGGTCACTGATCCATTGACGACCAGCGCCGCATGGTCGATGCTCACGGACACTGAATCGCAGAGAGCACGCCTTCAGTCGCAGAAACCGACACCAAATACACACACCTGTCGCTCGCGCACCTTGGAGCTTGTTCACCAGCGTCGTGCTCGCGCAAGGGTGCAGAGCAGATGGAGTCGCCAGGAGGAGATCAGTTGAGAATTCGGTTGATAGACCCACTTGGCCAGCGCCAATTGCACACAAAATGCAAAGGCAGAGCAGGGCGAACCATGTCGCGAGATGCGAGGTGCGAGATGACATGCTGAGGAGCGGGAAATAGTCCTGCGGAGCGTGCCCTAATGAATGGATGCATGCGGGCAAGTTGTCATTCACGCATATCAGCGTCGTGTCTTTCGCTCAAGAGCGCAGGGGCAGGAGGCCCAAGAAGCGGCACCGGTCGTGGACTTCCTGTGGCGAGAAGCTGCGCAGCAACTGTCGCGCATCAGCAGTCTCCTTGCCCTTCACCCGCGCACCAGCCAGCACCTTGAGCGCTTCATCTGTGCCAGCGCACCAGCTGCGGGCCTTTGCAAGGTTCCTGCGACCGCCACATGCAGAGCTCAGTTGATGGATGCACAACACGCTGTGTGAGGAGGCGGTAAACGCACTGTGCCTCCGGTCCAATGTCCAGGTACTCTTCCGCAGCAGCCCACAATCCAGAGGTGACCATGAGCGCGTGCAGCACGTCTTCCACGCGGCACTGCATTCTAGTCGCAGTCAGGCGCAGCCGCTTGCGGATGGCACCCGAGTCCACCATCATGTCGTCCTCCGCGGACGCAGGATCCACCGCTTGCTCTGTATTGAGCGCGCGCTTCGTGCTGCGGGGCCGCTCTGCGAGCGGCATGGCCTCTCCTCGAGACTGCGGCTGAGTACCGCCAATGGACTTGCGGGCGCTGCCAGGCTTTCCTTTACCATCATCTTTCTCAACCAACGGACTCGCCGGACGGACAGCGCGCTCACGGCGCACGTTGGTGGGAGAAGCGGCGCCGCCTCCGCCGAGAAGCTGCGTAGCCACACGGAAAAGGAGGCGTCAGTGTGGTGCTCAGATGTCACGCCACGCCGTGCGACGCACGTGTTTGGTGAACCGCTCACGCATCGCCTGGTACGTGCGCCCCGGCAGCAGCTTTTCCCTCTCCGCCTTCTCCCACAGCTTGTTGCCCTTGACTTTGATGTCTGGGTGGTCAGCCACCCAGCCGCGCAGCTTCTCGTCCTCCTCCGCGGTGAACCTGGACACGTGAACAAGAGATGCACCCAGGGGAGTCAGCGCACTGGCCTCTGCAACTGCCTCGGGGTTCACAAACAAACGCACCGTTTGCGCTTCGGCGCCTCTCCATCCTCGCGCTCCTCCGCCTCAACGCCAGGCGCGGCAGCGTCGACTGGGGCTTCTTCTATCTCTTGTGGCGGAGCAGCGGCAGCGGCGCGCTGCTCTTGGGGTGCCGCCTTGTTTCGCGAAGCCTGCTTTTCGGGGAGACCAGCTGGCCCGTCGAGCAGCTCGTAGTCCTCCAGAGGCAGCATCGCGCCCGCGTTGATGCTGTCGAAGACCCAGCTGCCGTCGTACACACAGGTGCCAGGCAGCAGCGGCAGTTTGCGAGGAAGGGCATGTCGGTTAACTGCAAGGACAGTGACTTTGTCCGCAAACTGCACTTGTATCACCTCGCGGCGAGAGATCAGTGTGCCACCGTACGCCGTGATGGCACCGATCAGACTCTGCCGCTGTGGCACTGCCTCCGTTGCGTCATCAGGAACGTAAAGCACGAACATCAAGCAGCCATCGAACAGAGAAGCCTCCGCCATGCTGTGTGGCTCAGTATAACAAGGTCTCGGGAATGCACAGACTTCTTCCTACGAGGAGCGGGCTTGCAGAAAGGCCGGAAACCGCCCGCGCGGTCGCGCAATGACGTGGAAAGCGCCGCTTCGTGCGGCGCACTTCCTGTGCCATGCGCAGGTGCATCTAGTCAACAGAGGTAGACTGTGTTGTAGGGAGGCTGTTCAGTCAATCTGTGCGGCGCAGCGGCTCTTCTTTTCGTTGTATTGCCCAGTCAACATACAGACTTGACCAGTCGCTTGGCCACGGAAGGCCCCATGCGCTTGGAAGCTGTCCGCACCATGCCAGTGGACACACATCAGGCGCAGAGACGCGAGAGTCTCGGCGAAGCACCGCGTGCTAGCGGGTGGGGAGAAGAGCTTGCTGCGTTGGTGGTCCACTTGCCTTCTCCTGACACAGCGGCAGCGGTAGCGGTGGACGTTTCTCGACGCGACGTGCCGCCTGTCTTGTCGTCTTCACTCAATCGTTCCGTGCGACGCAGCAGCGGCGGCGCACCGTTTCCCCAAGCACCGTGCCAGTCACCTGTGCTTGCTCCCCAAGGCGGTTCCAGCCCCAGCAGCGTGCGCGTTGACTTTGAGCACCGTCATTTGCAGCTATGCGGCGCGCGAGCGACTACGACAGAGAGCTCTGCCCGGGCGCTGGACGCTGGACGACAAGAGCTTTTAGCCAGGGAGACTGCCGCCCGAGAGGCGGCGGCCCATGTACAGGCTCTGCGCACTCAGGCAGCTCAGGCAGCACGCGCCGGAGCTGGACAGGCTGCCGATTTTTCAGCGCCAGCCTATCGATTTGTCTCTTCGAAGGCCCTTGATGCCGTCCTCGTAAAAGCTGCAGCTGCCGATGCCGCTCTGTGGGCGGTACGAAAAGAGCACGCAAGCCTGTCTGCGCGCCACGCAGCCATCGCGGGCACGCTTGCTGGAACGGATGGCGGCGAGGCGGTGAAGGCTACTACCGCACAAGCTGCACTACATCGCAGTGGCGCCGGCGCACAGGTGCTCATGGTGGAAGCCACCGCAGCAGTGGCTGCGAAGCTGCGCGGTCATGCGGCTGAGCGCGACTCAGAAGTGATCCGCCTCAAGGCCCATGCTCGAAGGACAGCACGTGCAGTGGCGGAGACGCAGACGCGGCTGGACGCCGCAAAAATCTTCAATGCGCAGCGCACACGTGAGCTGGAAACCGCAACTGCTCAGCGTGATGATGCGGGTCAGCGACTAGTTGCTGCCAGAGCTGCACGGGACAGAGTGCGCTCCTCTCTGGCATCACTTGGACCAGAGGCGGGACTGGTGTCGTCTCCTCTGATGCTGGCTGAGCTACGCGCTACGCATGCAGAGAAGGCACAGCTCGAAGCAACAGTGACGGCGCTGAAGAACCGCTTGGACTCACTCACAGTGCGCTGACCATCTGTGCTATATTGCATCACTATCACTATCCGCTTTGTCTGGCAAGCCTGTGTATTCCTCGCCATAGAAGTTGAATGCGTCCGTGATTTTGTGCCACACAGCGCAGGATGCAGTGGCGCACTGCACGAAGACAGTGCCCCGAGCGAGTGCCTCTGGGTTAACTAGGCGAGCAGACCGCATACCTGCAGGTGTGACAGCCGTGTGAGTGAGCAAGCATAGCCAGCGGGACAGACAGAGAGGAGAACGCACCGCACTTGTTGCACGTGAACTCGAGACGCTGGCGACGACGTTGTGTGGGCAGCTGGATGCGTGCTACCTGCGGGTCCACTGTCTCGTCGGCGGAGTCCTCTGGAGCTAGTGGTCAGTCAGCTATACTGGCGGAATAAATAGGCAGCGCAGGCGCACCGGGCGTGGCCGCTGAAGCTGTCCAGAAGAAGCTCCGTCTTCTGCCACTCCTCCGTGGCGCTAGCTGGATGCGCAAATCTGTTCTCTCTGCACTTAACATGTGTAGGCTCGCACGGGGCGCGCAAGCAGGCTGCATGCTTGGTCTCTGGTGGTGTGTCAGAGAGGCCTCTTGCGAGGACAAAGGCGGTCCGCACGGTGTGGGTCTCCGTGAGGAGGTGACTCCCCAGCACAGCGTGGCGGGTGCGCGGAGAGACATTGCGAGAATAGATTGCGAAGTGGAGTTGAAGATGCATGCCACGTGTCAACCTTGGACCAAATTAAAGACGATCCGCGATGATGGCTGCGCCTTGCAAACGCAATCTTGTCATTGCTCTGCCCCGCGACGCCGCGGAGGCTTGCGCGACGCTGGAGTACACTCGTGATGTCCTCGCCCGCGCAGGCGACATGGTAACGCTGCTGCACGTTCGTTTGGCAGACATGACTGTCAAGACTGCCGTTCCTTTCCAGGCTGTTGAGGAGCCGCTCAGCGGACTTGCTGACGATGTGCTTCTCGGCAACGACGAGCAGAGCGTGGCGGTTGTCTTGCAGGCAGCCAGTTCGCTTGGCAACAAGGCGTCGTCGATGACGCTGCTGAAGCTACGCAGCCCACTGCGCATCACAGACGCGCTGATGAGCTACATCACCAGTCTAACGGACGGCCAGCGCGACAACATGCTGCTCATCTTCGGCAGTCATACGGCGGCCAGCGACCCGGCCACATGGCGCTATGCGAGTCGCACAACCCTCGACGTTGCAGCAGTGTCGCCCGTGCCTGTGGTCATCGTGCGCGGTGCGAGTCGAGCGACCAATTGCGGGCGCCGGTTTGTGGTGCTGGCTGTTGACGGGCGGGCGCCCACCAGCACGCTGCTTGTGAAGTGGGCGTGCGCAAACGTGCTGAGTCCAACCGACACTGTGCTTCTGTGCCACATGCCGACTGCTGCCGATGACGAGGCCACCAAGCAGGAGCTTGCACTCTGCGACAAGATGCTCCTCAGCTTCACAGCGCAGGGCGGCAAGGCAATCACCGGCCATCCGTTGGGCAGCGACTTCGATGTGCGCGATGCGCTGGTGGACCTCGGCCAATCTGGCGTGGCAGGCATCTCGGACGGGCCGCCGCATCTCCTAGTCTTGGCTGGGCGCGGGCCAAGCGCGCTGAAGCGGGCGGCGCCACTGGGCAGCGTCTGCCAGTACATGCTCTGCAACGCGGACTGCCCAATGGCGGTGGTGCCGCCGCTGGCACTCGCGCAGTAGCTCAGGGAAACGCAGCCACGAGACCCACGCTGAACACCCACGATCGCTTAGTCTGTAGTTGTGTCGCGCTGGTCCAGCAGCCGTGATGCGCTGTCCACTGCGTCCAACGCGGACTTCATGTGCCTCACGGCTTGCGCAGCCGTCGCAAGACCGAATGCCGTCAATCCCGCAGTAAACCCCGCCAGGCGCAGCGCCAGTCGGGGACGTCGGACCGCCAAAAGCGCTCCTCCACCAACCATTGCCACTTGTCCGACGCTCCCTGTCCAGTTCGAGCTGGGCGGTGCATCTGAGGGAACGGGAAGCTCGTACTCCTTTGCCCGCGCATAGGCCTCCGGAGAGCGCGCGTTCTGCCACTCGCGGGCGATGCCGCGCACATGTCCCGCACCGACGACGCCGACAGTCGTCCCCGGCCTCAGCTGTAAAGAGCGCGTCAAAATGAGGTCTCGCTCTGCAACCAAAGTCTGATGCACCGCATCTGCAGCGTGCGGCGCAAGGCCAGAGCGCGCGAGGTCGAGCTCCAAGAGCGATTCCTGGTCAGTGGCAGGTACCAGCGCACGCTCCCGGGTCAGCTCCACGACCGAACTGAAGCACTGACGAACAATGGCCAAGTCATCGGGCTGGACGGGGCCGCCCTGCACAGCATCGCGCAGTAGGCGGCGAGCGGCGCTCTTAACAACCTCCTCAGGCGCGCAGTGAGCAGCGTGCATGAGGCTCGCGACACGAGCGTCGGGTGCAGTGCCCCGCTGCTGCCTTGCGTCACGACTGCTATGCTGCGCCGCGTGACGCAGTCTGTGCCGCAGTCTTGACATGGTCACTCGATAGTCGCGGTCGCCGAGAACCAGTGTTGCACCCACCTCCTGCGCCGCTGCAGCCGCTGCAGCAAACTCCGCGCCAGGCTGCGCGTGCAATACAGTGCCCGCAACCGCATACAGACAGCCTCCAGCAAAGCTAGGCAGCTCTCCGCGTGCGATGAGAGTCACCAGTTTTGCCACAGAGTCGCCCCGTTCTAGAGCGGCGTGCGCAGACTTCCCAGTGCTCCGCAGTAAGCTCGCGTAGCGCTCCGCGTCAAGCTCGATAACGACGACGTCTGGACAGAGACTCCGAATCAGTTGCGACGCCTCGGCGGCGGCAGTGGAGCTCACGTGCGCAGTGCCCAAAACGACCACGGTGCCGCCCTCTGGCTGCTGCAGACGCAGTGTGTGTTTATCCCAAGCGCCTGCCGATTCATCGCTGCCAGATTGCGCCATCATACAGCCATTTCTAGACGAAGAGTCTCGCGGAGGCAAGAGCTCTTGACCGGCCTGCCTGCGTGGCACACGTCACTCGTTTTGGCCAGAGCGATTTCACAGAGCAGGCATCGATATGAAGTGACCGCATCGCGCGGGTACCGTCGCCGAAACGGCGCGGGCCGCCTCCAAGGCAGGAGGCCTCATGCGCAAGCGCAAAGGCCTGCCCTGGGCGCTTAGCGGGTGGATTCACAGCGTCTCCGCCTTGTACTCTAGACTCGGCGTGGTGCGTCAGACACTGCTTCCTGTGTCTTTCGCCAGCCTGTGTTGTGTTCTGTGTTCTGAGGTGAGTCTCGTCACTCTCACACGACGTCCAGCCGAGACGGCACTCCATCGCGGCCGTGGCGACTCTGCTGACTGTCGTCTGGCTACTCTCGCCTAGCCGCAGAGCATGTCCAGTGCGTGCCCCTGCGTCGCTGCTGCACCACCTTTGCCGTCCTGCCATCGTCGATGGAGGTGAGCTGACTCGCGCCACCGATACGCAGTCGCCACTTGACTTGCCTTTCTCTCCGGAGCTTGCGCGATGGCAAGAGAGGCACTCTAGCTCGTTTCCCTTTGCTAGCCAGCCGGCGGGGCCCAGTCCAGCGCAGAACTTCACAGTTGTGCTAAATACTTTCAAGCGGCGCAAACTTCTTCTGCGTGCGCTGTCACATTACGCGACGTGTGGGCCACAGGTGGCTTCTATCCGCGTGGTGTGGTCGGAGCAGGCGCCTGCGCCGCAAGTGGGCAACCCAGATGACAGGCCGTTCTTCCTGCAGTCCCGCCAGCCGCGGCCGCGTGATGTGCACGTACCTGTCGTTTCCTACGACACATACCCGACCACGAGCTTGAACAATCGCTTTGAGCCACTCGCCGGCTTGCTCAGCGAGGCTGTGTTCTCAGTGGATGACGATATGGTCATCCCCTGTGCCACACTGCGCGACGCCTTCGCAGCTTGGCGAGCTGCGCCCTACGCACTTGTGGGCTTCTATCCTCGCGTACACGAGCCACTGCGCGTGCCCCCGAGGTGCAAGGCGGGGCAGGCAGTGGCTCGGTACCGATACATCAGTGCAGAGCCAGCGCTGTGGGTGCGCGGAAAGTACAGTCTCGTGCTCACAAAGGCCGCCTTCTTGCATTCCGCGTACCTGGAGATGTACACGCACGCAATGCCGAGGGGCATTCGAGAGCACGTGAGCAGGCATCGGGAATGCGAGGACATTGCTATGGCTTTCCTGGTGGCCAATGCCACGCGACGCGGGCACAGCAGAGGCGTGGTGCCGTCTGTATGGGTGCGCCCCCCGGTCGCATTCTGGCTGGGCGCCAAGGTGGACGGTGTGGGCCGCAAGGGCATCTCCGCAGGGCAGGTGAAGGACCACCACTCACAACGGGGCGACTGCGTGTCCTATTTCACGCGCTTCTACGATGACGCAGTGCCGCTGGTCACAGTGCCTCTGCGCAACAGCGCGCCCCGCGCGATGGTGCGATGATCTACGCAGCCTGTGAGCAGTCTGCACCCTTCCATCCAGGCCAGCACACGCACAGACCCGCAGAGCAGTCGCCGTTTGCGTTGCAGTCATTCTTGCAAGCCAGCGACACGCATAAGTCGCTTGGGCAAGGACCGAGCGTCCCCTTGAACATCGGCACGCTTATGTTAGCTCCAGCTGGGCAAGCGAGAGACTCTCCGGCGATACTCACTTGAGCCACCCCGCCGCCTGTGCAGCTCGTGAGGAAGCAACCCGCTGTGGGCTCATCCTGTGTGTACACAAGGTGGCCCTGCGACCGGCTCCATGGATACTCGCCGCCAGCCACGCAGCGCGACCCTGCGCCGAAGCTGTTGCCCCACAGCGCACGGTCGGCATCGGCCAACGACGAGTCTCGGCACACCCAGTTGCTGTATGGCGCAACAACGAAGCATTGCTCCTGCTGCTTTGTCAGCGGTAGCTGGATGCACGTGCCAACAGCGAGGCTGTCGAATGTGCACTGGGCGCCGACCGCAGTCGGTGAGCAGAAAAAGCGAGTTTGAACAGTCTTGGGCGTGCTGTGGCAGCTGCTCGCTGTAACGAATCCGCAGCCTGCTCCACG
>Ga0164297_10003394_pt1 | contig 14841 bp, 12 predicted proteins | sample GEODES058metaG_FD_113539 | JGI IMG/M metagenome (GOLD analysis project Ga0164297, IMG submission 113539) | Dystrophic lake water microbial communities from Trout Bog Lake, Wisconsin, USA - GEODES058 metaG | ecosystem: Environmental > Aquatic > Freshwater > Lake | place: USA: Trout Bog Lake...
CCTGATGGTAAAACAATCTGGAAGCAGTATCCAATATTTTTTTGCGTGTGTCCATTTTCTAAGATGGTGCAAAGGTATATTATTGTTTTAAAAACAAACCGTTCTGTATGAAAATTATTATTTTGTATGTATACGATTTTTCCAAAGAAAATCGACAAAGATCTCCTGACAGTTTCGGTGTACTAGTCCCCCGTTGAAGGGGAATTTTTCCGACGTTCTGGTATTTTTCGGTGGTTTTTTGAAATGTCCGTGATACACTATTCCCCCGTTTGAAGGGGGTGACGCACGAAGGGCGCCGGGGGAAGTTGTGATAATATGTTACGATACCATGCAACACCGGCAAACATCTCCTACCAACCGCGGCTGCGGTTGGTCTTCCCCCTTCAAAGTGGGAATTTTCTCCGAGAGTCTGGCATTTGGGGTTTATTTGCACTATTGCTGCCTTTGTTGGTGTTCTTCACCAACATAGACTTTGACTTGATGTGAAAAAGTCAACTGAAAAAAGGAAACACACGAAAGGACATACACTTCTCACAATAGCATTTTTTTGCCTGTGTTTTAACCCTACATCCCCCGGATCGCTTTCAGCGATCCACCCCCTTCGAAGTGGGGATTTCCCCGGCAGTCTGGTGTTTTGTTTGTTTTTTGAAGTGGTCGTGATACCCTATTCCCCCGTTGAAGGGGGGCGCGCACGAAGGGCGCCGGGGGATGTAGTGATAATATGTTACGATACCATGCAACACCCGCAAACATCCCCCTGACCAACCGCGGCTGCGGTTGATCTTCCCCCTTCAAAGTGGGAATTTTCTCCGAGAGTCTGGCATTTGGGGTTTATTTGCACTATTGCTGCCTATGTTGGTGTTCTTCACCAACAAAGACTTTGACTTGACATGAAAAAGTCGCCAAAAAAGTAAACATATGAAAGGACCTACACTTTGCGATAATGGCATTTTTTTGCCTGTGTTTTAACCCTACATCCCCCGGATCGCTTTCAGCGATCCACCCCCTTCGAAGTGGGAATTTTTCCGACGGTCTGGATTGTTTTGAATTTATTTTTTTAGGTTGCAGTGATACCCTATTCCCCCATTGAAGGGGGTGGCGCAGGAAGTGCGCCGGGGGATGTGGCGATGACATGTTACGACGCCAAGCAACACCTGCAAATATTCCCCTACCAACCGCCGCTGCATCACATATTAAAAAGGATACCCGATCGACACATTGAACACTATGTTATTGGCTCGCCAGGTGGGGTCATAAAAGTCAATTTGATTGATCACCCATCCATCATTCTGCGGTACATAAGGCTTTTTTAGTAGAATGGCCATATCTGTACGCAATGTGATAAAGGCTATGTCGAATCGTAAGCCTATGCCTGCATCCATGGCAATGTCCTGTCCCAGTGTGTTGAATTCAAAATTACCACCCGGAAAACCTGCATCGGGCTGCGCCAGCCATATATTGCCTGCATCGGCAAACAGAGCACCGTTCAGCTTTATAGCGCCTGCAAAGATCGGCGCTATCGGAAAGCGGTATTCGCCATTAGTCTCCAGTTTTATATCGCCGGTGAGGTCTATCGATGTTGGGTTTTGTTGATCTACCGCATTATAATAGCTTCCCGGCCCCAGACTTCTGATGCGCCATCCCCGTAGTCCGTATGGGCCGCCTGCAAAGTATTGCTTTATATAGGGTAAGGTAGTGGAGGCGCCATAGGGTATGCCTACACCGCCATAGAAGCGCATGGCGAACACCGATTTTTTTACATTGAAATAGTGACGTACATCAAAATCAAATTTAGTGTATTGTGCAAACTGAATATGGTACAGATCATTGAGCGACGCGCCAAACTGATTGAGCAGGCTCATCAGCCCGCCGGCTTCTTCCAGGCTCAGTTTTAAGTACGTATAGTTTTTGCCGCGTTTTTTCTCGGCATCCGTAAAGGTGAAGGCAATGTTTTCGCCCTCAATAAAATTAGGCTTATAACTGTTTTTCAGATAGGCATTGCTGCTCAGCACTTCTCTGAACGAGTCTGTTTCCAATGGCAAGCGAATGATGTTGACAAAGGCAGGTGAAAGACTCCACGATACCGACCTGTTTTCGCGCCATTTGTAAGTGAAATTGGCGCTGGTGTTCACCAGATTAAAATAGTCAACCCTTTCCATCACATTTTCGCCTACGCTCACTATGGTATGGGGCAGGCTACTATTATCGAACAATCCCTGATTCACAGGTGCCAGAAACTTAGGAAAGTCGATACTGGCATTTACTCCATAGTACTTGGTAAGCAGGCTGAGGTGATCGAAAATGGTTTTACCTGTATTTTCATCATAGGCGTACTCTAAGCCGCCATTGGCTGATATTGTAAGCAGATCTGCCCCCTTGTCCAGATTTTTATCGCGCAGGCTCACACTTAGTTGGTGGCCTAACGAATATGTAGACCCGCTGGAAACTGCATACGTATAGCCATAATCATATTTTTTCAGCCGGTTCATAGTGATCACAAAGTCAAGTACACTGTCGCTCTCCGGGCCTATATGGGCATCTATCCTTATAAACTGAAATATGCCCAGCTCGTTCAGCTTAGCACGGGTCTTATCCAGATCTGCCTGCGAAAACCAATCTCCCGGCGACATAAAGATCCTGCTCAGCAGCACCCGTTCATTCACGTATCGGTTGCGGTATTTAAAGGTGATGCTGTCTATCACGGTTGTGATCAATACACTGTCGTCCATATTGGCCGATCGGTCAAAGTCGGGATAAACTGTAATGCTGCCCACTTTATACCTTATGTAATCGGTAGGATCATCGGTTCGGCGGATGATCGCAGCAACATCCAGTGTTGGTTTTTTGTTGGCTTTGCTGGCGGTAATAAAATTCACAGCATTTTCAAACGGACTGCTGACGTCTTTAAAAAATGTTTTGTCAAAGGTGTCTAATTTAAAAACAATGTTGTCCTGCGAAAAACTGTAATAGCCGCTATTTCTTGCTAATGCAGTGATGCGGCTGCGTTCATCTTCGGCAAGGCTGCTGTTGAAGTCTTTATTTTTTTCCATCCCGCTTTCATCGGCATGTGCCTGCATCAGGTTTTTAATGTCACTGTCATCCACGTCAAACAGTTCTTTATTGATCAGGAAGTTGCTACCGGGATTGACTTTGTATTTTACAAATGCTTTTTTGCCCCTGTATATCACTGTGTCGGTGATCTTGGCATAATAATAGCTTTGATTGAAAAGAAATCCCTTCATGTTCTGAATGGATTTTTGGGCCATAACAGAATCAAAGACCACCGGCCGTTCTACCGATTTTGAGAGTGAGTCATCCGGCTTTAATTTCAACTTCCCATATCGTTTATTATACAACCATAATTTCGATGGGATAAGATTGAATAAATACGTATTTGGTTTCTGAATGATCAGCTTAGATAAGTTGTCCCGCAGCTCTCCCTTGTTATTGATAGGCCTGTCAGTGCTGATGGAAATTGAATTTTTGCGCAGCAGTTTTTGTTGATCGCTCAGGTGTTGGGTACTGTTACACGAAAAGAATGCCAGCGCCAGTAATAACAGGATCAGTTTTTGCGTTAATAAGTTATATCTGGTTGTACCATTCATAGCCGGCTAAGATCATTTCGGTTCAGGGCTGATAGTTTATTGTACAGACTTGTTTTCGCCAAAAAATAAAAAACAGTCCGCAATACAGTAAATTCGCCCTTTACCTAATATAGCGTTGCATTCATGTTGTCTAAACTGCAAAATAAGTACATTCGTTCATTAAGTCTGCAAAAATTCCGTGCTCAGCATGGCGTATTCATAGCTGAAGGTGTTAAAATTGTGGAGGAGTGGTTGCAGAGCAATTGGAAGATACAACATATAGTGGCTGTTGAGGAGTGGGTGGCACAGCACACATCTGCCCTGGCCCGGCATCCTGAGGCGCTGTTGCACGTTGTAAACAATTTTGAACTTGAAGCGTTGTCAGCGTTAAAGACACCCAATCAGGTGCTGATCGTAGTGCAGATGCCTGAGGCGAACAGCACAATTCCTGAGGCAGGCTGGGTATTGGCGTTGGATACAATACAGGATCCCGGCAATATGGGTACTATTATGCGCATTGCCGATTGGTTTGGAATCACTCATATGCTGTGCGCTGAAGGCTGTGTGGATGCTTTTAGCCCCAAAGTAGTACAGGCGGCTATGGGTGCACATTTGCGGGTACATTTACACGTAGGCGATCTTACACAAATACTGCCGGCAGTAAAGCTTACCAAGTATGCAGCAACCCTCAATGGTGCATCATGTATAGGTACTGAGCGAACCACATCCGGTTTGCTGATCATTGGCAATGAGTCAAAAGGTATAGGCCATGAAGTATTGGCGCTTGCCGACAGGCAGGTGACCATTCCCCGCGGACCGGGTTCGGGTGCCGAATCACTCAATGCGGCGGTGGCTACCGGTATATTGTGTGCGCTGTTATTGCCTTGTTAAAATTAAATGCTCAAATAAATTTTTGCCTTTATGGCACGTCTATTGTTTTATGAAAGTAGCAAACGTAATGACTGATATGAAAAAGAAATTTTTGGTGATCGTGTTTTACTTGTTCACCGCATCCGGAGTATTTGCGCAGTCTGTGCTCAAAGTGAGCGCAGTAGACAAGCAACCAATAACCGTGGCGCTCGACGGTCGCCATTTCAACAAACATGGAGAGTCTATTACGGTGGGCGATGTTCCTCCCGGCAGGCATTACCTTAAAATATATTCCTATAGAATGACCCGGCGAGGATACGACCATGAAGAATTGTTGTATGAAGGTCGTGTAAATACCGAAAATGGCATGATGACTGTATTTATTCTGGATCGTGAAAACGGCAATGCAGATGTACAAATGCAGGAGATCAGTCATGGCAACTATGAGAACGGTAACAACGGCATGGCGCAAAACAATGAACCTGCACCACCACCAGTGCCGGCCCCTGCTGCACCTGCACCACCTCCGGCACCATTAGCCTCTCCGGTAGCACATGACAAGATCGTGAGCCTGACACCAAAGAAAATGGAGAAGCTCAAGAAAAAGGTGGAAGAAAAGAAAACAGATACCGAACGGTTAAAGTTGATAAAGGCGGGCATAGCAGGCGAAAAATACTATACCAGTCAGGTGGGCGAAATGATGGATTGGTTGATATTTGAAAGCAGCAAGGTAGATCTCGCTAAAGCCAGTTATGCCAATGTGGTTGATAAAGACTATTTCTATAACGAACTTTCCCAAAAGTTTGCCTATAAAAACTCACAGGATGATCTGTCCAAATTCCTGAGTGATTACAAGAGCAATTAGATAATGTGATATTTCCAGTGTACAAATCATTCGAATTTGTTTTCAGGATATACAAGGTTGCACGGTTTTACTGCTCCTTCAATCGCAAAACTCAACAGGTATTAGCGGCCAAGCCTGACTGTAAGCGCAGCCGCTCTATAAACACAGCATAAGATGCGTGAGCCAATAGAGGAAATGCGATATGTACCATGATAGCGGTTGTAACTGCGTATAACAACAAAGCAGCGAAATAAGATTTCTTCAAAACAAAATAGGAAAATTTGTACCTGCATTAAATTTTCTACAGGAGAAATAAGCAAAATAGGAAGTGAATTAGATGCATTGAAATCGTTGCAAATCGGTTTTGACTGGATGCCGCATCTCCGTACTAATATGTTATATCATGGTTGCAATTAGCGTTTAATGATTGTAAAATAAAGTTAATATAGATAAAATGTGACGACGATTACACTTTTATTGAAAAAAAATCCACGCAAATTAATATCGGCATTTACGTATAGTTTGTTATAAATATAAGTTAAAATACTGTTGTAAAATAAATTATATTGTAAATTGCTGAAAAATATATCAGTAGGATAGTTAAATATAAAACATGCGAAAGTAATAATATAATATTTGTTTTAGATTTTATAATTCAATCATTATCAGCAAAAAGGCTAACCAAGATCATTGTTTGCGGGTTGTAATCCAAGTACGTTTGCCTTTTAATTCGGGTGTATAGCAAGCTTGGTAATGAATATTTATTGGATGATTGGTTCAAAAATGAAAGAGTTATTTAAACAAGAACATAATATCTGGCTCAAGAAGTTGGAATTGCTTCAGTTGGAGATCGTGTTCCTGAAAAACCATATTGCTGTTATTGTGCAGAAGGACGTAAGTCCTGATACGTTAGAGAAGCTTGAATATTTTCAGACCAATTTTCTTAATAAGGACACGATCATAGCATTGCTGCGCAGAGAGATCAAGCAGCTTGGCGAGCTGATCGCCGATAAACACATTTTTGAGTCGGGCAATACGGCTGATGCACTCAACAAAAGGCAGGATACCTTGCGAAGCGATATCAGTAAAATGGAAATGGAATTGTTGCGGATTAAATCAGATTTTAAAAATCTTCAGATCCTATGAACAAGGTGTTAATGGCTATTGACGGCAATCATTTTTCTGAGGGTGCATTTAATTTTATTTTGGACCTGAACCGGCGCCAACCTTTGGTTGTAACCGGTATTTTTTTATCCAGCAGCGACTATGCCGAGCTACTTTACTCCGTAGGTGGCATTGCGCTTCCGGTTGTAGTTCCGCAACAAGAATTGGATCATGATTTTTCTGAAATGAAGCAGCGTTTCATTGCTGCATGCCACGATAACGGCATCAGTTATATTGTACATGACGACAAGGAGAGCCGGTCTGTAAATGCACTTATAGGTGAATCAAGATTTGCTGATCTGCTGGTAATAGGCAGTGAGATGTTTTATGAGAATCTGGGTATTGATACGCAGAATGACTATATCGAAAAACTCCTGCACCGTTCCGAGTGTCCTGTTATCTTGGTCCCTGAACAGTTCAATATTCCTGAAACTACTATACTGGCGCTGGATGGCAGCCAAAGTTGTGTATATGCCATGAAGCAGTTTTGTTATCTTTTTCCACACATGGCCACGGCTAAGACGCTCTTGGTAAATGCCGGAAAAGATACGCGCATATTCAACGATATGATGTTGGTTGAAGAATACGCCACTTGCCATTTTAAGGATCACACGTTTAAAAAGGTAGATGGCAATCCAAGAAAGTATTTCAATACCTGGATATCTGAGTGCGGCAACACATTTTTAGTGACCGGCGCCTACGGCCGTTCATTGTTTTCAGAAATGCTGCACAAAAGCTTCATCACAGAAACATTGCGCGACCATAAATTCCCCATTTTTATCAGCCATCCGTAGGGAGGCATCAGTTCAGCAACCGCTCCAGTTTTTTCTCATCCAGTACTACTATGTCGCCATGAACAATGTCGATAAGTTGTTCGTCTTTAAAGTCGCTGAGTGTACGTATCAATGACTCTTTGGCAGTGCCGGCAATATTGGCCAGATTCTCGCGGCTTATGTTTATAGCAAAAGGTTTATTCTTGTCGGTCTTGTATTTCTTGCTCAGTGTCACCAAGGTATCGGCTACTTTCTTTCGCAGCGAATTATAGGCGAGGCCCAATAATTGCGCTTCTTTGTCGGTAATATTATTGGCCAGCAGCAGCACAAATTTTTGCATTACCTCCCGGTTGCAGTTGATCAGCTCGTTGAATTCATTCTTGGGGATCATGGCTATTTCGCTGTCCTCCAATGCCTCTGCAGATTCCTTATAAAGATTATCCTCTAATAGGGCAGTGTAACCCAAAAAATCGCCTTCAGAGTACAGTCCTATCACAAACTCCTTACCATCATCGTTGATCTTATAGGTCTTTACCTTTCCTTTCAACACATAGTACAGACGGGCAGGGTGGTGGCCTTCGGTATAGATCACTTGTTTTTTTCTGAACTTGCTGGTGCTTCTGTTTTCTATAAATGCATCCAGTGCTTCCTTGCCGCTGATCGAAGATATCAATGTATCCAGACCGTTGATGCCTGCAGGCAATTCTTTTTTCAGCAATTCCGATTTGCGCAGCCTGCTTTCTATGGCGTTCAGCAGTTCGGTACCGTTAAATGGCTTGGTGATATAGTCGTCCGCGCCAAGTTCCATACCCTTTCGTATCTCTGTGCGTTCTGCTTTGGCCGTAAGAAATATGAACGGTATATGCTGTGTTTCAGGGTTTTTTTGTAACATATGGATCACGCCATAGCCATCCAGCACAGGCATCATTATATCACATACTATTAGGTCGGGCTTGCCCTCTACTGCAAGTTCCACTCCTAATTTGCCATTGTCGGCAGTAATTACTTTAAAACCTGCCAATTCCAATATCTCCGCCATATTATCGCGGATGTCGGCATTGTCTTCAATGAGCAAAATTGTTTTCATGACGCTAATTTTCTATTTTGAATGTTATGATAAATTCAGTACCCTGATTTACATCGCTGTTGCATTTTATATCTCCGTTCATCAATTCTGCATACTTGCTTACTATGTGCAGTCCAAGCCCCGTGCCTTGAATATTGGTGACGTTCGATCCTCTGTAGAACCGCTCAAACAGGTGTTCCTGATCCTCTTTTGATATACCCAGTCCCGAATCTTTCACCGAAAATGTAAAGACACCTTTTCCAATACTCGTGCTGATCAGGATCTGCGAATTTTCCGGAGAAAACTTGATCGCATTCGATACCAGATTCATCGCTATGTGTTTCAATAAATTAGGATCGAGGCTTACATGGGTCACTCCGGTATGGTTATAAATGATCTTCTGCCCTTTTTTAGATATAGAATTCATCTCATTGGCAAATACGCCTATCAATTCCTTGATGTTGAATTCAATGAAACGAACCTGTATCTTGCCTTCATCGATCTTGCCGAGCGACAGAAAATCATTCAGTATTTCAGTGAGCATGTTTACGGAAGAAACAATACGCTCTATATGTCGCTCACGTTTCGACTGGTCTTCAGTAGCGTGGTACTTAGACACCAGATAAGCTGATGATAATATGGTGCTTAACGGTGTGCGGAATTCATGAGAAGCCATAGACACAAAGCCCGACTTCAACCGGTTAAGGTCTTTTTCTTTTTCCAGGGCCATTCGCAACTGCGCGTCTTTCTCCTCTACTTCCTTTATTTGTGCTTCCAGTTCGTAAACGGTCTCGCTGAGCGATAAGGTTCGTGCCTTTACTATTTCTTCCAACTCGCTGTTGAGGCGCCGTAAAGCATCTTCCGATTCTTTACGAATGGTGATGTCGTTAATGAATGACACGGCAAATTGCTGTCCATCTATTTGGTAATGGCTGATACTGACTTCTACCGGAAATTCGCTGCCGTCTTTCTTTTGGCCATACAGGTCCATGCCCAGACCCATTGGGCGCGAGTGTGCTTTGTGTTCATAAAACTGCTCACGGTGGTTTACATGGGAGTGCATGAATCTTTTGGGGATCAGTACCTCGATCTTTTTACCCAATAATTCGCCGTGTTCATATCCAAACTGTTTTAATGCAAATTGATTCACCAGCACGATCTCTCCCGCACGATTCATAGAGACAATACCTATTGCAGTATTGTTGAATAGTGCGTCAAATTCTTCTTTCTTACTCATCTGCAAAACAGCGGTTAATACTTTTTGATGATTACGAAATGTTATATTTACGGTAGCATAACAAATGTACTGCCAATAACGTGATTTCCAATTTATTTTTTCATTTTTTTCAACTTTATTGTTCCCGTATGCCCCTTTTGGTATACGTTTCAGCGTTTTTTTAATGCCGGGAACTTAAGTGATAAATGATTGAATAATATTTATTTCCGGGCACTTTTAGCACTCAAAACAGTATTCAATATAATTGTAGCTAACGTATTGACGCAGCAGTTTTTACAATACGGAAATTTAGTTTCGATCTTCAGAAATTTATAGATCCTGTGAGTTTTGTTACAGCAATGTATGTGAAAAATGTTTGGCTCATTGCCCGGCTTTATCAGTCGTCGATACATCGGTATGTAGTGAAATTGGTAAAATTTACAATTTTAACGGTCTATACTTATCAGTAATTAGCGGAATGCTATTAAATTTGCGATGTTTGAAACGGAGAAAGGCTGTTTGACCAATGGCCACTCAGACTATTATTTACAACCAAAATCATTTTTTATGAGTTTTATTACGGAGATCATTGCCCGGCAGGTATTAGACAGCCGCGGTAACCCTACAGTAGAAGCAGACGTGATCACAAATGAAGGTGTTATGGGTCGTGCGGCAGTGCCAAGCGGTGCCAGTACCGGAAAACACGAAGCAGCAGAATTGAGGGATGGCGATAAGAAGGCATACATGGGAAAAGGTGTATTGAAGGCCGTTTCGAACGTGAATGACATAATAGCCGAAGAACTGTATGGTATGGATATTACCGACCAAAGGGGAATAGACACAACCATGCTGCAAATTGACGGCACAGCCAATAAATCGAAGTTGGGCGCCAATGCGATACTGGCAGTGAGCCTTGCCTCTGCAAAAGCTGCGGCACAGATCACGGGCTTGCCATTGTATCGGTACATAGGTGGCGCTAATGCGCGTACGCTGCCTGTTCCGATGATGAACATTTTGAATGGTGGTGCCCATGCTGATAATAAAATTGACTTTCAGGAATTCATGGTAATGCCAATAGGCGCCAAGAGTTTCAGCGAAGGTCTGCGTTGGGGTGTGGAAGTGTTTCATAACCTGAAAGCAGTGCTGAAAGAAAAAGGATATAGTACCAATGTGGGTGATGAAGGTGGTTTCGCTCCGGAGATCAAGAGCAACGAAGAAGCCATTGAAACGGTGTTGAAAGCCATAGAGAAAGCTGGTTACAAGCCCGGTAAGGACATTGCTATTGCTATGGATGCCGCGATCAGTGAAATGTATAATGATAAGGATAAGAAATACCATTTTACAAAGAGCGGCGGTAAATCGCTGACCAAGGAAAAAATGGTGGATTACTGGACTCAATGGTGCGGTGCATACCCAATAGTAAGCATAGAGGATGGTATGGCTGAAGACGATTGGGCAGGTTGGAAATTATTGACCACCGCGCTTGGCAGTAAGGTGCAGTTGGTAGGCGACGATATTTTCGTTACCAATCCGGTAATTCTGGAAAAAGGGATCAAGGAAGGTATCGCCAATGGTCTGTTGGTGAAAGTGAACCAGATCGGTACATTGTCAGAGACAATTGATGCAGTATCTATGGCGCAAAACAGCCGTTATAATACCATCATGAGCCATCGCAGCGGTGAGACTGAAGATTCTACGATCGCTGATCTTGCAGTAGCATTGAATTGCGGACAAATAAAGACAGGTTCTGCCAGCCGCAGCGACCGTATGGCCAAGTATAACCAACTGCTGCGTATAGAGCAGGAGCTGGGAGAAAATGCATGGTATCCCGGTAAGAACCTGAAATTTACCCGTTAAAATAAAAAATGGCGCTTGAGCGCAGCATAAATAAAAAGGCTTTGGTCGCTATGTTGGCTAAAGCCTTTTTTAGTGAATAAGATAAAAGAAAAGAACACAATGGACGTAAAACTAACGGAGCATGCGCGTGGTGCAGGATGTGGTTGCAAGATAGCCCCCGCCGTATTGCAGCAAATGCTGAGCACTGAAAAGGTAACGCCTGCAAGCGAAAAACTGTTGGTAGGTTATGGCACTGCTGATGACGCTGCCGTTTATGACATGGGCAATGGCATGGGGCTTGTCAGCACTACCGATTTTTTTATGCCTATAGTGGACGATCCGTATGACTTTGGCCGCATAGCGGCTGCCAATGCCATCAGCGATGTGTACGCTATGGGCGGCACACCCATAATGGCGCTCGCTATACTCGGCTTCCCTATTGATCAGTTGCCCGTTGAGGTAGCATCGGCGATACTGGATGGCGCCAGGGCTATTTGCATTGAGGCCGGCATTCCTTTGGCCGGTGGTCATACGATTGACACCACCGAACCGGTATTCGGATTGGCTGTAACGGGCACGGTTGCTATTGCCAACCTCAAACGCAATAATACACCTATTGCCGGCGATCATTTATTGCTTACTAAGCCATTGGGAACTGGTATATTGGCAACAGCAGGTAAAAAAGGCCTGATAGACCTACAGCATCATAGTGCTTTGGTAGCGCAAATGGCCAAATTGAATAGTGTAGGGGCTGCATTGGGCACTGTGGCGGGTGTACATGCCATGACCGATGTGACCGGGTTTGGACTGGCCGGCCACCTCACCGAAATGGTGCACGGGAGTGGTTGCAGCGCTGAATTATTTTACTCAAAGATCGGGGTGATGGATGGTGTGCGGGATTACTTAAAGCAACGGGCAATACCCGATGCCACCTACCGCAATTGGAACAGTTTTGGCAAGGCCATACACTTTGAGCCCGGGGTAGATGTTATGGAAGCCTTTAGCCTGCTGCCCGACCCACAGACCAACGGGGGCTTGCTGATAGCCGTTGCCGAAAATGCTTTGACCGCTGTGCAGGGTATTTTAGAACAACATGGATTGCATAACTTTACAACGCCGGTTGGAAAGATCGTACCTGCCGGGCAGCACAACATCATTGTAAGACCGTAATAATTGCATCATGAAAAATCATACCGATCCCTGGGTGGACGAATTCATTGCCAATGCGGAGCCATTTGCCCAACCCATTCTGCATCATTTGCGCAAATTGGTGCATGAGGTTTGCCCGGAAGTGGAAGAGACCAAAAAATGGAGCTTCCCCAATTTTATGTATAAAGGCGCTATTATGTGTGGCATGGCTGCCTTTAAGCAACACTGCTCGTTCGGTTTTTGGAAAGCGGCCATCATGCCAGACCCCGACGGCATATTTGTGGTGCAGGATGCCGGTATGGGTAACATAGGCAAGATACACAGCCTGAAAGACCTGCCATCCGACAGCATCATGAAGAAGTACATCCGTGAGGCCATGATGCTGAATGAGACCGGGGCAAAGGTGCCCAAAAAACCTAAGGATACTACGCCGAAAGAATTGGTGGTGCCGGATTATTTTATAGAGGCCCTCAAGACTGATCCTAAGGCAGAAAAGGCATTTGAGGCTTTCAGCTACTCTATGAAGAAAGAGTATGTGCAATGGATAACCGAAGCTAAAACAGAACCCACAAGGCTCAAGCGTATTGCTACGTCGCTCGACTGGATAGCCAACGGCAAAGGCCGCAACTGGAAATACGAAAAATGCTGACCGGCATTATACCACCATACCCGCTTGTGTCAGCACCTCTACAATTGCGGGATAAGTGTTGGCCAGCAATGTTTGCAGATGCTCCTTGCTCACCCAGCGCGTTTCAGTGATCTCTTCTTCAAGCTGCGGCAACAATACCTCATCAATAGTGCTGTGCATACTGTACCAACGGCTGCACTTCAGCATCCACACTTTTTTCTGGCTGTATATGTGGTAGCTGTCGCAAACCTTCGCGCCAAGGGTCAGTTGCTGTATGCCTGTTTCTTCCCTTACTTCGCGCAGGGCACATGCTTCAATGGTCTCACCTTCATCCAGCTTGCCTTTGGGCAGGTCCCACCTGCCTTTTCTAAAGATCATCAGCACGTCGTGCTGCTCGTTAAAAACAATGCCGCCGCCGGCCTCAACAGGTATGAAACATTGATGCAGCCACGCTTGTAGTTGTAACCCATCGTCATGGGTCAGTATCAGCCCTGCGGTATCGCCCGCCATAAAGGGCAGCACTGTGGCGGCAAATGCTTCAGCACTGTTCGCAGTGGCCGTTGCAAAAGCGGGGAACTGTTGTTGCACGCGGGCAGCCTCGTCATGGCCACACAGTATGAGAAGCTTGGAGTTGTAGAATATTTTTTGCATAATATGTTGGGTGCTATTGCAGTATTAGGGGATTAGCGTAGTTTTGAGCAAATGAATAATGCTAATCAGTTTGCTGAAAAACTCCTGCAAATTAATGCTTTGCAGATCAACCTCCAAAATCCTTATACATGGGCTTCCGGTTGGAAGTCGCCCGTATATTGCGATAACCGAAAAGTGCTGTCTTACCCCTTTGTGCGCGACTATGTAAAGAGCGAACTGGCCAATATGATACTCGATAGATTTCCGAATGCCGACGTGATAGCCGGTGTAGCTACTGCTGGTATTGCACATGGCGTAATGGCTGCCGATCTGCTGAAACTGCCGTTTATCTACGTACGCTCCAAGCCCAAGGAACATGGGTTGGGCAATCAGGTGGAAGGGGTGCTGGAAGCGGGTCAAAAGGTGGTAGTGGTGGAAGATCTGGTATCTACCGGTAAGAGTAGTTTGCAGGTAGTGGATGCACTGAGGGAACAGGGCGCAGAAGTATTGGGCATGTGCTCATTGTTCACCTACGGTTTTCCGGTTGCTGCCGATGCTTTTGCCAAGACCGGTATTCCGCTGCATTCCATAAGCAATTATGAAGCGCTGATAGAAGTGGCAACCAATAAAGGTATTGTAAAGGCCGAAGACTTGCAGTTACTGCAACAGTGGCGCTTGCAGCCCGATACATGGGGCAGATAAATACCATACTATGTCGTGGCTCAAACTCATACGCTGGCCTAATCTGCTGATCATTTTTGTTGCTCAGGCCACTGTATGGGGTGTTGTGATACGGCAATTGGACCGGGGCAGCGATTTTTTGCTGAATCCGGTCAATTTTTTGTGCCTTTCTTTGGCCACCATCCTCATAGCGGCAGCGGGTTATATTATCAACGACTATTTTGACGTTAAGATCGATACGATCAACAGGCCGGATAAAGTAGTGCTGGGAAAGGTCATTCCGCGCAAACAGGCCATAACCATGCATGCGGTATTCAATGGCATCGCTATACTGTTGAGCGCTTTTGTGGCGTTTCAGGCAGGGCATCCGGAGTGGTTGTTGCTGCAAGTGGCCTGTATA
>Ga0164297_10003395_pt1 | contig 14840 bp, 20 predicted proteins | sample GEODES058metaG_FD_113539 | JGI IMG/M metagenome (GOLD analysis project Ga0164297, IMG submission 113539) | Dystrophic lake water microbial communities from Trout Bog Lake, Wisconsin, USA - GEODES058 metaG | ecosystem: Environmental > Aquatic > Freshwater > Lake | place: USA: Trout Bog Lake...
ATCCTTCCAGTTTGGCACCTCATTTCCGCCCAAAATTCCAGGCGTCTTCCATTGGAAGCTCAGGGCCGTCTCGTTTTTGCGTGCGACTGAGACGTCCTCACCAGACACGAGCGACTGGAACTCGGCCTGCTCGAGCTGTAGATCTCCCTTGATCTCGGGGCTGATGAACATGAAACCCTTGTAAATGCTCTGAAGTCCAAACTTCTTCTCGATGTTGTTCGAGAGCGTCGCGACATCCTCGCACTCGTAAAACTTACGAGCCACCTTGGTGATCAGCGTCGACTTGCCCGAGCGTGCGATACCCTTCAGAAACGGAATAACCTGCCAGCCGTCCAGCTCGTTCACCTCGAAGCAGAGACGGCCCATGAAGACGTAGGTCCACCGGCAGACATCCTCCTCGAACCGCTGGTAGTCGAGAACCTTCTGCATACTCGGGGTCGGAATGTCGTACCAGTCGCTAAGGTTGTCGTACGGATCGAACGGCAAGTCAAAGTACTTACACGAGACGAGCGTCGGATCGAGCTCGCGGAATTCAGGGGAGTTGTACGGGTAGTACTTGATCTTGTACCGCTGCTCAGTCTCATCCCAGTCCTTGCCGACCAACAGACCGTTCTGGAACGACCAGACGTGTCGGTCCTTCTTAATCTCCAGAAACTGGAAATCCTTGCAGTTGGTCAAGTGCTTCACGATATCGTTCACGCAGTTGCCGCGGCTCGTGAGATTCTTCCACATCTCTGGCTCATCCTCCTTCTGGGTCGAATCATACACAAAGTCCTTGATCTCTTTGACTGGCCGCCACGCGCGCGTGTTGCGAATCTGCACACAGCACTGATCTCTGTACCGGCGATAGCCCTCGCTACTCGCCTCGGACAGGAGAAAGAGCAGGAGCTTTTGATATGGGGAGTTCTTCTCGTCATCCTTCAGACTCGTGTCCGAGTTGTCGATCGCGAGCATCGGGTTGTTGATGCGATTCATTCGCAGATCCCAGAGGCGAAACTGCTCGTACATCTCCTTGCGATCCCGGATGAGACGGCGGACTCGAAATTCCAGAGTAAATTCGTCGCCGTTGACATCCTTACTGGCCTGCTTGCTGACACCCAGAGTATCGACACGTGTCAGGAGTGTCCGACAACTGTTCATGAAACGCTCCTTGCGAATCTTGATGTGTTCGATCTCATAATTCACGGGGTACTTGTCGGCATCCCGCTCTTGGTTCGGCGGGAAAAGGACATAGGCCCACGACTTATCGGCCGCGAGGGCGTTTGAACGAATGCTGAACCCTGCGTCGTGTTCAGCATTTGTGATGCAATTTTCGAGCTCCTCCAAAGTCCACGAGTTGATTTCGGTCGTCTGATTTGCGTTTCGGATTTCCTCCGCATGTTCGGGTGTGACGTCTTTGTTGATTGTGTGGACCTTGAGATTGCTCATTTGTAGAATAACGCTATACTTTTTTAAGGCTCTGATCTCCAAGTCGCGGTAGCGACTTTTCGTCGCGTAGCTCTCAGGAAATTTCGTGGCCACGAGTCCTGACAGACTCGGCTCCTAGTCAAGCTCCGGTGCAGGGACGGAGGGTGCGACGGGAGTCTTGGCCGACTTCATCTCGGTCAGAATCTTGACCATAATCTTGTTGTGCATCTCGAGCTGACGGGCGACACCATCGACCGAGTCCTTAAGGCTGGCCAGGAGGGTCGCGACAGTCTCGCCATCCTCGGTCGCCAGGAGGCCGCCCAGGGCCTCGAACATGTCCATGCCGTCCTCGTCGAACTCCTCGTCCATCTCGTCCTCCTCCTCATCCTCAATAGGCGGCGGCGGGGGCGTCTTGGGGGGCATACGGCGCTGAGACATTGTATGACTGACTGAGAAATTCAGGGGACAATGATGACGCAGCGCCTGTGGCTCTGAACTTTTTCCTCGTACTATATTAAAATGCCTGGTGGCGCTTTGATGCAACTTGTCGCCTATGGTGCATCGGATGTTTACCTGACCGGAGATCCCAAGGTGACTTTCTTCCAGTCGGCCTACAAGCGCCACACAAACTTTGCGATGGAGACCTCTCAGCAGACGGTCTCCGGTAATGCGGGTCCGGGTGGTCTCGTCTCTGTGACGTTGGCTCGCTCAGGCGACCTGGTCGGAGATATGTTCGTCGTTCTCCAGCCCAACTGCTCTTCGTACGGACAGCTGACGTCGAACAATGTCAGCAACGACATGAGCTGGGTCGCCGAGCGTGCCTTTAGCTCTGTCGAGCTCTTCATCGGGGGCCAGTCGATCGACAAGCACTACCAGCTGTGGTTCCGTCTGTACGCTGAGGTCTTCCTCAATGAGACCAAGAAGATGAACTACGGTAAGATGGCCTCGATCGCGACCCCCAACAACGCCGGCACTTCCATCGCCTACTCCTACCTGCCCCTGATCTTCTTCTTCAACCGTAATCCCGGTCTGTACCTGCCGCTGATTGCCCTGCAGTACCATGAGGTCCGCATCGACTTCACCCTGAGCTCTCAGTACGCCAATTACTTCGGAACGAATCCCTTCGCCGTGTGGGCCAATTATGTGTACCTGGACACGGTCGAGCGTGACAAGTTCGCCAAGACTCCTCACGAGTACCTGATCGAGCAGGTCCAGCATATCAACCCGGACCCTGTCGGCTATGCCAATGAGAACACCCCGAGTGTTATCCGGATGCAGTACAATCACCCCGTGAAGGAGCTGATCTGGTGCTACCAGAATTCTGCGATTGGCACGAACCCGAATGCTCTCTGGAACTTTTCGTCCAGCGTGGCGAACGTGAACGTGACGGTCGATCTCAACCTTATCGCCCAGACGGCTGGGACCCAGGTGCCGAACTGGACCGGTGCTCCCGTGCTTTTCACGCCGCCCGCTCTTTTGGCCCCTCTGTATATTACCCAGAATCTCACGGTGACGAACGGATTTGTCTGGTCCGGAAACAACCTGAGTGTCCAGTCGAACGTTCTTACGGGCAATGCCTTCTGGACAGAGGGTGGAATGCCCCAGTACGGAGCTTCCTCGAACGCCGTCTACGGCCAAGAGGTCGGGCCGATGCACCAGGCCAAGCTTATCCTGAACGGCACTGACCGTTTCGTTCCTCAGTTTGGCAAGTACTTTAACCAGTACCAGCCGTATCAGTATCACACGGGATCTCCTTACCCGGGCATCTATGTCTACTCCTTCGCAATCAAGCCGGAGGAACTTCAGCCCAGCGGAACCTGCAACTTCAGCCGTATCGACATGGCCCAAATTGCCGTGAACCTCAAGACGGGCGTTCCCTACTCGACCCTTCAGCAGCAGATGTTTGCGGTCAACTACAATATTCTCCGGATTCAGTCCGGTCTCGGAGGCGTCGCATTCGCCAACTAGGCTAAACTTTCTAGATATTTCTCCTTTTCCTTCAGGTCATATTGGTCGTTCTTTTGTAAGTTCTCTTCGGCCCACATCGCCTGGAGGTTTCTCCAGTTCCAGCAGGCCAGCCTCTCGAAGTCGTCCTCTTGATCGAATGCAATGCATGGTATTCTATGATCTATGTGCCAACCGTGGGTTCCGTAATTATCCCATGACATTCCCTCTTGAAAGGTGGACTCCAGGTGAGTCTTGAGATCGACCGCCGAACATCCCAGGAGGGTCGTAGTATTCTCACTCTTCTGACCCTCCAGGAGGAGGCGAACCCTTCGGGCGATGTTTTCCTTCAGGCGACGTTGAATAAATACATTGTCTGGATTTGCTCTTTTATTTGCATGTGCATTCCTCTTCCATTCATTGACCTTATCTCGATTAGCCTTTCGGTAGTCTTTGTCCTTTTGGGATCTTTGGTGCCTATTTTCTTTTAAACACGGGATACACATATAGAATAAGCCATCAGCTCTCCGTTTTTCATTCGTATATTGGTCGAGTGGTTTCCAGATTTCGCATGTAGAGCATCTCTTGCATTCAGCCCCGTCAATGTCACGGTGCTCAATACGAGCGGGCATACCTATACTTAGAGCGCGAAATTTCTCTAAGTTGGCTCAGGCCAAATTTTTTTCTTGGGTACTAGTACCAATCGATCATGGCCGGAGGACTTATGCAGCTCGTCGCTTATGGCGCACAAGACGTTTACCTGACTGGCCAGCCCAAGGTTACCTTTTTCCAGGCGGTGTACAAGCGCCACACGAACTTTGCGATGGAGACCATCCAGCAGACCGTGAACGGCACGCCCTCTAACAGCGGCCGTGTGTCCGTGACCATTGCCCGCAACGGCGACCTGGTGGGCGACATGTACATCCGCCTCGTGCCGACCAGCAGCGCCGTGTCTAACCTGACCTCGACCAACGCCAACTTCGACACCAACTGGGTGGCCGAGCGTGCGATCGCCGACATTGAGCTGACCATCGGTGGCCAGCGCATCGACAAGCACTACCAGGCCTGGTGGCGCCTGTACGCCGAGCTGTTCCTCGGCGAGTCTGACAAGATTAACTACGGCAAGCTGACCTCCAGCCCGGTGACCGTGGTTGACTCCACCAACCCTAACAGTGTGTACCTGCCCCTGCTGTTCTTCTTCAACCGCAACCCGGGTCTGTACCTGCCCCTGATCGCCCTGCAGTACCACGAGGTGCGCATGGATTTCGACCTGACGGCGTATTTCTCCAGCTATTTCGGTGCTTCCAGCCCGGTGTTCGAGGTGTGGGCCAACTACGTGTACCTGGACACTGAGGAGCGCCGCCGCTTCGCCCAGAAGGGCCACGAGTACCTGATCGAGCAGGTGCAGCACACCGGCGGTGACTCGATCACCCTGGCAACTGCCCCCTCCAACACGGCTTCGCCCACGGCTCAGACCATCCGTCTGTCCTTCAACCACCCCGTGAAGGAGCTGATCTGGTGCTACCAGAATACCAGCGCGACGTCCTACAACAGCATGTGGAACTTCTCCAGCTCGGCGGCGAACGTGAACGTGACCTGCTCCCCTCTGCCGTCCGTGTGCGTGGCCCCCCTGCCCCACACCGTGGGCGCTCCCCGTATGTTCTCCAACGTGGGCGCTCTGGCTGGCCAGTCCGTGTCCTCCAACATCTTCTGGGTGGAGGAGGGCTCGTCCAACGCCGCCGTGGCGTCTGCCGTGGAGGTCGGCCCTCTGTACAACTTCAAGCTGGTGCTCAACGGCCAGGACCGCTTCAAGGAGCAGGCCGGCAAGTACTTCAACTCGTACCAGCCGTACGTGTACCACACCGGCGTGCCCTACCCGGGCATCTACGCCTACTCCTTCGCCCTGCAGCCGGAGGAGCACCAGCCGACGGGCACCTGCAACTTCTCGCGCATTGATAACGCCCAGGTGGCGATCAACATCAAGGGCTGTGCGACCACGCCCCTGCAGCGGATGTTCGCGGTGAACTACAACATCCTGCGCATACAGTCCGGAATGGGGGGCCTTGCGTTCAGCAATTGATCCCTCCCATACTATTCTATATATGGTAGGATTTTTAAAACCCAAAAATATGGGCTTCGGCCCTCAAGAACGTTCAAGGTTCCTGAGGTCTAAAGAAATAATCCTCCCCTATGGTAGGATGGAAGAGCCAAAGGAGGTGGTAAAGAAATGTACGAATTGCTGTCGAGCTCCCCAGCCTTTAAAAGAGTTTATAAACGAAAAAGAACGCGAATGCAATACATGTAATAAATGTCGAAACAAAGGAAAGAAAAATGATAAGCGCCCAGAACGTCGCGAGGCTCAAAACGAAAAACGTTATGACAAAGCTTGGAGAGCTAAACAGCTAGATGAACGCCCAGAAGAGTTCAGGGAACACAATAATAAAGTTCACAAAAACTGGAGGACCGAGAACAATGAACACGCAAACAGATGGCACAGAACGCACGCGAATCCGAGGTTAGACGCCATCAAGCGCTCTGCCACAACTCGCGGTATCGAATGGAACCTCACTGATGAAGAAGCCAAAGTGATGCTCGTGAGCCCGTGTATTTACTGTAAGCACATAGACCTCGAAGTTCGAGTGAATGGCATCGATCGTTTGGATTCAGGCAAAAGTTACAGCACGGAGAATTGTCGGCCGTGCTGTAAGAATTGTAATTATATGAAGGGTACTTTTGACCCCAGGACGTTCATCACCTGGGCCAAGCGGATTGCTCAGTGTGATGTCGATTTTCCAGTGGTTACTGAATGTGGTGAGCACAAGAAGGTGAACCGGGTTTAGTTCTGGATCTTATACACGATAAGGAGGAGTGCCATTAGAATATATAGAATTCCAAAGAACTTCTGACCAGTTTTGGCCTGACCGCTCGAGGACTCCACGAAGTTGGCTACTCCCAGGCCAGCGAGGACCATCAGGAAGAGAACCATAAAAAGGAGCTCAGCGTTGGAAACACCCATTTATTATAGGTCCCTAAAATAATATGGACGTCGAAACAGTCCTTGATCTTGCCAGAAAGAAGATGCTCGAGGATATGGCCGGAGAGGTCATCGTTCGTTTATCACGCGACTTGACCATTACTGATCTCAATTTTGTTCTAAAATTGCTGGGGTCCAAGGAGATCACGGAGTATCCCCCTGAGGCACTCGTAGAGCCTAAGAGTAGCTGTTGCCCCTGGAGGAGGCACTGACACTAATGTACCAGAACCAAACCAAGAAGAGGCCAGCGACCATCTGGAAGGTGGCCTTGACCACCTCGGTCGCGACGGCCCGGCGATCCTTGTCTAGGAAGGCCTGGAGGCCAAAAAGCAGAAGGGCCATGCCCAGTGTGAGCATCAAAACGTCCAAAAGCATCTTTAGTAATAGAACACATTTTATTCATGCGGTTAAAAGGAAGGCGTATTCTCTCTACAGAACTCAGTATGAATTACGCCTTCATAGACGCCCGGAGCCTGATCGAGAGTGCTCTGGGAGTTCCCATGCAGACGACGAAAGTACCTGTGACCGTCATCCCATGTGAACTCGATCAGGAATGGAAAGAGTTTGAGGAGACCCTTGGCAATTTTAAATCAAAATACGCAGAAGCCAGAGTGGAACAGGGGAAGACATCGGCTGAGCTGACCGAGAAGATTGAGGAAATTTCATATCTCGAAATGATGCTCGAGACCATACATGCCCCTGGCTTAAAGGATCGAATCAAGTCTATGGTAGAGGACTACCAGGAGGAGGAGGGCATCGAGGAGCTGAAGGTCAAGGCTGGCGAGGCGGCCGGAAAGGTCGAGGCGATGAAGGCGGTGCTTTCGGCAACGAACGCAGAAAGGTACGCCAAGTTTACGTGTTTTGTATGTATGGATCAGCTTGTTGACTTATTTATCGAACCGTGTGGTCACGTGATATGTGAGCCGTGTTGGCGCCAGACGCGTGACCACACCAGGTGTCCAGGATGTCGAGTGCGTTGTGAAGGTGCGAAAAAGATATTTACTATGAATTGAGATGAGTTCCTGTAAATCAGTCGGTAGATTGCTACTCTTATGAAGTAGAAGTCGTGAGTTCAAGCCTCACCTGGAACATGGACCTGAGCAAGTCCCTAAAAGGCTCCGCCTGACCTTAGCTCAATTGGTAGAGCGAAGGCCATTCATAGGCCGCTCTAAGGACTGTAGTTGTCAAAGCCATCCTTCGGTCACCGGTTCGATTCCGGTAGGTCAGACGAGATCTGGGCAAGTCGTTAAAAGGTCTCGAGGGGGCGCCACCTCGTTAAAAACGGCTGTGAAAAGGAGACTGGCCACCTCCTTTTCATTCTGCTCTCATAACTCAGCTGGCCAGAGTGTCAGACACCGCTACGTCGGCTGATATGTTAATCTGAAAGTCGCAGGTTCGAGCCCTGCTGGGAGCGTTTTTTAGCTGTTTAGCTCCAGTTAAAAAATTATCTCGTGCTCTACCAATGGAGAAAAAGTGTTCTAAGTGTGATATCTCCAAGTCTCTCGATGACTTTCCAAACGATCCTAGATGTTCAGGTGGAAAAAGAGGCACATGTAAAGATTGTAGATTAACTATGTGGATTCCTACCGATAATGAAACAATTGTATGTATTAAATGTGGTATTGATAAAATATATACATCGTTTGCTAAACATGGTAAACAAAAGCCTAATGAATGCAAATCATGTAGAAATAAAAGAGAACTTGAAAAAAGAGATCAAAATCGTGAAGAGTATAATAAAAAACAACGGGAAGACTGGGCGAGAAATAATGAGTTGAGAAATGCGACACGAAGAAAGAATCTCCAGAAAAGGAGAGATGAAGATCCATCATATAGGGTTCGAATGAATATGCATGTTAGACTGAGCCAGATGGTTACTCGCAAGGTAGGAAACACTATGGAACTTGCTGGATGCTCATTAGACGACCTATGTACTTTTCTAGAAGCCGAGTTTTCACCAGGAATGACATGGAAAAATTATGGACTCAAGGGCTGGCACATAGACCATATTCGCCCGTGCGCCTCCTTCAATCTTGAAGACCCCGAAGAACAGAGGAAGTGCTTTCACTGGACAAATCTCCAACCTCTGTGGGCGGCTGACAATATTAGAAAGAGTGATACATGGGACGGAACTTAAGGAAATGACCCGAGTTAATATTGGGGGAGAGGTCCCATATACATCAGTGTCCGAGTTGGTCTAAGGAGAACGACTTAAGATCGTTTGGACTTTTGTCCGCGCGGGTTCGAACCCCGCCTGATGTAGTCTTTTAAAGCTTTCCTGATTTAAAAGAATACATATGAAAGCTAAAATTCCAGGTGCGTTGCGTGAGCAGGTATGGAGAACCTGGATCGGCCGGAAGTTTGAGCATAAATGCCTCGTCTCTTGGTGTGAAACCATCATAGATGTATTTAACTTTGAAACTGGACATCGAGTACCAGAAAGTAAAGGAGGATCGCTCGACATCGACAACTTACGCCCTATTTGCGCCAAGTGCAACAGGTCTATGGGGGATAGATTTACGATCGACGAGTTTTCTAGGATCAGCAAGCGTTCATCGCATCTATGGGAGTGTTTCAAGTATTCTAAAACGGAACCTGGAGCTTCGCCGTAGGGATCAGACTCTGGGTCTCGATAAGGTACCTCATCTTTTCCTGTGTCTTGGTCTGGTAGAACATAAAGATGAATACGATGAGGGGCAGGGATCGAAGCTCGCCCAGCTGAGAGTGAATATATCCCGCGGTTCCCTCAAGAGGAAAAGGAACCTTCTTGATGATTCCGCGAGTCAGATACATGAGCGCGCCAATAAGTCCAAACTGTAAGACGACTCCTAGAAGAACGCGCCACTTGGGCTGCTTCTTGTCCAGGTCCGGTGTGATCTTGTCGAGCCAATGAGAAAAGAGAAAGGCCAGAAGGAAGGATAGCGCGCCGACGTACGCAACTCCCAGGAGCCGTATGAAGTGCACGTGAATGCCCATTATTAAAGACTGGGAAAATAAAAGAGTGATGGCGGGGAGCAACTCCGTTGCGACCGGGGGCGAAGACCCCTCGAGCCTTGCTTTCCGACTCGTGAGCAACGCTCACTCGTTCCTCACCATCGACTGGATCGAGGATGGAACGGCCTATGTGACCCTGTCCGTCAGGGACTATCCTCAGACCGGATCGACACTCGAGGATCTCATGCCCACGATTGAATATATTCGAAAAGAGTCTAAAGATATGATCATTCGGGCCGACCTGGAAGGTGCCGGTGTCATAAATATCGATCGTTTCAAGTCGATCGTCAACCTTGTGTCGGAGGTTGTCGAATACACGAAAAACGACAACCTGCTCCGACAGATTCAATTCGTCCGGACTGGTTTCTTTTTCAGGATGCTCTACAAGCCCTTTAGTCTGGCGATCCCCAAGTACTTTCGCGATATGGTTGTGTTTTTATAGTCTATCGAAATACCAATGGACTGGCTGCGTTTCAGGCCAGACCCGGAATCCAGGCTCCTCCACGTGGAAATATTGGTCGGGCGTCTCATAGAACTCCAGCCCGCCACGACTAAAGCGACAGACGAGTTCTGTCGGGCACTTTATCCGATCCTGGATTCTATACAGGAATTATGTCTTGCCCAGGGGTTCCGGCAGGTGTGCGCAGCAGACCTCTCCGACGTCCGTGTCCGGGACATCAAGCCAATAATCATGATGCGTATCATCTGGAATGTCTATGAGCATACCAAGAATTGTATTTTACTTCAAAATTGTCAGGTATCTGGAGGTGGACAGTTTTTCAATACCCTGGTTGAGGCTGTCCGGGGGTTCCTCCCTCCCTTCATGCGTGGGATGATTACGTTAATTCCGGATCAAAATTACCACGGACCTACAATAGATGATCCCCTCTTTGACCCATCAGATCTGGTTCCAGGGGTGGGACCAGTTGCCTGAAAAGTATCATGGGTACACAGAGTCTTTGGCAATTTTGAATCAAAATTGGAACCACATGAAGTGGGACGAGGGGTCCCTCAGGACCGAATGTGAAAAGTTCAGCCCCGAGGCCCTTTCCAAGTTTGATGGGTTCGAACACCTGATCCAGAAGGTGGACTTTGGGAGGTGCGTGATCCTTTACAATTATGGGGGCATATCGGTCGACTGTGATGCCGAGTGTCTCCGGCCCCTCGAGAAAATTCCAGGGCTCGATAGGTACGAATTAATTTTGTCCAAAAATCCATTGAACAGAATTGAAAATAAGATTGCATCCTTTGGCCTATCGAAGAACTTGGTCATGTTCAACAACGCGACAATGTGTTGTACCAAGGGGCACCCGGTCATCCGGCACTTTATTGAATTCATGATCGAAAATGAGTCATGGAATGAAGACAAGGTGATAGATACTCAACTCAAGACTGGGCCTCTCATTACGAGTATATTCTTCAACAAATATCTGAATTATCCAGAACTGAATATAGTAGACTCTGAAATATTCGAACCATGGGGTAATGTGACAATACGGACTGTCCTTGATCACAAATGTGATCAGTCATGGACTGGTTTCATGGCATTTCCAGTCATAATTTACCAGGGTATAAAGAATAACCTTATTATTTTGATCGCTCTTCTGGTTATTATCGCGGCATTTTTTACTATTCGCAAATTCGTTATCAAAATCAATGGCACATAAAAACGTACGCCTCTCAAGTTGTAAGAAATGACGGATCTCCTTGTCTTCTACCCGAAGGGTCGCTACCTGCACATCGAGTTCTTGGGAGCCAAGTACATCGAGAGACAGCCAAAGACCCCCGACGAGACGGCCAACTTTATGATAGAGGTCAGACCTCTCATTCAGCAGCTCGACGATTACGTCCTCAAGCATGGCCTCAAAGAGATTATCGAACTGAACCTCAAGGGTGTCCCAATTTCAAAACTAAATTCAGAGACGGCCCTTCACCTCTTGCACCTTATGACCGAGATCCGACCAGACAAGGGAATCCTAGAGAAGATTAAGATCACAAACACAAACCCTGTATTCTCAATGATTTACAAGGGGATCAAGGGGAGACTACCAGCCAGAGTGAACAGTATCGTGGAGATTTCGTCCGACTCCAAATTTTTTTAGTGCGTTAAATTTAAAATGGCGACTAATGTCATAATGCGGTGGCATCAAGATGAAGATGACTTCTTGATAAAGCTCGAGCAACAGTGCAACACGTACTATGAGCACCACAATAAAGACCACATGTATTATCAAAAACTATCGAACAAGTTCAATGTTCCGATCCTGGTTGTGTCGGCCGTCAACGCACTGACGGCCGTCGGCCTTAACTCTTTCGTACGACAAGAGTACGTGTCGGTCCTGAACGCTATCCTTTCGGCCGGGACGGGCGTCCTTGGATCGATTCAATTATATCTCAAAATTAACGAGAAGATGACAAACTCGGTGAGGGCCTCGATCCTCATGAAACGCCTGGCCCTCAAAATTGCCAAGGAACTCAGTATCGTATCTGAACATCGCGTTACAGACGGTCAGGTTTTCATGAATGATTGCTTCGCCGAGTTTAACACTGCTCTCGAACAGGGAAATCCTATTGAAAAGGCGATCGCGAACCATATGGCCTTTACGCAACTTCCTAGGAGAGAGAAATTTTCACTTATGGGTGCGTTAACTGGAAGCCCGCGTCGGAGCTCGAGCGATGACCTTAGTTTGCGCGAAAGCCCGCTACGTCTCGTGGACTCTCGTGCCAAAACGCTTTGGGGTCTTGCTGGAAAAGTTCAAAGAGACGCGAATTTTCGTTCCGAATTGCGTCCTCCTTCTCATCCGAGTGATTCAAGCCCGGGGGGCAGTCCTCCAGAAGAACGGGATGTAGAGCCTGGAGCTCTGGGCTCTTGAGTTTTGCGACCGCAAAGGCGACATCGAGGTCGAGGGAAGGAGACGAACCCTCCGGGCTCGTGAGCCGCACCCAGTAGTGCTCACAGACCTCCTTAGACTCCATAATAACACAAAAGCCCTTGACCATCTCACAAGCAATTTTTTGCTGGTCAAGTGCTCTCTTGAGAATTGCCACGTGGTGCACAACGGTCCCGCCAATATTGTGAACCTTCAAACGGAGAGCAAGGCGCTTAGTGAACTCCATCTTATGGGTCTCAAACCTTTTATTTCCTTATACTAGATGAGCTGGTTCACAGGCCTACTTATTGGAATTATCATCACGTTTGTGATCCTCATTATTCTAGCGAATGTCTACCCCCCGCCGCCTCAAGTGTGTGGGATGCCGCCGCTTCCCGTTGTTCCCAGCCCGGCTCCGGTCCCGGTCCCAGCTCCAGCTCCAGCGACAGTTTGTACACCAGATGGTTCTATGAGCATATCAAATGGAATAGATTGCTGTTCGGCAAATGGGGTAGCCCCCGGTGGAAGTTGTAATAGTTCTATTTCGGCCGCGCCGAGTCCCAGTCCAGTTCCATATAGTTCTCTCGTTCCCTCGCCCATGGGACCTGTCAGTTCGGCCGTAGTTTAAGAACTAAAGTGTGTTAGTATAAATGGACCCTCTTCTCCTCCCAAGCACAGCCCGTTTCACAACCTTCCCTATACGGTATCCGGATCTATGGGCACTCTATAAGAAAGCGATCGGGTCATTTTGGACCGTCGAAGAGATCGATCTCGCGAATGATCTCAAGGACTGGGCGGGCCTATCAGGCCCGGAGCGGCACTTTATCAAGATGGTCTTGGCATTCTTCGCCGCCTCGGACGGAATTGTCATGGAAAATATCAACTTGAACTTTGGGTCCGAGGTCCAGATTGCGGAGGCTCGGTCTTTCTACGCGTATCAGTCGTTCAACGAGTCCATCCACTCCGAGACCTACAGCTTGATGATTGACAAGCTCGTCCGCGACCCGGCGGAAAAAGTACAACTTTTTCAGGCGATCGATACTGTCCCGGCGGTCAAAAGTAAAGCTGAATGGGCGCTCAAGTGGATGGGAGCCGATGCCCCGTTCGCTCAGAGACTGGTAGCATTTGCGTGCGTCGAGGGCATCTTCTTCAGCGGATCCTTCTGTGCGATCTTCTGGCTCAAGAAGCGCGGGCTTATGCCGGGTCTTTCGTTTAGTAACGAACTCATAAGCCGCGACGAGGGCCTTCATCAGGAGTTTGCAATCACGCTCTACTCTCATCTGAGGGAAAAGTGCAACTCCAGAGACATTCGCGCTATTGTACAGCATGCGTGCGAGGTCGAGAGCCGGTTTATCACGGAGGCGATTCCATGTCAGCTCATCGGCATGAACGCCCAGGAAATGACGCAGTATATCCAGTTTGTGGCTGACCGCCTGATGACGCAATTTGGCGAGAAGCCGATCTACGACGCCCGGAACCCTTTCGACTGGATGGAAAACATCTCGTTGGAAGGGAAGACCAATTTCTTTGAGAAAAGGGTCGGTGATTATTCAAAGTTTATGCCTGGAGAGGAGGCGTTCGGCATCGATGAGGACTTTTGAGGAGCCTACATCTTGTCCACATTAATCCCATGGATGGAATCTGCCGCCGAGCGGTGAGTCTCATGCTCTCCCCTGCCAAACTGAAGATTAGCTCCCGTCATGTGGGCGAAACCAGCCTTGCGCGGCAGGAACCGGCCGACCAGGTACAGAATGAACAGGAAGAAGAGGGTGTGCAGGAAGAGGCCCGCGGGGGTCGCGACGCCCTCGAAGTTGGCGATCCACGGACCGGCCACCTTGCGGGTCAGCTTGTAGGTTGCGGGGCTGGAGGCGATCGCAAAGGCGAGACCCGGAACGATCAGATTGGACATTTATATTACAAAATATTTTAAATTCATTCTCTGATCGGCCCGGCTAAGTTCACATGGACGGTGTCGGAGCGGGAGACGTCATAGGTTCACATCTGTGTCCTTCTTCAGCACAGGCATTGAACCTGTAGCCCGAAGGGCATCTGCAGGTTGCAGCTACAGAACCTGCCATATACCCAGACATCCGGGGCATGAACCGTCCGACCAGGTACAGAACAAAGAGGAAGAAGAGGGTGTGCAGGAAGAGGCCCGCAGGGGTCGCGACGCCCTCGAAGTTGGCGATCCACGGACCGGCCACCTTGCGGGTCAGCTTGTAGGTCGCAGGACTAGAAGCGATCGCAAAGGCGAGACCCGGAACGATCAGATTGGACATTTATATTACAAAATATTTTAGTCCTCAAGGTCTGGATTCTCCGAGCGGCACCACATCCCGTCAGGGGACTGGGCGCACACGGAGTTGATCGGCTTTCCCAGCATACAGTCTGATTCCTGGACGAAGCAGTCAAACTTGGACATCCGCGGCATGAACCGGCCGACCAGGTACAGAACAAAGAGGAAGAAAAGGGTGTGCATGAAGAGACCCATGGGTGTCGCGACGCCCTCGAAGCTGGAGACCCACGGACCGGCCACCTTGCGGGTCAGCTTGTAGGTTGCGGGGCTGGAGGCGATCGCAAAGGCAATGCCC
>Ga0164297_10003396_pt1 | contig 14839 bp, 21 predicted proteins | sample GEODES058metaG_FD_113539 | JGI IMG/M metagenome (GOLD analysis project Ga0164297, IMG submission 113539) | Dystrophic lake water microbial communities from Trout Bog Lake, Wisconsin, USA - GEODES058 metaG | ecosystem: Environmental > Aquatic > Freshwater > Lake | place: USA: Trout Bog Lake...
TAGATGCGGGGCAGCAAGTCCCGGATGGCGCCGATTTTGTAGAACCAATTCACGCACGTGTCCTTTGCGTCCTGGCGCACATCCACACAGGTGAAGCCTTGCGGCAGGACACACACGAACGTGCCATCGTCCTCTCGCTCCGCCTTGTTCCGGATGCGGTCAAACACGAGGCGGCCCATGGTGTCCATCACCTCTGTGACGAGCACAAACAGCGTGGGGTAGAAGCTCGGCACGCTGGTGTCGCTCAGCAGGCGCGCCACGCGCGTGGCCAGCTTCAGGGCGGTCACTCGCTCGCAGCTGAGCCATGCGTGTGCGATGTCCTCATTCATCTCGCGCAGCTGAGTCACGAACTCCTCCTGTGTCAAAATGAGGGACTCCTCACGACTCCCCTTGTCGGGGTCCTGCAGCTGCTCGAGGCGTGACAGCCTGCGTGGAAAGGCAGTGTGCTCTGTTGTGAGCCTCACGCCCCCAGGCCCAGAGAAGGCAGGGGAGGGGAGCACGAGCAACGCACCCCCGCTTCGCGCGTCCAACGACGTCAAATGAGTGGGCGTTGACCGTGATGTTGCCTTGCACCGCGAAGCGGTTCATTATCTGCTGCTTGCACACATCCCACTGCTCCATCACACTCGCGTCCTCGAATAGCGCGGACGACGAGTCCTTGCCGTCTGCACACGTCACAGAAAGAGTGCGTCAGAGCAAGGCGGCGCGCGCAGCAGAGCACGAGAGTAGGCGCACCTGGAGGCTTGCGCCCGTCCCGTGTCTTTATGGACCGGTCAGACACGCCGATGGGATTGTCGTCCAGCGGGCCTGCGCCTAGTCTGAGACCCCCGAAAGACGCGCGCAGCGGGTCAAAGTCCGCCTCAGCCAGAGCGGACGAGAGCGGGTCGGAGGGCTGCGTGTGAGCGGGGGCAGCTTGCACCTCCGTTCGAGGCCCCTCATCGACGGGGCGGCCAGCCGACGGCGCGGCCGGGGCTGCGTCTGTGTCAGGCACCTGCAGCGGGTGCGCGGCTGCGGGCTCTGTGTCTACAGCTGCGGCCTGGGCCTCCGCACTGTAGTCCCGGCGCACAACGTCCCAGGCCATGCGTCCTGCGGGGGGCAACGAGTATGCGCTTTTCTGTATGCATGCCAGTTGACACAAGGCAATACTTCATGTGTTGTCTCTCTCTCCAACCAAGGATCCTTATTTGGAGAAGAAGTTTGCGTGGCCGGGATCAGCAAGATGCGCCGCCAGATTGGCAACCGGGCCCTCACCGGTGACGAATGCCTGGGTGAAGAAGCCTGCCATGGCCAGCATCGCCAGTCTGCCATTCTTAATCTCCTTCACCTTGTTCGTCTCGAACGCTGCAGAGGAGCCGTAGTTGAAGGGGTCGAAGAGCTTGCCGCCCGGGTAGCCAGGCACGGTGCCAGTGCACTTGTTGCCCTTAAAAATCGGGTCTTCGTGCACGGAGCCAGGCTTCTGCATGTCCTTCCAGCGCAGGACCTCCACCCAGTTCATGAGGATCGCCTGCACCAGGCCCAGCGTCACGGCGTCCGTGAAGTACTCATAGTGGCCAGCCTCCGACCAGGTGGGCAGGTCAGCGACGCCAGCCTGTGACGAGGAGGCGGCAGAAAAAGACGCGTCAGGAAGGCTCCGCGGCCTCGGATAGCGTGCTCAGGGGCGCTACTGACACGAACCTTGGTCAGCAGCTCCGGCAGCAGGCAGCCAGCGGCGCCGAGCATGGCCCACCTCCCATGGACAAGCTCGGCGTTGCGGTGCCACTCCAGGTTGGCGGGGTCGGCGCCTGAGGCCGAGCGGGAACAGGAGGTTGAGTCACATCACTCGGCCTTCAGTCGGAACCACACGCGTGGCGCAACACGTGCGCAGCAGGCGCGCACCAAGGTTCAGCGGATCGAAGCCATAATCACCGGGAAGGCTGCAGAAGAGGCGACATATATTGCGCGTGAGCGGCGCATGGATATGTTTGTTGCAGGCAGCGAGGGGATGACTGCAGTGCAGGGCCCATAGGAGCGAGACTCCGGGGCCGTCCCGCCTCCGCCGAGGAGCACAGGTGCGATAGGGACGGCTCTGCACTGCTGGTTGGCCAACTGGCACCCGCAGTCGCGGCCAGGAGGCCTGATAGACTTGGCCGAGACCCTGTCCCACCTCCCGGCTGGCCGGCATGGCGGCCACCAACGCGGATGATACTCAGCCAGTGCGCAGCGGTACGCACCTCCCGTCCAGGTGAGCAGGCGGAGCGCTGCCGGGCAGCCAGACGGGCCGGTCTGCAGAGGCCTGCACAACGGCGGACACGCGGGCGGCAGCCTTCGTGGCTGACCGACGTGTCACCACGGGCCGCGCGACCAAAGCATGGCGAGCGAGCATCGTGTTGCAGAGGAAGGAGGAGTGTCGTGCCAGGCTCTGACGTGTCGCACCACAAGGGCGCCTTCGGGAACAGTGAGCTGCGCAGAGACATAGCGCAGAAGCCTAGCCATGTGATCTGGCGTGTGATCCGTCTGCTCCGTCTGCTCCGCTGCCGTTATGCCGGCGCTAGGGGCTGCAGCCCAGGCAGCAGCCGCTCCCACGCGCCTGTTCTTCGGCAATTTGAACGCCCGGGTGACGGCCACAGAGCTTGCTCATCGCCTGGAGCCGTTCGGCACCGTCGCAGAAGTCACGCTGGTGCCCTGCAAAGCTCTGGGTGGCGGACTGGAGAGCGGCCAGGTGAACGCGTTCTTCACCCTCACGCCGCGTAAGGACACTGCCGACATCACCTCGTGCATCTCCACGGTGCGCGCGCACTTCCATAACAAGCTCGCTGCGACTCCAGGCAAAATCGCTGCACTTTGCTTTGGCCGTCGACTCCCACCAACTCTCACATTCCCTCTGACTCCTCCTCCTCCGACACGCGTCTCGCTTCTGCATTCACACGCCTACAGTTCAACGGCTGCACCTGGCTAGGCACTCGTCTCCGCGTGGGCCGCGCTACAGAGGACTTCCTGCAGCGTCTGGAACGCGAGAGGCTCGCCGAAGAGCGCGCCTCCGCCGCGGCGGTGGCAGCAGCTGAGGAGCGACGCCTATTAGCAGCTGCAGCGCCGGTAGACTCTGCGGAGCTGGAGCGCCAGTGGCAACACGCAACGCTGAGGCTACGAGGACCTGGAGGCCAGGTGTGTGGTCGGCTTTGTCGTATGTATGCTGCTTCCTTCAGCTGTCAATGCTGATTCCGGACTTGCATGCTCCGAATGCGCGCGTTGCGACAGTGGATGAGTGTGTGCGCTTGCGGAGGCCCCGGATCACACAAGCGCAGCTTCCAGAGATTGCAGCCCACCGCTGCGGCCCCGGCAGAAACACAGGCTGTGGCGCCACAGGTAACAACTGCTGCACAGAAGCCGTCTGCGGCGGCCACCGACGACAAGGATCCGTGGGCGAAGCTGTTTCGCCGTGTTGCACACCTCGATGATGTGGACGAGCAACCGGATGATGTGCCGGATGTCAGCGACCCTGATATGGATGCAGATGCAGAAGAGCTGCCGCCTGCTGTGCAGGAGTCGCCGCCACGGTCGAGTAGAGCAGCGCCTGCCAGCAAGCCTATCCCACATATCAAGGATGCAGACGCAGCGCAGCAGAAGCGCAAGCAGCTCGACATACCTACATCACGGGAGCGGCCAGCGCTTACAGAAGCTGCTTATACAACCCAGGCGAATGATGATGCTGTTGCTATCGAGAGGGCTCAACAGCTAGCGTTGCTGTCTCGGCTCGGCTTGGCGGGCCGTGTCGATGACGACGCGCAAGAGGGTATGGCGCCTGCAGCACAGACGGTTCGTCCAGTTGCGCCAGGATTTAGCAGCAGCAGCGATGAGGAAGCGCCTGTAGAGGTGGAGGACAAGGCATTCGTGGAGCAGCCGACAGAAAGAGCATTGCGCGGTGCCGCTGCGAAGAAGCGCAGCAGCGCACGTGCTGCCGCCCAGCCGCCCATGGTTGTTGCAGACGCCTCGGCATGGGACCGAGCTCTGCGCATGGCTGCGGGCGAGGATGTGGACGACGGCAAGCTAAATCCGACTGCAAGTGTTGAAGCGCGGCCGCCATCGCCACCGCCGTCAGCGTCTGTGGAGGAGGAGCAGCCTCGTAAGCGTCGGCGTGGTCGAAAGCAGCATACAGATGAGGGCACCGCTGTGCCGGCACCTCCAGATCCGAAGGCGGAGGCCCGTGCCGCGCGCGTGCGTCAAGCCCTGGATGCTACTCGCCTGGGCGAAGGTCGCACTGGGGTGTATTACGCCGACCATGCATTTGACTGGCGCTCACTTGCTGTGGATGCTGGACAGCAGACATGGTCCCTCTTAGGAAACACCACCGCGGAGGTAGAACCGCATCAAGCTGAGACGCACGTCATCGTGCCACTACAGGGCGATCAGCCGATGCTCCCGCCGGCAGCGCCTCCGGCCCCGGCGCAGGCGCTAAAGCCCGTGGATTTAGCTGCTCTGGGCGCGAGATTCACGCGCCAAGCAGACACGGCCGCCGATGCCAAGGCTGCGTGGCAGGCAAACCGAGACTTCCTGTGGGATGATGCGAAGCGCAAGCGACGAGACGTGAAGCGAAAATTGAGGAAGTAGATGTCACGACTCACTCCTCGATGTCTGTGCGTTTCCTCAGCTGTCTCGCACGCTTCTGCGTGGGTGACGTCGCATCTGCGTCATCCGCTCCGTCGTCTTCCTCGGTTAAGCAGGAAGGGAGACCCTGGCCTGCTGTCTGCCGCAATCTCTCCAGCCCAGTGGGCGCTTTCCTCTTTCTCTGCTCGCTACGTGCAAAGTTCACGTTTACAGGTAGCGGCCTTGATACAGGCTGCGCATGACTCGCCGCCGACACCAGCCCGTCTGCCAGCCTCCATGCCGCCCCACTCTCAGGAAGGACAGCAGTTTCTTCGGCGGGTTGGCCGATAGTGACTGGCTCATCAAGCTCATAGAGAACGACTGACTCGTTGCGCAACGCGTGCCGCTCGTAGACACTGTCCAGCGGCACAGACATGCTCCGATCAGGGCGGCTAGCGTCGACGTCTCTACCAATTGCGAGGCGGTCGATATCGTCCTCCTCCTCTTCGTGGTCCAACGCAGCGCAGAACGCTCGTGTGGGCAGCTCGTCATCGCCACTGTTGTCGCATGCGTCGCGCCAGCGAGCTGCTTCGCCCTCACTGCCCGCTTCCTCCTCGTCGGAGCTGTGCGCAGCGCCAACGCACGCCTCTATCGCGCGACTCAACTGCCAGGGCTGAGCGTCGGCAGCACCGCCCAACGCCGCGAACGTTGCGACTACGCGTGCGTCAAACGTAGGCGTCATCGCTGTACTCATCACGGACCTGCGGAGGAGCTGAGATACGGACGCGTCATTGGCCCGCACGGGTAGCTTACCCGATGTTATTATTCCATGGTTGCTGCCTCATCGCGTACGCATCACTGCGGCAAGGGGACGACATGCTTGAAGTCTACCAGTCGGCCCAGCGGCGCACCAGGCTCCGCCCCCTGATCGTCGTCTTCGAACTGCAGCGTGTACATGTCCCACTCTTGTGCGGGCGTTCGCTTGGGCGCAGCCACGACGATGGCCCGGTAGAAAGTCGTCGTCCCGGGGTAGACGCCCAGCACCATGGACCCCTGCGGCTGCGGTTTCTCGTCTCGGCAGCTGGCGCTACGGGGCATAAGCAACACGTTGTGTGCCTCCAGGAAGTAGCGGTTCACTGTGTTCGGTTCCGCCTCGTCATCCTGCACCTCGTAGTGACCTCCTGCTGCGCTGACACCCATGAAGGTGGTGATGATCCACGTCTCTCCAGGTGGCTCTGCAACATTCGCGGCTACCAGATCGCCAGGTTGTGGTTGCCGCGGCTTGCGAGAGTGCCTGTTTGCGGCGCAAGGTGGGTGAGAGAGAAAAAGGGATTGAGAACACCAGACAGAGTGGTTGCGAGTGGCAAGCGCAAGAGGCGCACCCGTGATTTTCGCGCGGGGCACGGGGCAGCACTGCAGCAGCGGCGTGTACATGCACTTGGTGATGCCCTGGCTGCGGTGGCGGCGGCATTATTGAGGGTGGCACTTGCTGGTGGTGTGAGCCCCCAACGTCGGGATACCCCCCATACATGCTGTGCTGCTGCCGCGACGCCTGTGGAGGCGGCATGTAGGCGTGCTGCAACATCGCCGACGCTGGCTGCTGTGCCCCCCCGTAGGCATTCATTGGGGCACCGCCCATCTAAAGAGTGGATGTCAGCTTAGATGCTTGGGCGCACTGCACACACACCAGTACCCGCGATGAACGCACCGTCATGGTGTGCTGCGCCTGCTCGCTTCTAGCCGTCTGCGCAGCGAGCGCCTCCCGTTCCATTTCACGGGCGCGGACGACGATCTCGTCGGAAAATATGGCCAACTCGTTTTCAAGGGTGGAGATGTGGCCAGACACCTTGGAGACAGCGACACAGGGTGAGCGAGCCGCGAACGCAGCGCGCGACACACAGGAAGACAGAGTCAGAAGCGCACCAGCTCGGAGCAGGTGGCTGTGAGCCTCAGCTTCTCGGTGGACAGCTGCGCGAGGAGCTGTCGCGCACGAGAATGCGTACACACGTGGTTCGAGTTAAAACGCTGACAAATGGACAGGGCGTGCGAGAGTGAGCCTTGCCTTGTGTGCGTCCTCGATCTCCCTCCGCAACCGCGTTACCTCGGCGTCTGCATCAGCGGCCTGGCGGGCCGACAGTGGTGGCAAGTCCATGCAGTGCTCAAACTTGGCGCGCGTCTCCACACGCAGGTCTGCGTTGCGGTTGCTTTAGCAGAACTGGCGCTGAAAAAGCAGTGACAACGGACGCGCCAGAAATGCGCTGGTCCAGCTCGCCCAGGGTGGTGAGCAAACGCTGCAGCTCTGCAGGGAGCGGCGCAGTGCCTGGCGGGTCGTGAGCACGCGTGTGAGTTAATACACTTTGCCTCTGAGCCTCACGCGTGGTCACGCACTCTCAACGTAGCGCTCCAGGTATGTCCCGCCAGCTTGCGCCATACTGCTCTGGAGTGACAAATCACAACTGTTCAACTACTGGGGCCCACAGACAACTGAAGACTGGTTCAGCGAGGGCGACGAGAAATTGGCCATGCACCAGGTGCTTTACAGCTCCTTGTTTGCAAATCGGCGAGTGATGTCCGTTAGGTCCTGGACGCATCGCTCCGGCATCACGTCCGATAGCGACAGCGTGCTTCGTCCTCCACCAAGTGGGACTGCGATTTTCGCGCACACGTCCCGTACGTCGGTCTCGGACACCTTTCCACCAGTCGCGGCGACCTTTTGCGCAAGCGCGCTTGCTACACCGACGGACATCTTGCAGTCCTTCAGGTACTGCCAGGCGAGTCCAAGACGAGTCAGCTTCCAAGACGGTCATCGATTCTTTGCGCCGAAATTTCGTGCTCTGCGGCAAGTGGGGACACGCACGCTATTTGTGCTCTGCGGCCGGTGCGGGACACGCACCAAGTGCCAGCCTGCGACGTCTATGTAAATGTCACGCCCAACGGTGTCGGCAAACTCGTTCACGCCCGGCGCTTTGGCAGCGCCAGACGTCACAAGCGCTGCTAGGTCCAGCCATGCGCCAATGGGGCCTGAACCTCCGCCCGCTGCGATTGTGTGCAGACTGCGACGTTGGTTCAGCCTCGCAAAGAGTGGAGTCCGCAGTGCAGGTTGCCCAGTTCTGCATCCCACCACCGTCGCTGGAGGATGCGACACGAAGCAGTGCATGATGTTGCGCACAGTATTCTTGCGATGGGGACTCTGCTATGCTGCAATCGGAATTCCGCCGCACAAAAATTCAAGGCTTCCATGGTTGCGCGAGCCCTGTTTTTATTCCACATACATCATCCTTTGTAGTGGTACTCCTCCGGCAGCGCGCTCTGAATGACTGTTTGAGCCTTCGCGCACATCTCGTCGGCATCACCTGGAGCAATTAGCGGGTGCACTGTGATGACAACCTTGCCGGGGAACAGCGAATGCTCTTTACCTGTGACGTGGGTGCGTCTGCATCAGAAACAGGCATGCGTTGAATCAACCATTTGATAATGCGCACCGTTTCGCATCAGGCGTCCAGTGCCCTCAAGAGTGACGGGCACAACCGGCACCTGCTCCTTGGCAGCCACGGTGAAGGCGCCCTTCTTGAACTCTGCCATGCGGCCGCTGGCGCTGCGTGTGCCCTGCAGTGATGCGGACACATGAGAACGTGGCTGCGAACATCACAAGCGTCTCCTAACTGGTTCGCACCTCCGGGAAGAATAGTACAGGCGCCTTGTTGCGCAGCAGCTCGCGGCACGCATTCAAGCATTCCTGCAGGAGCAGTGATGCGTGAGAGGAGTGCATGGATGGCATAAAGAGAGTGAGAGACTCACCATCTGGCTACGCCGGTCCATGCGCTTCAGCGGCACGTGGCCTGTGAGGTACATGCTCCATCCGATGATGGGGATCAAGAAGTTGCTCGTCTTGGAGATGAACTGCGCGGGTGGGAGGCACGCATGTGAGACAGAGCGGATGCAAGAACCACATCGCAGGTTACGAGCCTTGAATGGTCGCCGCAGGTGGAACAAGGAATAAATGTCGAGATAGCTCTGGTGGTTGGCCACATACACCGCCGCCTCGCCTGAGGCTGGCAGGTTCTCTGCTCCCCGGATCTGGGTGAAAAGAAGAGCGCGTTGTCAGGCACACACTCAGATTCGACATTCGCACATTGGACGTTAACTTACTTCAACGCCGTAGAAAAGAGAAGTGCTGCAGGTGGCCCAGATGTCGTTGACGAAGTGGAGAGCCGCACGACGGTACTTGTCGAAGGCGAGCTGGAACGGCGTGATGAGCACCATGGACACAAAGAGGGGCAAGGACAGTATGACAGTGACCAAGTAGAAAAGCAGCGCGCGCACGCGTGCGAAGGCGGCACCAACTCCTGTCGCGGCACGTGGATACAGAGCACCACGACGTTTGGCGGTCAGTCCAGCTCGCTACGTCTCTCTTTCTCACGACAAGCTCGCGCCCGCACCTGTCACTACAATCCGGTCCAGAGGTCCAGCGGAGTCACTGGCAGCCGCGGCGCTGGCAGCGCAGTTGGCGACGATGGAGTGACCGCGGCTATGAGATCCGACTGTCTCGACGCTTGCGGCCCCGAGCCGCGCATGACGCAGCGGCGTGCGCGAACATGCATCAATGCGGACCGTGACAGCGCGCGCACGGCTCACAGGCCGCTGACTCCGAGACCGAGGAGCCAGAGGAGTCGGCAAGGCATGGAGAGCAAGAGCCATAGCCAGCAGCTGGCCGCCGGTCTTCCTGCGTCCACGATGGATGACGCAGAGCACTCCGGCGGAGAGAGAGTCTCTTCATGCGAGACACTTTTGTCACCGTTTTCGACTGAAATACACTGGCGCCCTTCGCTATGAGCGTGAGCAGGCCCGTGCAAGATGCCATTCAACGAAAGCTGACCGAGCTGTTGCGCCCGACGACTCTGCAGATCGTAAACGACAGTCACAAGCACGCGGGACACTCAGGAAACCCGTCGGGTGCAGCAGATGCTGAGACTCACTTCACTGTGACAGTGGTGAGCGCTGAGTTCGAGGGAAAGACAGCAGTTGCGCGACACCGCCTTATTTACGCAGCGCTGTCGGACGAGCTTGCGGCAGGACTGCACGCGCTCTCGCTCGTCACAAAGACACCCGCTGAGAATGAGCTTAGCTGAATAGAAACTGCAACTCTCTTCGCCAAGTCCATCCCTGTGAGTCTTGTTGGCCTACGCCCAGCCATGCGCGATGCGCTGTCCGCAAATGAACGCGATTTTGTTGTCAAGGCGCGCCAGGACCTTCACACATGCTGTTCTCAACCGCACTCTGAGAGTCGACTGTTGTCGCCCAGGCACTGCAAGAGAATGCACGTGTTGACGGTCGCCGCCCGTTCGACAGCCAGGAGCTTAGACTGCAGGCGAGACCAGCTGTCGCGTGTCTGTCAACTTCGTCTCTGACAGTCATAAGCGCGCGCTATTGGACGCAGATTCTGCGTGACGGTGCTGCAGAGGTGCTGCTGGGCCAGACTCGAGTGCTAGCCGTCGCAAGCGGCGAGCTGGTGAGTCCCTATGGCTTTTCACGACAAAGCTACGTCCTCACCGCGCGCTATCCTCCCTCACCAGGCGGCTCCGTTCGCCGACCGGCCCAATGAGGGCCAGTTCGCGCTCGGCGTTGAGTTCAGCCCCATGGCATCGCCAGAGTTCGAACCTGGACGCAGCTGTGATGCTGCTGTCGAGCTTAGCCGCTTCCTTGAGCGTGGACTGAAGCAGAGCGGCGCGTGTGCACGTTACTGGTGTGCGTGTGACCTGCAATTGGACTGACACATGCGAGTGTGGCGTGACCACAGGGGCTGTTGACCTGGAAGCACTAGTGGTGCAGCCTGGTCGTTGGGCGTGGTCCATTCGCGTGGATGTCCACGTGCTAGATCACGGGGGGAGTGCCGCATCAGCAGCTAGCGTTGCGGTGCGTTTGCCATCAGCCACACCTGGCTATGACGTCTCATAACCTCTCACCGCACCATCGTCTCATCCACAGGCGATGGCTGCGCTGCTCACGCATCGCCGACCGGAGGCTACATTGAACCCAGCCTCCGGGGCTCTAGAAATACACGCGACGACGGTTCGGGAGGCTCTGGCGCTGTCCATCCACCACGTGCCGCTGGTGACCACCTTCGCGGTCTTTGACTGCGAAGCCACTCACGGCGAGCCGCTGGTGGTGATTGACCCAACTGTGCTGGAGGAGAAAACATGCGACGGCACCATGCTGGTGCGTGTGCTAACCATCGTCTGCCATTTTGTTGATCTGCTGACGCCTTGCCTCTCCGTGCAGATCCTGATGAATGCTCATAAAGACGTGTGCGGCGTCCAAAAAGCTGGCGGCGTCGGCGTATTGGTGCAGCATGTGACGAGTTGCATTCGGGAAGCGGCTGCCGCGACACAGCGCTTGAATGCAGTCCTTCGCACAGCTGTCAAAAAGCATGACCAAGAGCGTGTAGCGAGCCGCGTCCGTCGACACGGCGGAACCGCAGGAGCTGCTGCTCCGCCCGCAAAGCCGCCACCACAAAGACCAGCAGTTCCTAATGTGCCGGAAACGCTGCGCAGAGTCGACAGGGAGAATCCTGCAGATGGCCAGATCGGAAAGGCGTACGCGCCAGTAGACGGCGCTCAAGTTCCAGATTGGGATATGGTCCAGGTCGCCGATGCAGCGTTTCCCTTTGGAGGACCGCTGCGCGTTGCGGTCGATGGCGTGCAGGATTGTGAAGACAAAGGGGTAGGCGAACTCCGCGGGGATGATGCTCATGGTGTCCCGATGGCCGTTGGTGGTGACGAGGCGCCCGCATCTCTTCTGGATGCGGTGAAGCCGAACGCTCGCAAGAAGGGCAGACGCTGAGGTGGATCAGGCCTGGAGGCGGCCAAGAGGCCTCGGCGGGGTAGCTCTAGCGTCGTAAACCCCTGTGAACAACTCATCCTCCTCGCGTTTCCCATCGACTCACGGCTTCGTCTTGGCACGACCTCCGACGCAGCGCGGGACTCCCGCCTTCGGAGGGCGGAGTTCATGGAAGGAGTGCGCTCTACCACCACGGGCCCACGAACGTATTTCTGTCGGCAGCGGAAGGAGTGGGTCCCTCGACAAATGCACGAGGGGCTGCAGCTGAGCAGCTTCGACGCGTTGGAGCAAGCAGCTGCTGGACGCATCACGTGCCCATCCTGCCAACAGTCGCGGTCGCTATACTGCCACCTGTGCCTGCTCGCATTGACGCCGACACCCCAAGTTCATCTTGACTTCAACCTGTGGGTGTGCGTGCACAGCTTGGCGTAGTCACTTTGATGGAGCAAGGCTTGTTAACTCCGTCCTGTGCTCGCAGACTCACGCACGCCCAGCAAACAGCGAGTACTGCGACGGGTGTGCACTTAGGCATCTTGGCGCCGAACTGTAAGCTGTGCGAGGTCACGGCGTTGCCCCAATTGGACCCGTTAACGACGGTCGTCCTTTACCCAGATGAGGATGCATCGCCTGCAAACACCGTGGACCCGAGCCGCATCACGGATGTAGTGGTCATCGACTCTAAATGGGGCCAATCACGCGGCGTCCTGGAGAATCCAGCGTTGCATGGCCTGCCACATGTGAGAATCGGGACGTATCGCACAGCCTATTGGAGATACCACACCAAGGGCGTGCCAGAAGATGGGCTCTGCACCGTTGAAGCGGTCTACTTCCTGTGCAGGGAGCTACACGCGCGAGCGCACGTGAAAGGGGACTGCCATTGCTACGATGACCTCCTTTACTACTTCGCGTTCATGCACAGACGCGTGCATGCAGCCAGCGCAGCCCGAATTGCAGCCAGCCATGAGGCGTTCGAATGCAGAGACTCTGATGATGACGAGTGACTCTTCAAGAGATCTAAGTTAGATTCGTCGCGCATCGCATTTTGCCCCAACAATGCAGGACGGTGAGAGGGTCACGGTCACGCCTGTGGGCGCTTGCAGCGCGGATGTGCGTATCTGCTCGCCAGATGCCACGGGTTTTGGCTGCGACCTCGCGCGCACTATGTTCGACTTTGGCCTCGTCGTGGAGCGCGGCGATTTCAGCACAGACGGAAAATGGTCCTTCTTGATGTTCAAGGCGAGTTCTCCGGGGCTCTCTTGCGCGCTGTCCAGCTCGTCTCACAAGTTGTCAAGCGCAGGTCCGCCCAGGGAACGGCTTGGACAGCTGCAGCTGGGGCCTACTTAAACAACGGCTGGAGTCTGTGTGCCCGCTGGACGTGTCGACATCCAACAAGCGAGTCAAGGAGACGGCGCGGCAGCACTTCATCTTCCAGGTGTGCTGACAGCAACCCCCTGTGCTGCCGCTTCCGCTGAACATGCCGCGTTGACCACAGGTTGAGGTGACTGACCGTGTGGGACTCCTGCACGACGTGACACAAGCGCTGTGGGAGCGCGAACTCACCGGTGCGTGGCTTTTGCAGGAAGAGGCAGTTATTGCAAAGACTCTGAGACGCCGCCCTTGCTGCAGTGCACCGAGCACACGTATCCACAAGCCCTAGTAACCAGGCGGTCGACCTGTTCTACGTCACAGGCACGTTTGGCCCGTGCCTTTGTTGCTCAGACAAACTGTTGACATGCTCATGTTGTGCTCAGATAATCGTAACGAGCTGCCCAGCCCAGAGAGATTCCAGGACGTGCAAGAGTGCGCAATTTGCGGATGGTCATGGCAGCTTTGGTCAATGCTGACACACTCATATTGCAGTCATGTCAGGGCGACGTTGGGCGACACCACCTCCCAATTCTCACTGTATCCGGCGCCAGTCACAAACTGTCGATGCGCGGCTACAATTCCGTGTGATGGAACAATATGCGGTGGGCGGCGCTTCGGCGAAGCTGTTCCCGGTACGTTGTTAGCTGATGAACCAGGATTTGTACTGCATACAGCCTCACGCGGTCGCACATCCTTCCTGTACACAGCCGACGACGATGCCACAGAGCCCACTATTGCTGCCAGTAGTAATGCTGCCGCTGCTGCTGCGGCTGCCATGGAAGCAGTCGAGGATGCAGAGAACGAGTGCGTCCCGACTTGCGGCAGTGCTCTCCACCCACCTGTCCTTGGTACTGAAACCCGTGCGCCTCAGTGCTGATGCACGCAACAGTGGCTATGCCGAGGCGCTGGTGACTGTGGACAACTACACAAGCAGGGCGCACACCGTGATTCAGGTCCGCACAAGGGACAGGAAAGGCCTCTTCTACGACAGCATGCGAGCCACAAAGGACCTCAAAGTGAACGTCTCCTATGGCAAGGTGTGTGATCTTTACCACACCGCGTATGGCGCTGAAAATAATAATGGCAGGCGCTAACTCTGTCTGTGTGTTCAGGTGGAGGTCCGCGAGTCTGGCATCTGCGAGCTAGACCTGTTTGTCACGCGCACTGGCAACCAGGACGCAGAGCGACGCCTGTGTCAAAGGTGTGTGGCATGGCACAACGCAAATGCCGTCCGCTGCTTAGCTCGTTGTCACCTTCCACAGACTTCGGCGTGCAATCGAGCGCCCCATAGAGGTCGGCGTCACTGGCAAGGGCATCGATGCTGTCACCACAGAGCTGTGCGTCACAGCTCCCACAGATGCTGGAGGACATGCGCGTCCGCGTGTGCTTCTAGGTGCGCAGGCCTGTCTGCCTTTGCACCCATTGAAGTTGCATCGTTTGAGTGACTGACTCGGAGAGTCTATGTCACAGACGTTACTAGTGCGCTGCGTCGACTAGGTATCATGGTCTTCAAGGTGTGGCGCCAACTAACTGATATGATACATCTATTGGGCACTCACCCACCTGCGTGGTGGCTCAGGCTGACATCCACACTGCGCGCATTCCTGGCAAGCCGTTGCAAGAAGTGCATCGCTTCTTATTGACGGACGCCAATGGCCAGCCCATCGACGACCCCATCATGCGCGATAGAGTCGTCAGAATGGTGCGCAGTGTTCTGATAAAAGAACTCTACTAGCATCGAACGGGCTGACCCCATGCGCTGGCACTGTGCGCCAGGTCCGAAGCTCCCTGCTGGGTTAGACTAGACCTTTGAGTTGATGCGCGCATATGAATTCGGATTAGTGGAATGCAAGCAAGGCAGTGCTGACGTTGCATTGCAGCAGCATCAAAAACAACTATCCGCCAATCTAGCTGCATGTCTACGATAGGAAACGTGGGGATGCGCCTCGCTGTGGCGTTCCTGCTGGTTGTGAGTGCTGCCGCAAAGTCAGGTGCATTGGCCTACTGCTCCATACGCGCACACGCTCTCCTCGATTCTCGTGACTCAGTCATGCGCGTCTTCAGATTCAGGACA
>Ga0164297_10003399_pt1 | contig 14829 bp, 10 predicted proteins | sample GEODES058metaG_FD_113539 | JGI IMG/M metagenome (GOLD analysis project Ga0164297, IMG submission 113539) | Dystrophic lake water microbial communities from Trout Bog Lake, Wisconsin, USA - GEODES058 metaG | ecosystem: Environmental > Aquatic > Freshwater > Lake | place: USA: Trout Bog Lake...
CCAAAAAGGCTCCAGCTAAAAAGGCCATCGTAAAGAAAGCTCCGGCCAAAAAGGCTCCGGCCAAGAAAGCTCCAGCCAAAAAGGCCCCAGCCAAGAAAGCTCCGGCTAAAAAGGCCATCGTAAAGAAGGCTCCAGCCAAGAAAGTTCCCGCCAAAAAGGCTCCGGCTAAAAAGGCTCCGGCCAAAAAGGCTCCAGCCAAGAAAGCTCCAGCCAAGAAAGCTCCAGCCAAGAAAGCTCCAGCCAAGAAAGTTCCAGCCAAGAAAGCTCCAGCCAAAAAGGCTCCGGCCAAAAAGGCTCCGGCCAAGAAAGCTCCCGCCAAAAAGGCTCCAGCCAAGGCGGCTCCCGTGGCGAAGGCTCCTGTGGTCAAGAAACCAGCAGCGCCCGTTGCCCCGAAGATCAGCCCTTATGCGAAGGACGAGAAGTTCATCGCCAAGATCAAACTAATTATTGCTGAACTCAAGCAAGAAAAAGAGATCCAGAAGAAGTGGCTCATCGCAGAGGCCGAAGAGATTGTCGCCGAAGACTCAAGTGGTCCGCGAGAGGTTCAGTTCGACGACGAGTCTGGTGAAGGAGCGAATGCAGCCGTTGATCGAGAGCGAGACCTGGCGTTAGCCAGCAAGCTTCAAGAGGAGATTGACGAGCTGAACGATGCCCTTCGTCGCATCAGGGTTAAGCGCTATGGCCTATGCGAAAAGTGCTTCAAGCCAATTCCTAAAGCTCGCTTAGAGGCGATGCCGTTTGCTCACGTTGACGTGACGTGCGCCACACCGAGCCTCAGTCGTTTTTGAGCGAGACGGCGCGCAGGGCGGCGCAGCGGTCGTGGTCATGGGTGCCGCTTTTTGTTGGTGCAGCCGTCCTGGCCTTCGATCAGATTTCGAAGTCGTTGGCGATCCACTATCTCAGTGACTCGCCCCATCATCTGCTTGGCCCACTGGGTTTTGGCCTTACCTACAACACAGGATCTGCGTTTTCGCTGTTCTCAGGCTCTTCGATCCTCCTGAGCGTTATCGACGTTACGCTTTTGATCGTCTTGGTCGTGGTGGGGTGCCGATCGAAGCAGCGGATTATCCAAATTGGTCTCGGTCTCATGATTGGTGGGGCTGTGGGCAATCTTTGCGATCGATTGGTTCGCCACCATGGAAGAGGGGTAGTGGACTTCATTACCCTGTCTCACTGGCCCACCTTCAATCTGGCGGATAGCGCCATTGATTTGGGCGTTATCGTCGTGATTATCGGATTGCTCTTCCAGCAGCGATCTTCCCAACGAGAATCGAGCAACGTGTGACTGAGGAGTTTGAAGAAATTCCCGTGGTGGTGGTTGACGACGATGATGAAATCCTCGACGTGCAAGCGCCAGCTCTGCTTGATGGGATGCGGGTTGACCGAGCAATCGCTCATCTGACCGGACTTTCCCGCTCCGACGTCGTTCGTATGATCGATCAAGGCGATGTCCGCATCAATGGATCAGTGGTGGCCAAACCATCAACAGTGCTCTCGTCCGGTGCGCAGATTGAAGCGACACTTCCCGTCGACTCCGACGGCTCGGTTGCTCCAGATCCCGAAGTGGCCATTGAGGTTCTCCTTGAAGACGACGGGTTTCTTGTGTTGAATAAGGCATTTGAACTTGTGGTCCATCCCGGAGCTGGAAACCGACGGGGCACGCTCATTGCCGGCGTGCTCGCCGCCTACCCGGAGATGGCCGCTCTTCCGCTGAACGGTTTTGGAGAGCCTGCGCGCCCCGGTGTGGTCCATCGACTCGACAAAGGGACGTCAGGGTTGTTGGTCGTTGCACGAACGCCCGAAGCATTTGTGTCGCTGAGTGAACAGATCGGGAGCCACGACGTGGTGCGCCGCTATATTGGCATTGTCGAGGGCTACGTTGAGTCCCCCCGGGGTCTCGTTGACGCTCCCATTGGACGTTCCGCAACCTCTCCCACGAAGATGGCTATTCGGCCCGATGGTCGTGACGCTCGCACGCATTATGAAGTTCTCGCCAGATTGGAAGAGCCAACGCGAACGGTGGTGGGATTAACGCTTGAGACTGGGCGGACCCACCAGATACGAGTCCACATGGCCGCCATCGGCCACGCAATTGTGAATGACCCTCGTTATGGTCAGCGCAACGAACGTCGACTCAATCATGATCGGCTGGCGCTTCACGCTGGACGCTTAGCATTCGAACACCCCATGACAAAAGAAAGCGTGGTCGTCATTGCCCCTGTCCCGAGGGACCTCAAATTGCTTGGTGGCGCAGTTGAAGCGACGACGTGGCTGGAGAAGGCTTAGACCTCTGCGCGAATTGCTGTGACGGCTCCGTCACGTTGTAACGCTGCCAATCCTTCGGCCTCAGCACGGCGGACTCTGCGCACGCCGACCCCCAATGCATCTGCGGTGGCCTGAAGTGAAGCAGGCGGGGATCCATCGAGACCAAAGCGCTTCTTGATGACATCACGCTGAAGGTCGTCTAGTTGCTCGACGGCACTATTGAGACGGTCGTCGACCATGCTCTGTTCAACGTCACCGACCCAGTCTGTTTGGTCTGGGGCGACAAGGTCACCAAGCACCGTTGAGGAGTCTGAATTTGCAGGCTGGTCCAAACTTGCGCTGACCCCCGCAATGTTTTCGAGATTCCGACGTTCCTTCGTCGTCATGCCCGTTGCTTCGTTGAGTTCGTCATCGGTAGGGCGGCGACCAAGGAGGCCGATAAGTTCAGCGTTGGCTGCGTCGATGCGCTGGAGCTGTTCACCAACCTCTAAGGGAATTCGAATGGTGCGACCGTGCTGTTGAACAGCTCGCTGAAGTGATTGACGAATCCACCACGTGGCGTAGGTAGAGAATTTGAATCCTCGCTCCCAGTCAAATTTTTCTACCGCCCGCAACAGTCCAAAGGTTCCCTCCTGGACCAGGTCAACCAGTTCAACACCACGATCTTGATAACGACGGGCCCAGTGGAGAACGAGACGAAGGTTTGCTGCCACCATCTGTTTCTTCGCCTCGTCGTCACCTGTGGCGACACGCTTGGCGAGTGCCACCTGCTCGTCATAGTCAGGCATTGGATAGCGGTCAAGGTCTCGCAGGAGGAGGCCGAGGCTGTCGGCCTGGGGGCTACTGGGTGAACGGCGGGGGGTGCTCATGATGCGACTCCTTGACTTCGTCGGTTCCAAAGTGCCGAGAAGGTCTTGACCTTGCCCCCCTACAAAGCAAGTCGACCTCAGTGCTCAGGAAATTGAACCTGCATTAGTTATAACATTTCTGGACTCTCAAATATTCCACATTTTGTGAATGAAATGTTAAATCTTCTCAGTCCTTAGAAAAGAGGCCGCACCTAAGCCAAAATGGCGCCCGACGGCTTTTTGCCACGAGATCGCTCGGCCATATCGGACAAGGTCACCGATTGAAGTTCTCCCCGGATTTTTTCACCGACTTCAGCCCAAACACCCAACAAGATGCACTGACCTTCATGGTCACATGCTCCATTCTCATGTGGCTCGCCGAAGTCACCGGCTACGATCGGCCCGTCAACCGCCGAGATGATCTGGGCCAAGGTGATCTCTTCAGGGGATCGAGCCAAGACGTAGCCGCCACCCACGCCACGCTTTGAGCGAACGAGGCCTGCGCCTTTGAGGGCCAGCAGGATCTGCTCGAGGTAGGGCTGGGGGAGGCCTGTTCGCTCGGCGATATCTTTCACCGAGGTTGGCGTGGAAGTTGCCCCATGGAGCGTGAGGGACAAGAGCGCTCTCGACGCGTAGTCGCCACGGGTTGAAACCTTCACGCCCACGATGCTACCCGGATGCCCTCCCTCTCGGTTGATCGTAGGATTCGTCTATGGAGCCCACCCCAATCATCCCCGACTACCAGGGGAGATGTCTGACGGGACTCCTCGGCGTGGTGGGACGCCAGTCGGGAGCAACAGACGATCACTTCAGCGACCTTGGAAAGGCTCTCCAAGGGTCCTCAGCCACCGTTCTGGTCATCTTGGATGGTCTCGGAGCAGGCCAACTCGACGATCGGACAGAAGTGGCACCATTGCTGGCGGCGGGAAGATTGGCGCCCGTCATGTCCGTTGCCCCTTCTACGACCGTGACAGCGTTAACGAGTTTGTCGACCGGAGCTGCGCCGGGGAGCCATGGCCTCGTCGGCTACCGCTTCGCCATGGATAACGCCATTCTCCAAGCCTTACAGTGGAAAGTCGATGGCCGTGATGCCCAGCAGCGCTTCGTTCCCGAAGTGGTGTGCCGGGTAACTCCCCTGATGCGTCGAGGGGGCACCGGCGTGCCGTATGTGGCAGAGAAACGATTCGAAACGAGTGGCTTCACCAAAGCGCACCTCACGGGCTCCACCTTTGTACCCTTTGGCGACCCTGAAGAGATCGGCACCTTGGTCGAGCGTGCACTCGTCGATCATGCCTTTGTCGTGCTCTATCTCGACGCGATCGACAAAACAGCGCACCAATACGGTCTCGACCTTCAATTTGATCAGGCACTTTCAAGTTGTGAAGCGACGATCAAGGACTTGCGTCGACGCCTTCACGACGATGTAGCCATCGTGGTAACCGCTGATCACGGCCAAGTTGATGTCGGCCCCACAACGGTCACCATGAACCCGACCACGCTTTCGCTCGTTAACTTCATGAGTGGCGAGGGTCGCTTTCGATGGCTGCACGCTCACCCAGAACAGCGAACGACGCTTCTCGAGAGGGTGAGTAATGAACTCCAGGATTCTTGCTGGGTCTACTCAAAACGTCAAGCGATTTCTTTGGGGCTCTTTGGTGAGGTAGACGATGACGTCAATGATCGATTTGGCGACGTTGCAGTGATCCCGTTTCTCGATCAGTTCGTGCCTGATCCAACGGAGAAAAAAGAGCACAGGATGCGCTCTCGTCACGGTTCGCTTACTGAAGCGGAGATGTGGGTGCCGCTCGTCGTCCTTTAGGGATTGTCGTAGCGTCCGAGAAGGTGGCATTATCAAGAGATGAGCGAACAGTCCAAGTCTGAAGTCATTGCCCCTGATGCCATTTTGCCAGCGGAGCAGAGCGATGGAGAAGGTCCAGCCAAAGAGTCTGTTGAAGAGCCAGCCAAGGTCATGCGTATTGGCACGATGGTGAAGCAACTTCTTGAAGAGGTGCGTGCTGCACCCCTCGATGAGGCGGGTCGTGACCGACTCAAGCAGATCTACGCCACATCGGTCGCCGAACTTTCGAGTGGTCTCTCTCCAGACCTTCAGCAAGAACTGGCCAAGATGGCCCCTCCGTTCGATGAGGGAACCCCCACCACGTCAGAGTTGCGGATCGCCCAAGCGCAGTTGGTGGGTTGGCTCGAAGGACTGTTCCATGGAATCCAGGCAGCTCTGATGGCCCAACAAATGGCGGCGAGAAGTCAACTTGATCAAATGCGCCAGCCCGGCCTGTCCGAAGGCAACGATGGCGATGGGGTTCGCCCAGGCACCTACCTGTGACCCAGTGAGGCCAGAGAGCGAGAGCGACGCCAGCGCGCTATCTTCGATAGTCACACCGTTGTAATTTGCTCGACTGTGCTGGAGAACCCAGACGCAGGGAAAGGTCATTTCGTTGTCGAAAAGTTTTACTCACCTCCACACCCATACTGAGTACTCGATGCTTGATGGAGCGTCGCGAATTGGCGAGATCGTCGAAGCGGCAGTCGCTGATGGCCAACCCGCAATTGGGATTACCGATCACGGGAATATGTACGGTGTCTTGGAGTTCTATAAGGCCTGCCGAGAAGCCGGGATCAACCCTGTTATTGGCACCGAGGCCTACATGGCCGGAGAGTCGCGTTTTGAGCGTCCGGTGCGTCGGGGAAAGATGGATGACGGTGGGGGAGACACCGATGGTGGAACGAAGCTTTACTACCACTTGACCTTGCTGGCTGAGTCGACGCAGGGGTATAAAAATCTCCTCAAGCTCTCGTCGGCGGCCTACCTCGAGGGGTATTACTACAAGCCACGCGTTGACTGGGAGTTACTCGAGCACTATCACGAAGGGCTGATCGCCACGACCGGCTGTCTCGGTGGGGTCGTGCTCCAAGCCCTTCTCAACGGTGACGAGGCGGAGGCAAAGCGCCGAGCCGCGCGCCTCCAGGATATTTTTGGCAAGGAGAGCCTTTTCGTTGAACTCCAAGACCATGGTCTTGCAGCGCAGCGAACGACGAACCCTCAGTTGATTGAAATCGCACGGGCCATCGATGCGCCACTCATCGCCACGAATGACAGTCATTACACTCACCGCCACGATGCCGAAGCGCATGATGCACTGCTCTGTGTTCAGACCCAGGCGATGCTTTCGGACGCCAACCGCTTTCGCTTTGAAGGAACTGAGCATTATCTCAAGAGTGCCGCCGAGATGCGTCATCTTTTTCGTGACCACGAAGAAGCCTGTGACTCGACCCTCCTGATCGCCGAACGCGCCAACATCGAAATTGAACTGGGCAAGCCGACCTTGCCTGAGTTCCCGGTCCCAGACAACATCAAGGGGTCGACCTATGAAGATCGCGCAGCGTTATATTTACGAGAACTGACGCTTGCTGGAGCGCATCAGCGCTACGGGGGTTCGCTATCAAGGGAAGTACAAGAGCGACTGGACTTCGAACTGAAGGTCATTAGCGACATGGGCTTCGCTGCGTACTTCCTCGTGGTCTGGGACATTATCCGTTACGCAAAAGAGCAGAAGATTCGTGTTGGGCCCGGTAGAGGGTCCGCCGCAGGATGTTGCGTCGCGTACTGTCTGGGCATTGTTGAGCTGGACCCGATCAAGTATGACCTTCTCTTCGAACGATTTTTGAACCCAGGTCGAAAGCAGATGCCTGACATTGATATGGACTTTGATGAGCGCTATCGCGGTGACATGATTCGCTACGTTGCTGATCTCTATGGCGAAGATCACGTTGCACAGATCGTGACGTTCTCAACTATCAAGGCTCGAGCAGCGGTGCGAGATGCGGCACGAGTCTTGGGATATGGCTACAACGATGGAGACCGCGTCGCTAAGGCCATGCCACCGGTCATCATGGGCCGGGACACCCCTCTTGGTGCGTGTTTCGAGAAGACACCTGGCCTCGAGGACAGTTACGGCGCGGCCAAAGATCTGCGCACCATGTACGAGACCGATGACGTAGCGCATCGGATCATTGATGTCGCTCGCGGATTAGAGGGATTGCGGCGCGGTGACGGGATCCACGCCGCAGCTGTCGTGATTACCCACGAACCATTGACCGAGTACCTCCCAGTCCAGCGAAAGCCCGACTCAAGCGGAAATACTGAGAATGCGCCCATCGTCACGCAGTACGAGATGCACGGGGTGGAAGAGCTGGGTCTGTTGAAGATGGACTTTCTCGGTTTGCGGAACCTATCGATCATCGAGCGGTGCCTCGATTTAGTCGAAGCGATCTCTGGAGAGCGTCCTGATATCGACAACGTCGATCTTGACGATGACAGCGTCTTTGCGCTGTTGCGGCGAGGCGAGTCGATCGGCGTGTTTCAACTAGAAGGACGCCCGATGAGGGCCTTGATGCGGTCACTGGCACCAACGGGATTCGAAGATGTTTGCGCGTTAGTCGCGCTCTATCGGCCCGGGCCGATGGCAGCCAATATGCATAACGACTATGCCGATCGAAAAAACGGTCGTAAGGCCATCACCTACGCGCACGACGACCTTGAGCCCATCTTGCAACCAACCCAAGGCTTGATGATCTATCAAGAATCCATGATGCGAGTGGCGCAAAAGTTCGCGGGCTATACCCTTGAAGAAGCTGAGAATCTCCGTAAAGCCTGTGGGAAGAAGGACCGTGATCTGATTGCTGCAGAACGGGAGAAGTTCGTCGCGGGCTGTATTAAAGGTGGCTACGGCGAAGAGATTGGTACCGAACTCTTTGATGTTATCGAACCGTTCGCTGATTATGCCTTCAACAAGAGCCACTCCTATGGCTATGGCCTCGTGGCCTATCAGACAGCGTGGCTCAAAGTGCATTTCCCCGTTGAGTACATGGCGGCCTTGTTGACCTCGGTCAAAGACGACAAAGACAAGACCGCGATCTATCTCGGGGAGTGTCGCAACATGGGTATCGATGTCATGGTTCCCGACGTCAATGCCAGTCGCGCTGAGTTTGCTCCACCTGCTGGAGCTTCTGATGCTCAGCGTATTCTTTTTGGATTAGCAGCAGTGCGCAACGTCGGGGAGTCCCTTGTTGAGCGGATCGTGAGCGAGCGAACCGCCAACGGCCCCTTTCTGGACTTCTATGACTTTGCGCGCCGAGTCGACACGATTGTCTTGAACAAACGAACCATTGAGTCGCTCATTAAAGCCGGGGCATTCGACTCGATGGGGCACCCTCGCCAAGGCTTAGCGCTGGTGGCTGACGATATCATCGAGCGCACCATTGATCGGCGCAAAGAGCGTGACCTTGGGATTTCAACCTTGTTTGCTGCGGCCGCCCAAGACCAAGGCGACGATGACGCGGACTGGGAGGGCACGACGGTCATCATCCCAGACAAAGAGTTTGAAAAGACCACCAAGTTGGCCTTCGAAAAAGAGATGCTTGGACTCTATGTCTCGGATCACCCGCTCATGGGAGTAGAGCGAGCGTTAGCTCGCCACACCGAAGTCACGATTACCGACCTCCATGAGATGGCTGAATTTCCTGCGGCCGCCGATGCACCCACTGTGAGAACTGTAGGAGGGGTCATCACTGATCTCAAGACCAACTACACCAAGCGCGGAGAGTTGATGGCTCGATTCCAACTCGAAGACCTGCAGAGCGCCATGGAGGTCTTTGTTTTTCCGAAAGTGATGGCTGAGGTTGGAGCGCTGCTGGAAAATGACGCCATCGTGGTCGTGCGGGGCCGATTCGATACCAACGACGACAGCCCCAAGATCAGTGCATTGAACATTACGAGACCAACCCTGATCGCAAATGACAACGCTGAAATTCGCATCTCGCTTCCCCTCGAGGCATTGTCGGATCACTCAGTCGAGGAGCTGAGAGAGATCTTGGCCGAGTATCCCGGGGGCTCTCCTGTCTTGCTCTATGTAGGGTCAAAAGTTCTCCGTTTGCCTGATGAATTTAACTGTGACGCGGGTCGGGTAGTGGGGGAGATTCGGCGGCTCTTCGGTGCCGACTCGCTCGTTGCTGGTTAGGCCTGTGAGGGGCTTTTTTTGACCCCCATAAATCCGGCGTAGAATATTTGTCATGGCGATGAAGGTTGAAACCAAAGACACCACGGCAATTTCTGATGCAGAGCTCGTTGAGATGGCAGACCTCTGTGCGGACCGCGAGCCCCGCTTTGATATCGGTTACCTTTCGAAGGTCCGAGAAGAATGGGTCCTTGTGAGTTGTGCTCATGAAGGAAACAAGTTGCGTGGCTACTCGTTCTCTACCCTTGAGCGCATCGGAGGCACTCCCTGTCTCTTGATCGGACTGGGACTCATTGACCGCAATGCAAAGTCCGAACAAACACTGAAAGCCCTTCTGGCCGATCAGTTCCGTCGTGCACTGCTGGCGTTCCCTGACGAAGATGTTCTCTTGGGTACACGGTTGTTGAACGATGATGGGTACCGGGCGTTCCAAGGGCTCGACGACATCGTTCCACGCGTCGACCACAAGCCCTCTGGCGAAGAGCGAGCATGGGCGCGCCGCTTAGCGAAGCGCTTTGGTAACGAAAAGGGACTTGACGACCGCACCTTCATTATCAAGGTGACGGGCAATGACCCCGTCGGCGGCCTTGACGTTGTTGCTCCAAAGGCCAAGCGTCCCGAAGGTGTTGAGATCTTCTTCAAGGGGATGGTTGCCGACAAGGGACACCGATTAGTGGTGTGTGGTTGGGCCATGGCCGAAGATCTGGCCTCCGGTAAACTTTGCCGCTAATTAACCGCGTGGCAGAATCGCTACGCAGGTTTTGTAACAGTGTCCATCAAACGGCTTGGACAATGCGGTCAGAAGATAGTGCGGTTTAAATCCCAGAGCGATAGCCATATCTTTTCCCGCGATCTGTTCGCGCCGTGCGGCAACTAACGATCGTGCCGCGTGTTGGTCTTCGCATGAAAGCCAAACGTCATCGCGCTCCCATCCGAATCGGACCCACGTCGTCCCTTCGCCAGGACGATGCAGCAGTTGCGGTCCGCGTGTCGCAACGATCAACGCGGCAGAAGGACGGTTTCCCGAAAACTCCCAGTAGGGGGCGGAGGGACCACGGAAGCCGAGGAGCGGTCCGTCAATGGGGGCTTGAAGTCGAGCCAGCATCTTTCGAACCGCACGTCCGCGCAAGGTGCCCACTTGGCGAGGGAGACCTTTGACGCTCGCTGCTTCAGGTTGGGCTAAATCGTCGGCTTTGGGATCCTCAGCCAAGGTGGCTTCAACGACATCGAATGCCGCAAGGTCGGGCAGGTGATCGGCAGGCCAAGGAACCCGAAGGCGCACCAACGCTCCGGTCGCCAAATCCACTCCGATGGTGTCTTCGATAGTGCAGCCCAGGATGAGAACGTGGAGGATCTCGCCCGAATAAAACTCGAGCTTGCGATGGGGTACTTGTCGTTTCAAGATTTCGAGTGACTCAGGGGACGACGTTCTACGTGTTCCACCAAAAAGAGAAGAGCGAGTGGCCATACCTCTAGGCTCTCACGACGTGACCGAGGAGCGCCACTATTTCTTTTTCTGTGGTGACGGGCTGCTGACAGGTCCCGTGATGACAGACGTAGCCCACGCCATCATGGCGGTTGGCGAGCAACGAACAGCGCACATCGTGACCCGCGACAGCCAAGCCAAAAGGAATAAAGGTCTTTGCAGTAGCGGAACGAAGTGGTCCAGGTGGCCCGGGCGTCACGACTTCGATCGTGGAGCGGAGCCACCCCAACGAGATCACAAGATCGGGCACGGCAGTGGGGTGGCCGGTGAGAATGCTTGACGCGATATTCACCATTCGTTCAGCCACTAAACGAGCTTGATCATGGTCAGTCAGTACCGCGAGCCGAGCTAACGCGGTGACGGCGACGGCAGTTGCCGACGGCAGCGCCCCATCGAAGAGATCTTTTGCTCGAACAAGTAACGCTTCGGCGTCGGAGCCTGTTGTAAAGAAGCCCGCCCCATTGTCAGGCTGTGCGAGGGTAGGGAGCGGACCATCCCAGAAAAGTTCAAGCATGGTGTCACAGAGTGAACGAGCTTCATCGAGCCATCGCCCGTCTCCATCAAGTTCGAACTGTCGAGTCAGTGCTTCGATGAGCCATGCGTAGTCCCCGAGCATGGCGAGATGCGCTGCGACGCCATGGCGAGCGCTGCGCAAGAGTCGCCCCGAGGGGTCTCGCATTGTGGTGAGCAAGGTATCGAGAAGGGTGGCAGCATCGGCGGCCCACAGGGGATTTTCGAAATGGAATGCAGCTTGGCTAAGAACGGACGCGAACATGGCGTTCCACTCCAAGAGAAGTTTGTCGTCGATGGCGGGTTGGGGGCGATGCTGGCGAACATCGAGCAGGAGGCGACGAGTTACTTCTTCGGCCTCGTTGCGCAAAAGCGGTTGGTGGCGTTGGCGGGTCACCATACTTTTTCCGTGTTCAAACGTTCCTTCTTCGGTAATGCCGTAAAACGCCATGGCATCGCTTGGGGTGAGAGCATCGTCGTGCCCCCTTAGTGCTATTTCGATATCGGAGGGAGTGAAGACGGCGTGACTCCCTTCATGGCCGGCAGCATCAGCATCTATTGACGAGGCGTATCCTCCCGATTCAAGACGTAGATCTCTCAGGACCCATTCCACGGTCTCGCGCACCACCTGGGCATAACTGGGGTTCCCGGTAAAGAGATAGCCATGAAGGTAGCTACGCGCCAGTAAGGCTTGATCAGTCAACATTTTTTCAAAGTGGGGGACCAGCCAGTGGCGGTCAACGCTGTAGCGCGCAAAGCCCCCAGCCAGGTGGTCGTAAATTCCCCCTGCCGCCATCATGTCCAAGGTCGTTGTCGCCATGGTCAAGCTCTCAGAACGTCCCGTTCGAGCGACATCAAGAAGGCAGGCGTCTATGTAGGAAGGCCGAGGGAACTTTGGCGCACCACCGAATCCCCCGTCAGCGCCGTCAAAGCGTTCGGCGAGTTCGTCGACCAAAGTGGTCAAGATTGGCTGGAGCTGAAGCGATCCTTCGACGTCAATTGTTAATGAGTCCACCAGACGGGATTCTTTCGCGACGGCAGCGGCCAAGATATCGGCCTGTTCTTCAACCACGCTTCGTTGAGTCGCCCAGGCATCTTCTAATGACAACAGCACCCGGGTAAAACTCGGTTGGCCGCCTCGATCAGAGGGGGGGAAGTAGGTACCTGTAAAAAACGGTCGACCATCGGGCGTGGCGAAGACCGACATGGGCCAGCCCCCATGACCGGTCGATGCTTGCGTCGCTGCCATATAGATCTGGTCAAGGTCGGGACGTTCTTCTCGATCTATTTTGATGGCTACAAATGATCGATTGACGAGTGCTGCGACTTCTTCGTCTTCGAAGGACTCATGTGCCATCACGTGACACCAGTGACAAGAGGCGTACCCAATCGAGAGGAAGAGCGGCTTATCTTCTCTCGCGGCCTTCTCGAGGGCTTCAGACCCCCAAGGAAACCAGTCCACAGGATTGTCGGCGTGTTGTTGCAGGTAGGGGCTCGAAGCATTCGCCAGTCGATTTTTCGTCACGTGGTCAGCGTAGGGCGTGATCCACGGCGACGGAGTCATCGACACCATGCGAGCCGGGGATGAGCGAACAAGGGGAGTATCGTTTGCCTTGTGGATCGCGTCGTGAGGAAGGTGTTGTGAGGATGCAAAAAATCACCTCCGACGTCATGAGTGACAAACTTTCCGAGGAACTGGCCCTTCCCCGAAAAGACCGGGTGCTCGTCAGATCTGCCTTTCGCTGCACCGTCGCCACCGTCACCTCAATGGTGTTGTGCGGGGTGCTTTTAGGAAAGTCCGAAGTTGCGTTTGCGTCCTATGCGGCCTTTGGCTTGACATCCATGTGCGATTTTGATGGCACCGCGAAAGAACGCACGGGAGCGAATCTTGCGGCATCAGCCGTGGGGCTCCTCGGTGTGTTCGTCGGCTCCGCTGTAGCGTTTTCATTTTCACTGACCATTGTGGTGATGTTTGTCGTGTCCTTTTGCTTCGCGTTCGCCCGGGCCTTTCGCGGTTTTCTCAGTCGAAGCGCTGTTGCTCCCCAACTTGGATTTATCTTGGCGGTCGTCACACAAGACGCATGGACCAAGGTGGTGCCAAACGTGGAGGCCTGGGCCATCGGTTCGGCTGTGGCCATTATCTGTAGCGTGGTGATTCTTCCTCGCCACCACTCAACGTCGGTACGGCGCGCACTCTCAGCCTGGTGCACAGCCGCTGCAGCCTTGACTCGTTCTCTCAATGTGAACGACGCCACTCCAAAGGCGTTGGAGAACTTACGTCGTCACCGAGATTCTCTGGTGGCATTGGCTGCGGGAACCCAAGAGTGGCCGGGATCGATGTTCGCCCCCCAGCGAGCACTGAGTGCGCTCTTTGTTGTGGCCGAAAGCGGAACTTCTTCCTTTGAACGATTCGACAAGACCCCGCTCCGCAAGGATGCTCATTACGGAGAATTAGGGGAGCAAACAGCTCGGGCATTCGAAGTGGCGGCGCTCGCCGTCGTTGGAGGGAAGATTGAGAAGAACAGTCTTCGGGTGGAAAACATCTGGGATGAACTTCGTCACGACTACGACGAGTCTGTGGCGTGGGTAGAGAAGGATCTAACCCTTGATCCGCAAGGCACAATCGAACATATCGAACAGCATCATCCGTTGCGCGCGCTGGCCGTGATCGCCAATGCTGTCCAGCGTTACGCGTTGATTTCTCAGGGAGCGCAACTGGGTGCTCCTGATTTCGCCCCAGCGGCACGTCTGACACCGTTGAGTCTCATTCGTGCAAACCTTACGTTGGGCTCGGTGTGGTTTCTCAATGCAATGCGCGCAGGTGTCGCGATGGCCGTCGCCATTGGTGTCGAACGTCACTTTAACGTTTCGCACGGCTTCTGGATTATTTTGGCTGCGCTCTCCATTGTCAACGCCACCTTCACGCGTCACGACGCTCGAAAGGCAGCCTTCGATGGCTCCTTGGGAATTCTTCTCGGAGCCGGACTAGGTGCGTTGCTCATCGTGGCGCATTGTCCACCGCTGGGATTTCTGCTCTTGATTCCTCTCGCTATCTTTGCGTCAAAGTGGGCAACGGGGGCGGGGCCGATATTGGGGCAAGCCTCGTTCGCGTTTTATTCGATCACTGTGTTTTCCTACATTGGCTGGCCACCCGAGGTGAAGGTGGCGGAAAATCGCTTTGAGTGGGCGCTTATTGGCATCGCCATCGGATTAGCGCTGACCTATTTGGCATTCCCCCGAGGGCATCGTTACCTGGTTAGTCAGCAGCGTGCCATCTCGTTTGAGGGAGCTGACGTTGTCGTGGAGCGAGCAAGCAACCTTTTGGTGGGAATGGAATCCGATCGGACACTCTTTGAGAAAGAACTCGACCAAAGTATTGGCCAAGTCCAGCGCTTCATGGATCTTCTTGACTCGACGTTCCATGCGGCAAATACGATTCCCCCTGAACTGAGTCGCTATCTCGAAGAAGAGGCGTGGCTTCTTCAAGCAGTCTTTGTGGCCAGCACCATCGCCGGCTATCTCGACCATGGCTACACGGCCGTCGACGATCCCGCATTGCGTCAGGTCTTTGATAGTCCGACCACTGAGCGCCTAACTTTGATTCGGATATTGGCACAAGACAACCCAGCGTTACTGCGTCGTCATCCACGAGTGCTGTTATCGACGGTGTGGTCAGCACAGTGGCTTC
>Ga0164297_10003402_pt1 | contig 14824 bp, 14 predicted proteins | sample GEODES058metaG_FD_113539 | JGI IMG/M metagenome (GOLD analysis project Ga0164297, IMG submission 113539) | Dystrophic lake water microbial communities from Trout Bog Lake, Wisconsin, USA - GEODES058 metaG | ecosystem: Environmental > Aquatic > Freshwater > Lake | place: USA: Trout Bog Lake...
ACTGCCGTCCTCACAGAGTGCCCAACTGCGCGAGCTCGTGTCTGCATGCAGCGATGCGCGCCTTCAACGTGGCAACAATCTCGTCACTGTCCCCAACAGGGCTGCCAGTAGCACTTGGCGACAGCCGCACAGGTGATGGCGTCCGCACAGGCAGCGGCATGACAACACCAGGCGCGGAATATGCGCTGCTAGAGGCCGGCGGTGATGATGGCCCACGAGGAGGTGTACTTTGTCCAATCAGCGCTGCTGATGCCATTTGCCGACTTGGAGTCGTCTCAGCTCGCACAGGCGAGCGCAGTGCTTGTGTTGGTGATAGTACTGCTGCAGACGGCGCTGTCGCGTCATGGGCGGGCCGCGTGGCGCCAGCAGGCTGCTGCAGGGGTGCACTGCTTCCGAAGAGCATGTTCTCAACCGTAAACTGCAGCAACTGCGCCACATCGTCGCTCATCATGAAGTCATCGTGTATTCTAGGCCGTGGAGACAAATCGCCATTGGCGTCTCCAAGCAGGCGGGATGCCACCGCTGCCTCCAGCCAATCCGAATCCCCAGGCTTGTCGCCCCAGGCTGGCTCACCGCGCCTTGACCTTGTCGGCGGCATGTGTCGTAGCGCAGTAGCAGAAGCAGCAGAAGGATCGTCACCCAAAGGCGACCGTATCGGCGGGGAGCCATCCAGCGTCAGGGCTCGTCTCGCCCCGCTGGCGGGTGTCCGTCGTGGTAGCGGATGCGTTTCATCCTGGTGGCTGGTATCTTGTGGCAATAATGTCGATGCAGATGCGTGCTGTGTAGTATCAGCTGCGCGCCGCGGCGGCGTGGCAATGAGTGAAGCAGCATTGTCAGTCGCCCTCTGCGCAGCGGCAGTCGCATCTTCAGCAGCAGCAACAGCTAACGCGGCGGGCGGGGCTGCCCAGCCCAACGATGTGGACTCCGCCTGCGGGGCCACATGCGCGAGAACAATTCAGTACAAGGCATGATGGCCAACAGAAGTCAACGGCATCGTGTGTCTAAACAACGCACCCGTCGTTGGCGACGCCATCGCGCCAGCACATCGCCGTCTGAGTCATCCTCACTCGTGCGGCTCGCCGCAGAAGTGGACTGTCCTCCAGCCCCTCTTCCCGTATTCGTCGGCGACAAGACGCCCGCTGTCGTGTGCGCAACTACAGCATCACCACTCTGCTGGGGCACGCGGCGAAGGACAGCTGCGCTAGCAGCCAGCACGCGCGCCACACGCTCTTCGAAACTCAATTCCTGCGTCGACGACGGTGCTTCTGCTGCTCCTGTGTCGCTACCGCTGTCGCCACCACCTAGTCTGGCTGCGTCACTGCCGACTGCGTCAGCTGGTGTTGCAGAAATCTGGTCAGCTGCGTCAAGCGCGTCCCAGTCCACAGGCGAAACGCTGTTTGATGCTCTGCTCTGTCTCCATTCCCTCAACACGTCGTCGCCCCCACTACGTCGTCCGGCGCCGCTTCTGCTGCGACGTAGGGCATGCAGCTTTTGCTTCAAGGCTGTGGTGCGTTGACCCTCAGGCTGAGGCGCTGTCTCACCAGACATTGCTCAAAGCCAGCGGTTCCGTCGCGCTGGTTCCCCTGTGATGGCCCCGGATCAGCGCACACTCCTGCTCGGTCGCATGATCAACAGGCCCCGCGAAGCAGACGCGTGGAATGCGCCGGCCACGTGCACGTGGCAGTCGAAATTCCCCCGACCCCCCGGAAACCCCGCCGGAAACTGGCCCTCCCCAGCAACCAATGTGCGGCCGCGCGGCCTCTGTGCTGAACCACGCAGCTGTCGCCGCCGCTGCCGGGATCTCAGAATCGCGGTGGCGTGACAAGGAGGACTACAGGGAGCGCTTCAATGCAGGCCCAGGCTCTGCGCTGGTCGTCATAAGGCCCGCAAGCGACCGCGAGGGAGACGCAGCAGCTGCGCCAGACGAGCTTGCAAAGACACGCATACTGCAGACCATGCGCTGGGGCCTCGTTCGCAACTGGACGCCCGCCGACGCGAGGCCGGATTTCTTCAGGGCGTTCAACGGAAGGAGCGACACGCTGACGGAGAAGCCTATGTTCTCGAGCTTGCTGGCACGCAAGCGCTGCGTTGTGATGCTCAGCGCGTACTACGAATGGCGGACAGAGGGCTCTTCTCCGGCAGTGAAGCAGCCGTACTGCGTGAAGCCAGAGCAGGGCGACGTGTTGTTCGTCGCCGCTCTGTATGACCGCTGGGTGAGCACGGAAGGTGAGCTGTATTCTTTCAGCATGTTGACCAAGGACGCTTCGCGACTGCGCTGGTTGCATGATAGAGAGCCAGTGCTGCTGACGAAGGAGGAGGCTGATGTATGGCTGGATGTCAGCAACACGGACATGTCCGCAGAGCGGCTGCTGCAGCGCGTGAGCGCGCCGGAGGCGGGTGTGCCCTTGACATCGCATCCTGTGAGTCCCCGCATGAGCAAGGGCGATGTGGACGACCCGGCATGCATGACACCCGCCAAGCGGGAGGTTGAGCGCGATGCAGGGAACCTGGCGTCGCTGTTTGCAAAAGCGCAAGGCACGACGCCGAAACGCAAAGCTCCAGAGGATGAGACAGCGGAAAAGCCGGCAGCAAAGGCGCGGCCCACTGCGGAAAACGCATCACCGCACCGTGAGGCGAAGGACAAGAGAGCTAGCTCTACGGGGCAGCGATCTCTGGCGTCATTCTTCGTGCAAAAGTGAGTCAATCGATCAGATGGTGAGCACCACCTTGCCGCCTGCATGTCCCGCCAGCACCTCTTCCTGCGCCGCACCGGCCTGCTCAAGCGGGTAGCGCTGTGCAACCTTCACCTTGAGCTTGCCTGCGTCGATGTGCTCCGCCAGGTGCTTCAGCTGCGCCCCGTTCGGTTGGATCAGCGTGGTAGCAAACCTTACACCGGCGCCCTGCTCCTTCGCAACATCGGACTCGCCAGTGCCGCGGTTCATTACCTCACTGACGATGCCACCCTCTTTGAGCACGTTCTTGGTTGCATAATCCAGGAACTCGCCGCCGATGACATCAAGGATGATATCGAACTTGTTTCCCGTGAAAGGCGCCAGGCACTGCTGGATGCCAACGGTGTAGTCCACCACCTCATCCGCACCCAGGGCACGCATCCATTCGCGGTGCTTCGCCGATGCCGCCGCAGTGACGTGAAGCTTGTAATCCAGCTTTGCAAGCTGAACAGCGATGTGCCCTACTCCTCCGGATGCGCCGGTGATGAGGATGCGCTGTCCAGGACTGCTCTCCGCCTTGTCCAGCGCTTGGACGGCAGTCAATGCCACCAGCGGTACGGCAGCAGCATCGACCAGAGTCAAGGTGCTAGGTGCAAGCGCGACCCAGGAGTCCTTTAGGATGCAGTACTCCGCGTAGGTGCCCTGCAGCTCCGGCGTCTGCGCCACGTACGTGCTGCTGCAGCAGTACACTTTGTCACCGGCCTTGAACTGCAAAAGAAGGCGAGGGCGAGTTAAAGAAAGTGTTTCTGCAGCACAAGTGGAGCACAAGTGCAGCACCAGCACACACGGAGCACGCACCGAGCAGCCGTCGCCAGCTTGAACGACAGTGCCAGCAACGTCGCCGCCAAGAATCTACACGAGTCGGCGGGGCCCAGGAGGATGAGAGATGCGTTCAGCTGTCAACAGACACCTTGTCGCACCAGCGGAAAGGACTTTGCCGGATAGGCACCGCTTCGCACGTATGTATCCACCGGGTTGACGCTGGCAGCGGCGACGTGAACGAGCAGCTCGCCAGCCTTGGGCTCGGGGAAGGCGAAGTCTGAAACGAGATGAAACTTGTCGATGCCTCCGTGCTCATCGATAGCAAGCGCCTTGCCAACCGGCATGACTGCAAATGATGCTGGGCAGTGATTGATGATCGATTGGAATGCGAGGGGGGCGCCAAATGACACCCGTACGCGTAGCAGTATACTGATGGCATCAGCGCTAGCGCGCAGCCTACGTGTGATGTACAGTGTGCTATCGTTCACTGCCACTCGTCCCTGTGTCTTGTTCCCCGTCATGCACAACCGCCTGCTTGCAGACCGGGCAGACAGTACTCGCCGCGAGCCAGCGCTCGATGCAGGGACAGTGGTATTGGTGCGCGCACGGCAACCTGCACAGCGTCTCTCCCACTGCTGCATCTTCTAAACAGACCGCACAGGTGACAACGGCTGTGTCTGCTACCACCGTGTGCCTTGGCAGCGAACTCAACTGCTCTGCTGTCAGTCCCCTCCCTCTTCGTGCTTCGTTCTCATCGAGTGCCAGCAACGCAGCGTAGTCCCGTGGGTCTATGTCTCTGCCCAGGAGACGCAGCTGCAACAACAAGGGGTCGAGCCCCTGACCCGAGGCCGCCGTGTCAGTGAGCACTGTGTTCAACAGTGTTCGCTGCGCTGCCGCGTCCTCGTGCTCCAGCTGGCTCAGTTGGGCGCCCAGCGCGATACAGAACAAGAGAAGTCGCGTACAGCTGACTAGAATGAAGCCAAGGACGAGAGCGTGTAGTAGGCCCGTCTTCTGCGCTATGACCAGGACTACGAAGAGCAAGAGGACAGCACGCCCGTCGTCGCGTGCGCCCAGCTGCGACATGGACACCAGCACACGGCGCCGAGCGGTGGGGCCAGCACCAGGCTCCAGGCGCTGCTCCTGGGTGGGCCCTGTCTCCAGGTCACCTCCGTGGTGGACTAAGGAGCCGCGCAGCCCCCGCCGCCCGGCAGGCGGCGGCTGTGACGAAGACATGGCGGAGCGGTCACCAGTGCCGTAGACGAAGGTGATTATTTACCCACAGCACACTATAAGACGCACCTTCGCCAGTTCGCAAACCATGCCGGCCTATAAGCTGTCCTACTTCAACGTGCGCGGGTGCGTGCTGGGCCCTGGGGCGGTGGCGGGGCTATGTCGGAAAGTAGTTGGTGGCGGAACATGTCTCACTCTGTGCCAACCTGCTCTCAGTCTCGGCGAGTGCTGTCGTTACCTCTTCCACATCGCCGGCGTCGAGTTCGAGGACCACCGGTGCGTGGAGCAGCTGCGCTTTCACGGCGGCATCACGCCAGGCCACTCTCGCTCCCTTCTGCGAGGAACAAGTCTCTTTCTCACGCTCGCTCCCTCGCTGCCGCACCGTCCTCGCTGCCACACCGTCCAGGTACCCGTTCAGCATCGTGGATGGGAAGTACATCACGGGCCACAGTGATGACAAGGCTGCAGGCGTGCTGGACCTCAACATGGGTTCAATTCCCATCCTCTATGTCGACGGCAAGGCTGTTCTTGGCCAGTCTCGTGCCATTGAGCGCTTCCTGTCCAAGCATTTCGGCCTGATGGGCAGCTCGGACATTGAGGCTGGCCAAGTGGACATGTGGACGGAGCATGTTCGGGACGTGCTCGACAAGTACCAGAAAGCGAAGGCCTCTGGCGGCGATGATGGCGCGGCCAAGTGGATGGCTGAGGACTTGCCCGATCTGCTGAAGAAGCTCGAGAAGGTCATCGCGCTGACGTCCACTGTCCCCGGCTGCACCGTCGGCGGGAAGCTCTCCCTCGCGGATGTCAAGCTGTATATGGCCATGGCTGACTACTTCGACGAGAAGTACAAGGAGACGGTGATTTCGGCCGTCAAGGAGCACGCGCCGCACATCGCTGCCGTCGTTGATTCAGTCGGCAGCCACGAGAAGGTCAAGGCCTGGCTGGCGGAGCGCCCGGTGACCCCGTTTTGAGGAGTGGGCGATGCAATTTATTGCGAGTCGACCTCGACTTGACTAAGGCCGAGCCCGAGGGCCGACTCGAGAGGCCCGCCTGAGGCGGGCCTCTCGCGGTAACTAGTCCATTTTTCGCCAGTGCGATTTGTCTTCGCCTGAGTACGGGCACATGTAATCACCGTCTCGCCGTGCGCGTCACCACCCGCGCTGGCCGCCATGTGCTGCCTTCCAACTTGAAGATAGCCTTCACACATGTTCATGCATGCTCGCGGGCGCTGGCTGCTCTGGCTCTGCGTGGTGCGTGCATTCACACCCGCATTCCGTTCCTGTCTGTCGTCTGTGCACACACAAGAGGGCCAGGACAGTGACTGAAGGTTGACACCGTCCCCACAGACGCTGCAGCTTCCTGGCGTCACCGAAGCTGCAAATATCACGCTGGCATGCGCCCGCAACGACACCGTGTGCAGCGCGTTGACGGACTTGTACACCAGCACGAGCCTCCAAACACTGAACCTGACGGGGTGGACTGCGGCTGCTAACGGGACGAACACGTCCTATTGCACGTTCCAGGGTGTCAACTGCACCAGCAACAACGCGAGTGTGCTATCACTGTGCGTCAATCTTGGTGGAGACATAGGAACCGGACTGACGCTGTACGAATTGCCGAGTGCAGCTCTCTCCGTGCGCAGGGCCTGAACGGGTCGCTTCCAAGCAGTCTGGGCAACTTGACGAACCTCACAAAGCTGTGCGTGTTCCGTGCGCTGTTTGTTTCGCTCTTTGTGTGGCGCTGACAACACACGCTGGGGGGTAGGGACGTGTCTGTCAACAACCTCTCGGGCTTGCTGCCTGCGTCGCTGAGCGCTTTGACGAGCTTGACGCAGCTCCTGCTGAACAATAATTCGTTCACTGGCGCGGTGCCACCCGCCTGGTCGTCTCTCTCGCAGCTCGTGGTGCTTAATCTGGCCAGCAATTCACTCAGCGGAGCTTTACCAGCAAATCTGTCCTCTGCGCTGATTGCGGCGAATGCAAACACAGTCGCTCTTGCTGGCAGCGGCTTGTGTGGCAATGTCACTGCGCAGACAGATGGCACACTGCCGGTGTGTCCATCTCCACCGCCCATGCCGCCGCCAGCCTTGCCACCGCCGCCCATGCCGCCGCCGCCGAGGCCACCTCCGTCGCCGCCTGGCAATGCGACTAGCAACAACAGCAGCACCGCGAAGAGTCCGCCACCGCCGTCGCCGCCGTCGATAAATAGCAATGGGACAAACCAGACAGCGTCTGGGAACAGCAGTAGCAGCGGCAACAGCAGTGCGCCGCCAGGACCACCGCCCGCGCCGGTGGCGCCGATGTTTCATGTGGCGTCAACGTTGACGTTGGGGGGTTACAGCAGCGCTACGTTCGGTATGGCAGAAGAAGCCATTTTTGACACAGTCATGACATCTCTGATCAACGTGTCCGCATCCACTGTCATGGTGGACAGTGTCATGGACTCTGCAGCTGCATCCGGAGGTAATGTGACCGGCAACGCCACAGCCAGTGCAGGTAACAGCACAAGTGGCTCGAACAGCACAAGCAGCGGAAACAATACGAGCATGTCCACTAGCAACTCGACGAAAACGAACAGCACAAGTCCGCCGCCAAGCAGCAGTTCGAGCAACTCGACGAAGACGAACAGCACAAGTCCGCCGCCAAGCGGTAATACGACGACAGTTAGTGGTCGAAGACTACTGCAGATGCCGCCCTCTCCACCGCCACCACCACCGCCACCTCCGTCGCCGCCTTCGCCTCCAGCTTCTAGTGCGAGCAACGTGACCTCACCTCCTCCTTTGCCACCACCAGCCAGTAACTCCACCACCAACTCAACACGTCCACCACCACCATCACCGCCCGCATCAAGCAATTCTACGAATTCCACGATCCGACCGCCGCCGCCATCGCCACCCCCGGCTGGTAACAGCACCGTTCCCAACGCCTCGGTATCTGTGGATGTCGCCTTCCAGGTGAACACCACCAGCATGGACGACGCCAACGCCGTGGTAGCGAACTTGAATGCACTGTATATGAACACGACCCAGCTGGCAGCTGCGCTCATGGCTGGTGGCCTGACAGAGCTCACAAGTGTCACTGTTTCAGTGCAGCCCACGGTGGTGCCCAACTCCACAATGCCCTCAAGCAGCTCCTCACCGGCACCAGCACCCAGCAACGCCATGTCCATCGCTGGCATCGTGATCGGCGTCATTGGATGCCTCTCAGGATTCTCTGTAGCTGTGTACTTTTACTTGAAGGCCAAGAGGTCCGCCCAAGAGGCGGCCGAAGCCATCGAGCGCGCAAAGCCCCGGCGGCGATTGCAGCCTGACACGGGCCCGCGGATCAACAATTACATGCCTCCGCCTTCCAGGCAGGCGCCGCTGCGAGCAGGTCCCCAAGCCGCGGCAGCAGCGGGAGTGGGCGTGAGCACGGCAAGACCCATCGATTCGATGCCGTCGTCGGCGCTGAACGCACGCACTGGCGCCATCGTGCCTTACGCTGGTGGAGTTGTCGCGAATAGTAACGCCTTTGGGCTGCCTGCGCGGGTGCAGATGCCTTACGGTAGTGCTCCGCCGGCCCGCAGTCCCAGCTGGATGGATCCGCGCGCACAGAACAGCATGATGCGAGGCACCGGCATGCTGCAAGTGGCTGGTCTCTTGCCTCCATCAAACGTGTACGATGGCGGCATGCCCACCCGTGTGCCGGGACCAGTACGGAACCACTCCATGCTATCATCGAACGCGTTTCTGGGCACCGGTCCGGGGGTGTCTCGAGCAAACACGGGTCCACTGTCCATGCCGCCGGGCATGTACGGCAGCATGGCGCAGCCCGGCTACGGAGGAAGCGAGCCTCCCTATCCACCTGATATGGGCAATGCGTATGGTGGTTCCAGGGGCGGCTACGGCCCGCAGGTGCCGCCAGCGATGCCTTTTGGCCCAGGTGGGATGGATGGGAATCTGCGGCGGAGGGCTCCGATGGGGACAGGTGCCCCTAACGGTCAACCTTATGGGCCGCTCGACACCGCGCCAGGTGTGCCTGACCCTTACGGTCCCATACAACCGCCGCAAGGTGGGCCGCAAGGCGGGGCGCAAGGCGGGCCGCCTGGCGGAATGTACCCCCAGGGACAAGCCGCGGGGTACGGAACGCTAGCGTATCCTGATGGCGGATCCAACTACGGGCAGGGACCTGGCAATACGCCATCGAGATGGGCCTCACAAGCAGGCAGGACGTTTTATTGACCGGCCAACATTCACAACCTCGCGTCTTCATCAGTCTGAGCATCACTGCCTCTTCGCGGAACACGTCCAGCTGCATTGTCTTCTGATTCGAATGACAGCGCGTCCCGCAGGTAAAAGGCTCCTGCAAGCCACAATCCCATCCAGGTGAGACTTCGCAACACGAATCCTGCGCCCGCAGCAGGGGCAAGCAGCTGGAACGTATTACCGAACGCTGACCGGGGCTTGCCGCCGTACTGCCAACTCTCTAGTGGGGTCCACACCAGCTGGTGGATGAACACGTGCGCGTCTGGCACTGGAACGTCCGGCACGCTAGCATTATTCGTCCTGAAAATAAGACGGACAGATTGAGGCCTCCAAGGCGGTCGATTGGCCTCCGGGTTCTCGCTGCTTGTGTTGCGGTACACCTTGTCATCCACGCTCCATGCTATGTAATCCGGCGTCCAGGTCACGTTGTATGTACGCCATGAGGATGCAGTGTGTCCGTCGTATTGCGGTCGACTGTACAAGCCAAATACGCGCTTGTGCTCATCCGGATTGAAGAACGTGGTGTGGTATTCGACAGTTCCGTTTGGGCCCAGCTGAAAAATCTCGTCCAACTCGTTCCACGCAGGGTCAGGGACGCCGCCATCTACATACGTGCCAACATCAAACATGGCTGCACTGCCGGGACTCATGGCATTCGCACCAGGTATCTTAATGCTCATGGTTGCGCTCAGCGTTCCGTACAAGATGCAAAACTTGCTCACCAAATGCGCGCCACTGTAATTGGCGCACTTGTTGTCCCGCCCCCGACAGCACTGTGCTGCCAGCGTCGGATCGGCGCTGTTGCAAGGGGATTGAGACATGGTAAGCACTGCGCCAAGCACCGGCTCTCCTGAACGCTTCGTTCCAGGGAAAAACGGCAGCGCGGCGCCCATGGCTAAGTTCTCTCGCAGAGCCATAGTACAGAACTGATCCTCGCCCAGCTTCCCCGCACCCTGGTGGGTGGAGCCTCTGGGGCAGTGGAACAAGCCATGTATGCTCGACGAATCCCACCGGGTCGTGTTCAGCGTTGCGTTGGCGAAGTTCTCAACGAACGGCGCAGTCTGCAAGTAGTGACACTTGTTGCCCGTGGCGTTCAGCAGCGCCTCCTCAGTGAGGTTGGCGAAATGAGAGACCACTCCAGGGACGTTTATGGCACTGCCGGGGAGCGCCCCAGCAGAAAACCAGGACGAAGAAAAGAGAGTCGCAGAGCTGCCTCCCAAGTTCAAGCTGAGCGCAAATAAAGAAAGGAGACGAGCGCGCAGCGACGAGCTGTCCGTCTTGGAGCACATATTTCACTCGCGGCCATGGGTTGTTTTCATCTCACCATCCATGTCTCGCAACTCTTAGCCGTGCGCGCCGACGTGCCTCCTAGAAGGAGCCCCCATCGGCCCACGACAGGCGCACGCGAGCTCACTCGTGTGACTTTTGACGCAATGCGCAGGGCGAGGGGGCCTCAAGTGTCGCAGCTTAGAGACGATGTCTGTTTGACCCCTGGTATTGCATATTCAACGCAGTTGCGCCGCAGCCATGTTGTCAAGGACAGCGAGGACGCAGGCGGGACACGCCAGCGCAACGCGTGAGCACTCGTACTGGTAGCTCACCATGTGTGCGCTGAGATGCATTCCCAAGCCCTGCATGCGGGTCACGAGGCGCGGCAACAGCACATCCTCCATCTGCACCGCAGTGCACGCATGACCGCAGCTGAACGCCAGAATCTCGACAGGTGGGCCGCCTTCAGCAGTCACAGCACTGCTGCTCACATCCACACCATCAGACGCCGGCGGCCAGCACACGCGCGCCACGGACGGGATATGTGCACGTTCCGTCAAATTACGGCGCACTTGGTCCCACAACGCAGGCAGAGACAGCGGCCGCGAGGCAGATGCTCCGCGACGGGCTGCATCCACTCGCAGTGCTGCAAGTCTTAATGCGAAACGGCCACTGAGCCTGAATGGCAGCAGTGATGTCGTCTCCTCTACAACAGATGGCGCGCTGCTACTGCCCGCTTCCTCGCCGCCGCTGGCGAGAAGGAGGCGGGATACAGCATCGGCGGTGGCGTCGCTTCCACTGCACGCCTCCAGCAGCGCCGCCTCAAGTTTGACCTGTGGCAAGCCGCGTGTGTGCCACGCAGCCATTACATGGAGCACGACTCGCCAGCGCGCGTCAGGACTGGCTGCTGTTGCCAATGAGCTTGTCAAAACTTGCAACAACACGGGCGCATCGTCCTCAGCCGTCGCTGTGGATGTGCCTAGGGCTGCTAAGCGGCACAACGCGCTACGCTCCCAATCACCAGCAAGAGAGAAAACAGTGGCTGCAGCGGGCAAGTTATCCATGGCGGTGGCGCAAATTGCGGCCATGCGCCAGGGACTGCGAACCCGGCCCCAATGCTGGCCCAGCGCCGCATCCAGCGCGCGCTGCACAGGCACTGACCGCGTGAGTCGCGCCCGCGGCGGGGCACGCAGAGCGAGTGCGCCGAGGGCAGCCACCTGGGAATCGACATCCACTGCGGCCGCCCCACCTCCGGGTGGGGCTGCGAGCGCGACAGCACGCATGAGACCATCTTGGGAGAGCATGGCGAGTGCTGCTTGAGAAGGACACACGCGTGGTGGAGCAGGTGATCCACCGCCGGCACGCGCGCCTGTGCCAGCTCCAGCATGAGACGCCGCCCATGTGGCGACTGCGTGTGCGGTTGTACCAGGACGCAGCAATAGCGCATCCTCTAGGCTAGGTACCACAGCTTGCACGTGAGAAGCTTGGTGCGGAGGCAGCCACGGCGTTGGGGGCGTCGCTTCACTCGTTGCCTCAGCCAAGGCGACGCCCTGGGATTGCAGAGCCTCCGCAACACGACCACAAGCAAGCATCAACCGCAACATAGCTTCCGCACGCAACGTCATGCCGCTCTTGCTCGCCTCGTCTTGCGCGCCACCAGTCTCCCTGTCCGTTCCGCCATCGCCCAACTGGGCAGCATCTTGAACGCCAGACGCAACAGCGGCTGCTGCAGCTGCTGCAGTACACGCTGACGTTGCAGCTGCTGAAACAGCGGCAAGGACGTCATCTGATACACCAGGGAAAGAATCATCGTACCCGTCGTCAGTGAACGCGTCATTTGCCCTCTGCAACGCCTGCGCCACCGCCGCAGCTGCCGCAGCTGCTGCAGTCGGTGTAACGTCTCGGTACATGCCTCCACTCGCGGCGCGGGCAGCTTCAGCCGCATCTGCAGCGGCGCCTGGAGGTGCGCTACTCAAAGCGCAACCTGCAGCTGCTGCAGCCCAGGCGGAGAGCTGCATGTGTGTCACGCACGCTAAACGCAGAAGCTGTGATGGCGACGACGTGCTGCTAGTTGAACCAGCATTGCCATCGCCCGCAAGCTCTTCGAGCGCATCATCTGTGCGGCCCTCTGCAAGACAGGCAGCGACGACATGCGGCATCGCAACACCCGCGGCGCGGAAGAGTTGCCTCGCACGAGCCATCTCACCGGCGGCGGCTGCGTCACGCGCAACCAGAGTGTGAAGCCATTCAAGAGGTAGACCCAGGCCGGTGGCCAGCAAGGTGGCACGCGTATCAGGTGGAACCAACACGCTGTGGTGGAGCCCCCTCAGAGAGCTGCTGTCGCCACCACCCGCATCCACGTACTCGGGCACTTCGTTGACGACGGCGCTCCCGAAATTGGCCTCCAGTACATGCGATGGGCCGCCCAAGAGGGCAACCACGTGGGCCTCAGGCGGGGCGCGACCCTCCAAGACGTGCGCCAGCGCCCAGGGTGACCACACGAAGGGGCCGTCAATCACGGGCGCTGGTCGGCGCCGGGACGAGCCCCGGTGAACGGGGGCGTCGAGAGAAGAGTCACCCCCCAGGTGTGGAGGGGGAGCCAACAGTCCGCCTGCTCTAAACGCGTCCTCGAACGCGGGGCCCAGCAGGATCTCCTGGATGATGGTTGCTGCTGGTGCCGGGCTATACGGTGAGCCACCACCGCCGTCATCAGAATTGCCGTGGTGCCCTCGACGTGGTGCTCCTCTGCCGCCGTGGTGCAGACTGCGAGCTACGACAGAGACGCACCAACCAGCGTATGCGTCACTACGGACGCGCGCGGGTGATGGATGCATCGCGAAAATGGCGCGAGGTGTGGCGCACACTGCACAGCATTGCAGGGGAAGCGTGAGCTCCTCCAGCGGTGGCTCACCATGAGCCACTTGCCCGGCAGCCACGTCAAACAGCTGGCACAACCCGGTGCTCGGCTCGTGACGCACAAGCAGCGTGCCGCCGCAATGGACAGACAGGATCGCCGACTCTGGTGGCGGCCACACGCCAGGAGGTCCACATCCGAAGCGACCCACCACCGGCACGGCTGTGAACGCTGCAGATCTACCAGGTGCCGTCAGGTCGGGACTGCTGCTACTGAGCGCGGTGTCAAATGACACATCGCTCTCTTCTAATCGGATTGTCCATGCCGCAGGTGTGGCCACCACGAATGTATCACCCGCAGCGCCAGCCGCATCCGCATCGCCACCAGTGGTCACATCATCGTCTGTGTGGCCTAGCCGCTGCGCCATGACTTCGCCAAAGAGGAGCAGATCAACAGGAGAAGCTATGCCGTTGTCAGCAGTGTATCCACCCATGACGAAGGCACCGCCGAGTGAAGAGCATGTCGCCACACGGACTGTCCGTAGCGCATCACCAGTTGCACCATCCCAGAAGAACACATCGCCCTTTTGAGTGACCGCGATTGCACACTCGGAGGCTTCAAATGCGCGGAGCCACCATGTGACGGCAACGACTGGCGGGCCAGAGCTGACGAGAGTAAGGACTGGATCAGATGCCCCTTGATCTGGTCCTCGTCGAGAGCTGCTATTGCGTCTCCCGCGCGGGTTGGTGAGTGTCAACAGTGTGTGAATGACGTGCACTCCTCCGCTGGCAGTGCACGCCAGCAAGCTGTCTGAGCCACCCGCAGGCGTGAATGCAAGCCCCGTCACGCGATTACGGGCGCCGTCAGACCAAGGGAGAGCGTGCATGAGCGGCGTCGGCTGCGGTGAACGAGCGGTCAGTGAAACCGGCGGAGTGCCTTTCAGGAGCACCGTGTTCCGCGCTCCAGCGACAGCAACAGCCAGGAGGTCCATGCCAGACGTGCCGCCTCCACCGGTAGCTGCTGCTGTGAACTCGCCGCCTGCCGCGGTGGTGGTGTCCAGGCCCAGGGCGTCGGAGACGGCGGACACGAAGCTCGCGCCTGTCGGCTTCTGGTCTTGCAAGTCGAGCAGTAGCACGCCGCGCAACTCAAAGACGTCGACGTCTGCCGTGCGTGTGAGTGGCGTCCGGGGCGACGCAGGTGGTGGTGTCAGGGCGAGTAGTGCGACGTGCATGTGAGCCTTGGTGTACAGAGCTGCGAGAGAGACGCACCCAGGTATGTGTGCGGACTGGGCGGCCCAGAGAACACGGGGACAACAACAGCCCCAAGAGGCCGTTTGAACGCCGCCTGCTCTTCTTCTTGCAACGCGCTTCTTCCAGGCGACTGCCCACGGACGTCGATGCCATGTGTCGCACTCCAGGCTGCTGGTAGCCGGCTGCCCTCAGCGTACTCCGGCACACGATCACGCGCCGGCATGGCCCCACACACGCAGCTGTGTTAACGTGTGCGCTGGACCTCACTGCCTTTCATGACAACAGTAAGTCTGACAGGCAGGCGCCGCGCGCCATGATTCACGCGCACCCATCGGACCACTTCCAGCACGGAGAAGGGGAGGGGAGCAAGATGTTCCCTGATTGTACAGGGGGGGGGGGGGGGGGGCAGGGGGGAAAAACATCTTTTGTGGGGGTAAAACAAGTTTTTAAAAAAAAACACCGCTGTTTGTGGGGGGGGAAAAAA
>Ga0164297_10003403_pt1 | contig 14818 bp, 15 predicted proteins | sample GEODES058metaG_FD_113539 | JGI IMG/M metagenome (GOLD analysis project Ga0164297, IMG submission 113539) | Dystrophic lake water microbial communities from Trout Bog Lake, Wisconsin, USA - GEODES058 metaG | ecosystem: Environmental > Aquatic > Freshwater > Lake | place: USA: Trout Bog Lake...
CACGCAAGCGGCTATCGACGTCAAAAAAGCCAAGCTGACCGACCATCAACACGCCTCCCTTTGGAAAGCATATCGAATCAAACGATCAGGCGTCGATCAAGAGGTTTTTGGAGGTGTCCGATTTCGATATTATTTTCCGACATGTAGAATTAGGTAAAGAAATCCTGCCGCATCGGTGAACAAGCAATTCGGATGTATGTAAAAGCGCGTGCCGAGCGGGGAAACAATCGGCCTCGGACAGGGTTGGTTTTCCGCCGATCAGACCACGCAGCGACATTGGCATTGGCGCAGGCGCGCGCTACAAAGTCCAAAATAGGAGACTACACATCATGTGGCCCATCCGTTCCGCCCTTTTTGTCCCGGCCCACCGTCGCGATTGGGTTGCCAAGGCCATCCGCGTCTCTCCCCACGCGGTGGTTCTGGACATCGAAGATTCGGTGCCTCCCGCGTTCAAGCCGAAGGCGATGGAGATGCTGAAAGACGAAATTCAGGAACTCGCGGATGCCGGTGTCGGCGCCTTCGTGCGCATTCAGCCCTTGTTCGATGGCACGGCGGAAGAGATTGATGCCGCAGTCACGCGTGGGCTGACGGCGATCGTGATGCCCAAGGTGGCCACGCCGGATGAAATACGGCGTGTGCACGATCTGCTGAGCCACGCAGAAGGCCGCGCCGGCCTGGAGCTTGGTACGGTCGGAATCCTGCCGCTGCCGGAAACGGCGCAAGGGATGTATGACGCCTATAACCTCGCCAAAGCGAGTAGCCGGGTGCGCGGCATTCACGGCGCGATCAGCGGGCCCGTATCCGGCGACTTCGCCCGAGCGTTCGGCTTCCGCGCCACTGTCGGAGGGGAGGAGCAGTTATATCTCGCCTCCAAGCTTGTCCTGGATAGCAGAGCGGCTGGCGCGATGTATCCGCTGGCGGGCATCTTCGGCACGGCACAGAACGACCTGGACGCGGTGGAAAAGCTGATCCGGAAATCGCGCGACATTGGTTACACGGGTGTCGCGGTCATGCATCCGTCCCACGTGGCGATTGCCAATGCCGTCTTTCGCCCGACGGAGGCCGAGGTCGCGTATTACACTGGCCTGCTGGCTGCTTTCGAGGAAGCAACGAAAGCCGGACTTGGCGCGGTGTCTTATGAGGGTGCGATGGTCGATTATGCCATGCTGCCGTTAGCGAAGGAAATTCTGGCGGAGGCCGCACGCAACAGCTGACGACCGGCGGTGTCGTGCCGCAGGCGGCAAAATGACTGATTTGGCCACTGCGTCCACGATGCGAATTTCTCGCCGCCAATTGAGCTTGAGGCTGGCGGGGCAAATGATCACGATTGCCCCCTCCGGCGCCGCTTGCTGCATGGCGACAATGGCTTGGCGGGTTTTCCCCAGTCCCATGTCGTCAGCAAGGATGGCGCGTCCCTTCGATGTCAGAAAGGCGATGCCCTCGATCTGATGTGGATAGAGGCCCGAGAAAAACCGGAATTCCTCGCGGTCGCGTTGCTGCGTGCTGGTGATGTTTGTCATGGTCTCGATCCTTTTTAGCCGTTTTGGCGCAGTGCCGGGGACGGCAAGCTGGTTCAAATCCCCCGACCCGTTGGTGGGTCAGGCCCGTGTTTTACCCGGCGTGGCTATTGCTCTTTGGCCGTGATGCCATTGAACAGTTCGTACCAGCCGTTCGGATAAACGTGCTCCACGATCATTTCATATGCCCCGATGATCTCCATATCGGTGACGGATGCCGAGGTACCATGATGCGCGACGATGCGACCGAGCGACTGATTGAGTAGCTTGATCTGGGGTGGTGACATCTCCTGTATTGTCCGGTGACCGAGCACACGGACGGCTTGAAGACCTATGGCGTCATAGTGTTCTTGGCCTATTTTATTGTCGTCAGACATAACATGCTCCACGTTTTAGCCGTTTTGGCTGTGTGCCGGGGACGGCAAGCTCGTACAAATCCCCCAACCCGTTGGTGGGTCCGTCCTCGCTATCGCAACAGCAGCAGTTGCGGCACGCTATCGGCGTCAGCCCACACAACCGCATCTTGGTGCGCCCGCCGTCCGAGACGCTCGGCGGTATCCTTGTCGATGCCAAGTGCAAGATAGCTGCTCTCGGGCGGCCATTCGCCAGTTGGATCAGCGCCATGCCCTTCATATGTTTGCGCGGTCAACGCTCGCAGGTGGTCACCTAAGCGGGCATGGGCCAACAGATTTGCATCCATGCTTTGCACCGCACCGAAAGGATTGAACGCTGTGATAAACAGCGCGGAATCCGTTTTCGTTGCGTGATAGAGATCACGTAGTTCCGGCGATGGCTGGCCGATCAGCAGGGTAAAATGTGTCCCGCCCGCGCCGACGCGGTAGTGCGCGGCGCGGTAAGACGCAATCTTGCCGGGGTCAATCGCGGTCGTGTTCAACAAAAAACCCTCCACGTTGGGAGGGTCGACGCCTTCCCGCTTCGTTGCTCTCTAGGAGCCACATCCCCTTGCGGGATCCACCTTGCCCGGGAAGGGCAGGTTGGCTCGGGCGTCGACCCGAATCTTGATGCAACATTAGTGTGGACCCATCGGACAAATAGGTGCAAGCTTTTTTCGAAATTAAACCGGGACGTGATCGTGGTCAGATCGCGCCGGTAGGGTGCATCGTGTCTGCCGCGCCATGCGGCGCAGCGTCGAGCGCCAAAGCCGGCAGGGATCGTATGGCCCGCAAAGATCTGCGTGATCTGGATCAAACATAGTGGCACTCGCGGAAGACAAGGCCAGTCTGATTATCGTATATTATTCAATAAACAGGATATATATTTACAAAATACCATAAATTGTCTTGCCGCCCGCGATGGACAGGTCCTCCTTCCATGCAATACTAGTCTCTACCGATCAACGGTCATAAAATTCTCCGGGTGCGTTTTCGTCATGTCTCTGCTTTCAGAAAATTCGCCTGACCTGCCGTTCCCGATGATCGTCATCAACCTGGACCGTGACAGCGAACGGTTCAAAACCTTCCTCGCCAGGAACGGCCATATCGGCAATTTCATCAGGCATTCTGCCACCGACGGTCATGCGCTAGACCGCGCAGCCTTGCAAAGAACGGGATATATTTCCGAAAACCTATCCTATGGGAACGGGACGCTGGCCTGCGCACTTTCTCACATCCACCTATGGGAACGAGTCGCGGCCACCAACACCCCGATGACGATCTTTGAAGACGACGCCGTACTGTCGAACCGGTTTCAGCAGCTATCATGCAATATCATTGAAAAACTGCCGACGAATTGGGACATCATCCATTGGGGGAATAGTATTCGTCCGTCTTTCGTCTGGGTCGATTTGGCGCAGACCGCATCAAGGATCGAACCCTACGGCCCGTCCCGCGACACAAATCGAGATGCCTTTTTCGATGTTTTCCAGAAACTTCCGTTTGTGCCCGGAGCGCTCAGGTTGCTCCATGCATTCGGTAAACCAGGATATTCGCTGTCGCCGGAAGGAGCTAAAAAAATGCTCCGCCATTGTCTGCCCTTGACGGATCGCTGGGTCACCTTCGAGCATGCACGGGTCAAGGTCGAGAATACCGCCAGCGACATCATTCTCTGTGACTGGTATCCGAAAGCGCAGGCTTATACCTGTGTTCCACCGATCGTCATGCAGGATCAACGCACTCCGTCAACCAGACTGGCCACGGACAAAGACTAGAGCCGTCCAAACAGGCAATCGCCGACAGCCGCGGCCATCGGGAGACCGATGTTTTTTCATGTCTTGCGTTATGAAAGTATCTGTATTCTATCGCAGCCATGCATAGAGAGACCCCGATACCATCCAAAGCAGAAAGCATTTTATCGATTTCTTACCGCGAAACTGCTCAGCCACGCCGCCGAACGGCCCCGTGGGCAGGTGGATCAGTCTGATCCATGGCCAATGCGCGACAGCCGAATTTCAGCGACAGCCCGGAAACTGCCCTAACCGTCCGAAGCACGAGGACCACCGGGGAAGGCAATCTGGCGCCGTATAAAGTCGCCGTCGTGATGCCGACCATCCTGCGCCCAACCCTCATGCGCGCTGCTCGATCCGTCTTCGGACAGGATATCCCAGGCAGGTGCCAGTTGTTGATCGGCATCGATAAAGCCGTCGGCGACTTCAGTATCATTACTGAACTTATGTCCTTATGCCCGGACAACTGGACCGTCACCGTCTTGAACCTTGGATACTCCACATCCGTGCGCCATGGCGGTTTGCATCTGGCGAAAGATGGCGGCGCACTTCGGACCATTCTCAGCTATGCCGCCCATAGCCGCTATGTCGCTTATCTGGACGACGATAATTGGTGGGCACCGAACCACCTTACCGATTTGTTCGTCGCAATCCAAGAACGCGATTACGCCTATAGTCTGCGATGGTTTGTCGACCAATCCACCAACCAGCCGCTCGTCGTCGATCAATGGGAATCGGTCGGGCCCGCACGCGGCATGTACCGCGATCAATTCGGCGGTTTCATCGATCCCAATACGCTGATGATTGACAAAACCAGATGCGAAGACGTGCTGCCGTGGTGGTCACGTCCTCTGCTAGGCGACAAAAAGGGCATGTCTGCCGATCGGCATGTATTTCACGCGCTGCAGAAAAAACACCAAGGGTTCGCCACCAACAAGCCAACATGTTTCTACGTCATGGACCCGAACGACGGGCTACACCCATTGCGCCTGCGGCTTATACAACACTCGCACCGCCGCTACCCTGATTGGGACCCTATTCTCCGCTAGAATAGATCAGGCCTCCGCCGCCACGTTGAATGGCCAACGAGGGTGATGGTCGCGGATTGCCCCCCACCCGCGATTGCGACAGCGCACCCGCGGCAAAACAACGCGTCGCACCAGTCCCGAAATACCGGCGCAAGCCCACCCCTGACCAAAATGCCAGCCTTGACAGTTTCGCGACGCCAAGCCTAGTGACAACAGTGAAACGCGCGATTCTTACTGTATAAAATGGTCTTTGCTCCCGTGGCAATTGCTAGCAAGATTACGAAACGCTGATGGAGGCCGGCATCGGTACGGACACGTTGGAAGATGGCGCCGTGGTGTCGTGGGTCGATGCTGCGATAGCCGTATCCGGTGAGATTACCTGCCCCGTGTGCAGCGCGATCTGCCACCGGAATACGCATCACAACCTGACGATATGTGATCACTGCAGCCACATCTTTCAGACCGATCTCGCCATAACCGTCTCCTACGACGCGGCGTACGTGGGTCAGTATGATTCCCGTCCGGTCAGGGAAATGTCGGAACTGCGCTGGCGGTTCATCCAATCCGCGCTCAACCTACCCCGGGGCAGCCGCATCCTGGATGTCGGCTATGGCAACGGCGTATTTCTCAAAAACGCTCGGGACCTTGGCATGGATATCTTCGGCATCGAGGTCCATTCCCAGGATTACGGAATCCCTCGCGTGGCGTTCGACACCACACTGTCATTCGACTTGATCAGCTTCTTTGATTCGCTGGAGCATTTCGCCACGTTCGACGCGATCATGAACCTCTCGGCCAAGAACGTCGTGGTGTCCATCCCCAACCGGCCTGCATGCTTGGCGAGCACGCCAAACCTTTGGCGTCACTACAAGCCGGGCGAACATCTGCACTATTTTTCATCGGCCAGCCTGGATCACTTGATGCGAAACTGGGGCTTCGACCAGAAAATCGCAGAAGGTTTCCCCGAGGATGAACTGCGCGGGAAATTGGTGATGGCCGATGAGACGGTCAATAATATCTATACGGCAATCTATACGCGCCGATAGCCGCCCCCACCCGCCCGCCAATCACGCTATGCTCGGTCCGAGACTAGCGGTCCAAGACCTGGCGGCGCAGTTGCGCCAGACGCGGGGTGATAACAGACACATCGAACATCTCAGCGCGTCTGCGGCCAGCCTCCACAAGCGCCGCCCGCCGCGTTTCATCCATCGCCAGCAGCCGGATCGCGGACGCTAGTTCCGGGATGTTATCCGGGTCGGCATACAGCGCGCCATCGTCGCAGACTTCCGGCAAAGCGCCGCGCGGGGCAGTGATCAACGCGGCACCGCTCGCCATCGCCTCGACCGCGACCAAACCAAACGGTTCCGGCCATCGGCTCGGCATCACCACGATCGCCGCACGCGCCATATGCTCTAGCACCACCGGATGATCGCGATATCCCAGCATCTGCACCCCAGACGCCGCCGCCGCACGGCGCACGCCCTGAACAAACGCCGTCTCGGGACTATCGGCGCTGAACCGATCCGCGCCGATCATGACGGATGTCCAGCCCGGCAGATCCGGCAGCGCCGCCGCGCTGGCCGCGACAAAGGAATCCGGCGCTTTGTCGGCCACGACGCGGCCGGCAAACAGGATCGTCTTCTCCCGCTCCGCCGGTGGCGCTAACTCCGTCATATCGAAACAATTATGCAAGATAACCGGTTCACGACCCGCTGCCTCCACGCCTTCCATAAAGCGCGACCGCAGCCATGCCGATGCCGTCATCACCATTGCCAGCCGCCGCAGCATCTCGGCCCGTTGCCGGGCGGTGGTCGCACCTCGCATCGGCTGCGGATCGTTGTTGAATATCAGCGTCACCGGGATGGGTGACAGCCGATCTGCCAGCGCCAGAGCGATTTCGGGGCGGTTATGCACTTCGATCAATGCGGGCGGATCACGCTTCAGCAGGGCCGCAAGCGCCGCGGCATAGCGGATATTGGTCGTGCCCAGCATGAACTTCCGTGGAGCAAGCGACTGAAAGCGAATGCCGGGAAACACCGGGCCATCCTGCGGCCCGCCATACACGGTCGTGTCGAAACCCGCCGTCGCCGCCAACCGACGCGCAATCAATCCCAACGCGCCCGCTCGGCCTTGGCCGAAGCCCTCGCGCGGCGGCAGAACAACGGCGACCTTCGGCAACGGCGTGCTCATAAGACGTGGCTACCTTTTACGGCTGACGGCCCCGATCGCCCCGCCCAACGCCCTTAGCACGCGGCGTGGCTAAGCAGACTGTCGAAATAGGCGATCGTCCGGCGCAATCCATCCTCTAACGGCACCGTCGGCTGCCAATCCAACGCTTGGCGCGCCAGGCTGATATCCGGGCAGCGCTGCAACGGATCATCCTGCGGGAGCGGACGGAAGACGATCTTGGACGGCGAATTGACCAGATCGATAATCCGCTCCGCCAGACTCCGCACGGTAATCTCGTGCGGATTGCCCAGATTAACGGGACCGATGAAATCATCCGGCGTTGCGTTCAGACGCAACAAGCCGTCGATCAGGTCATCGACAAAACAAAAGGCGCGCGTCTGTTCGCCCTGGCCGTAGACGGTGATGTCCTCTCCTCGCAACGCCTGAACGATGAAGTTGGACACGACCCGACCGTCATTGGGATGCATGCGTGGGCCGTAGGTGTTGAAGATCCGAGCGATTTTGATCCGCGTACGGTGCTGGCGGTGATAGTCCATGAACAGCGTTTCGGCGCAGCGTTTGCCCTCGTCATAGCAAGCACGCGGCCCCAACGTGCTGACGTTGCCGCAGTAAGTTTCGTTCTGCGGATGCACGGTCGGATCGCCGTAAACCTCACTGGTCGAAGCCTGCAGCACCGTAGCGCCGAGTCGCTTGGCCAAGCCGAGCATGTTGATGGCACCCAGGACTGACGTTTTCGTCGTCTGCACGGGGTCCCATTGGTAGTGCACGGGTGATGCGGGGCACGCCAGATTATAGATCGCGTCCACCTCTACTTGCAGAGGCATGGTCACGTCATGGCGATAGGCCTCAAAGGACTTGGAATCCATCAGATGGCTGATGTTTTCCTTCCGGCCGGTGAAATAGTTATCGACGCACAGCACATCGTGCCCCTGGGCGACAAGACGCTCGCACAGATGCGAGCCCAGGAACCCGGCGCCGCCGGTAACCAAAATCCGCTTACGGTTCACATTCATGGCGCAGGGATACGTTGGCAGTAGAAACCGTGTCAAACCGAATGACCGAGGAATAACGCCAACCCGCCCAAACCGCGATGGCAGGGCCGGACGACACGGCGCCATGGCCACGCCCGCGCACTCTGGCAAGCATCTTGCTTTAGAGGAGGAACGCACTGCCACATGGAAGAGACATGTTCACACGTCGCCATTTTCTCGCCACTGCCGCCCTCGCAGCACCCGCCATCGTCAGCCGAACCTCGCTCGGTCAGACAATGCGCAAGGTCAAGCTGGGTACTGCCTTCACCACGACCACCAATGCCATGTTCCTGATGCCGGATCTGCTGAAGGCCGATGGCATCGATGCCGAAATCGTCACCTTCCCCAGCCTGGTGCAGCGGATGCAGGCCGTTGCCACCGGCGCGGTGGATGTCGGCAATGGCGGCCTGTCCGCGACCATGCAATTGGCCACCAAAGGCTTCCCGATGGCTGTTCTGGCCGATGGATGCGACGGCGGCTGGATGGTGCTGGCGCGCAAAGGCATCGACACGTTCAAGGATCTGGAAGGCAAGAAGATCGGCGTGCAGAATGGCTCGATCGGACTCGTCAGCCTGAATTGGAAGCTGCGCCAGGAAGGTTTGGCGGGCAAGGTGCAGTTGTTGTTCCTGGACAATCAAGACCAGCCAACGCCGCTGGCGCGCGGCGATGTGGATGCCATCTGCTGCTTCGAACCCTATGCGACCTTCGCGGAATTGAACGGCTTCGGGCACAAATTATGGGTGCCTTATGATACGCCCATGGGGAAAACCAACCTCGGGTTCGTCGCCTCCGTGCCGATGATCAAAAAAGATCCGGACCTGATCCGCACGCTGGTCAAGGCCCATGTCGCGGCGACAGACGTGATGAAAAACAATCCGAAAATCGCCATCGAAACCACCATCAAACAATTCAACATGAGCCCTGAAATCGCCGAAGCCAGCGTGAAAAACCTCTTTTTCACCGCCGACAGCGGCGTCGCCTTCCAGACCGGTCTGAAATCACTGGCCGCGATGATGATCGAGGACAAGATGCTGGACCAGGAGCCGAACTGGGCCGAATTCATCAACACAACCTTCCTGTAAGCCATGCGTTTCACGCGGTTGGTCGGCGTTTTGCCGCTGCTGGCACTGCTGGCGCTGTGGCAAGTGGCGGTCTGGGCCAAGGTCTATCCGCAGGTGCTTCTGCCACCACCGATGAAGGTGGTGGCAGCCTTCGGCAGCCATGGGGGCGAAATCGCCGGGAATCTGCTTGCCAGCCTGTCGCGGGTGGCAATCGGCATCAGCCTGTCCTTCATCATCGGTGTGCCCTTGGGCTTATTGATCGGGCGCTTTGCCTGGCTGGACCGGTTGTTCGATTGGTCCATACAGACCTTCCGCTCCATCCCGCCGATTTCACTCATCCCGATGGCGATGCTGTTCTTCGGCATCGGCGATCAACCGGCGATCGTACTGATTTTCTTCGCCGGGCTTTGGCCCTTGCTGCTGAACACCATCTTCGGCGTGCGAAATATCGAGCGCACGCTGCTGAAAGTCGCCGCCGCGGCCGGTGCGCATGAGGCGTTGATCCTGCGCGACATCATCTGGCCCGCCGCACTACCCAATATCTTCACCGGACTCCGCCTCGCCGTCGGCGGCGGCTGGCTTACGGTCGTCACCGCCGAGATGATCGCGGTGAAATCCGGCCTCGGCTACATGATCCTGAACGCGCAGATGACATTCCGCCCCGAGTTGATCTTCGCCGGCATCATCGTCATCGGTGCCGTCGGTCTATTGGGCGATTGGGGTGTGCAGCGGTTGCGCCGCTTGGCATGCGCTTGGCAAGAGGGCCTGACGGCAACACCGCAATGAGCAGCCATTTCATCGAATGTCTGGACGTCGGCAAAACCTACCAGGGCCGCACCGGCGCCGTGGAGGCACTGCGCGGTGTCTCCGTCGCGTGTGATGAAGGCGAATTCGTCTGCCTGCTTGGCCTGTCCGGCTGCGGTAAAAGCACGCTGTTGCAGATGATCGCAGGGCTGGAAGCACCGACCTCCGGCCAGATCATCGTCGCCGGGCATGAACTCAATGGTCCCTCCCCCGCCACCTCCATCGTCTTTCAGGACCATGGCCTGTTCCCGTGGATGACGGTCCAGCAGAACGTTGAATTCAATATGAAAGCGCGCGGTGTGGCGCGGGCGGAGCGAAAAAGCCGCGCGGTTGAGATGCTGGCGCTGACGGGATTGGAAGGGTTTGCAGGGCGGTATCCGCACGAATTATCCGGCGGCATGCGCCAGCGCGTCGGTATCGCACGGGCCTTGACCACCCGGCCACGCGCTTTGCTGATGGATGAACCCTTCGGCGCGCTGGATGCCCAGACCCGCGGGCATCTGCAGAATGAGTTGCTCGCTATCTGGGCTCGCCAGCGCACAACCGTGCTGTTCGTCACGCACTCGATCGATGAGGCGATCTACCTCGCTGACCGCATCCTGGTATTCACGCCGCGGCCGGGGCAGTTGGCGGCCACCATCCCTGTCGATCTGCCACGCCCACGCGACGCCCGCAGCGACGCCTGTTCCAACCTAGCCGCTCGGCTTCGCGCGATGCTGGGCAGTGAAGGCGGCAGCGAATAGCCGTGCCAGGCCGTGGCTCGGCCTATCCAAGCTTATGCTGGCGTGGTCAGCGGTGGGTCACCCGAAAGGCCACGGCATGTTCCCGAACGGTGATACCGACCGGGGTGAACCGCATGCCCGTCCGCTCCACCAATTCGTCGACCGCGCGCTTTGAATGGGCTTGCCAGTTGGGGAAATTATACCAATCGTCAAAGACGACGATCGCATTGTTGGCAAACATACCATGCAGGTTTTCCAGCACCGTCGCGACCGAGCGGTAAAGATCGCAATCGATATAAATGAAGGCTAACTTGCCTGTGTAATTCTCCCGGAATCTGGGCACGGTGTCCTTAAACCAGCCGGCATGCACGGTCACATTCGGCGGCAGGTCGGGCACCTTGCCCTCCAGGCTATAATCGCCGGCACGAATCGACAGCGCCATCGATTCCGGGTCACCGAGGAAACTATCGAAGGCATGGTAGGCCCGATCAGCGTAGTGCGGGCGCAACAAATTCGTCACCGCACCGGTAAACACGCCAAATTCCGCCAAATCCCCATCCGGAAGATCTCGCTTCATCAGATCCAGAAGCATCTCGTAGCGCGTGCCATACGCGTCGACTTTGTCGGCAAAAGACGCAATCCACGCGGCCGAGGCTTGGCCGGCGGCGATCTGCGCCGTGACGCGAATGTCCTTGAACGCGGTGATCAGGGCGGAGCTCAATTCGATTTCGTTGGTGTAGACAGCGTGCAAAATACTGCGCGCCGTTTCTTTGACCACGTCAGCGTCCACGACAGGCTCCCTCGTTTCCGGTTCGTTGCGGGTCGCCAACGCCATCATCGCCGCATAGATCGGCAGAACGCCGCTGAAGGAAGGATGATGCAATAATATCGGCAACCGACATACGGTTGCGTATATACAACTTATGATTCCCTTTCCAGACGTTTGTTACTTTTTTACACGCTCCAGCGGGGAGGTTTTATTCCGCCGCCAGCGGCACTTCCGCAACCTCTGCCCGCAGCCAGACCGCGGTGTCATGAAAGACCGCACCACCCCAGGGCGGGCCGGGTTCATCGCTGGTCAGCGCGTTGATACCAAGCCCCCCCTCAAACCGCTCGCTCGGCCAGATGCTTTCCGCGATCAACACGCCGGGTTGCTGGCCATCGACGATGCGCGCATGCAGAACAACCTCGCCGCGCGCATTGCCCAGCCGAACCTTCGCCCCTTCCGTCAGCCCCAAGCGCACCGCATCATCGGGGTTCACCAACACGCTCGGCCGCTTTTCCCGGTTCCGGCTGTAGGGCATCTCGGTGAAGCTTGAATTGAGGAAACTGCGCGCCGGCGCGGTCACCAGCCGGAAGGGCGCCGTGGCGGAAGCGGCGTCAATATTGGCCATGTGATCGGGCAATTTCGGCATCACCCCGTCCGTATCGCCCATCGACGCCCAGTCCGGGGCGAAATGGAATTTCTTGTCTGGTGTGGCAAAACCATCGACGTAGTGCGCAACCTCGAACGACGGCATCGCGTCGACCCACCGCTGCTCGAGCACCGTCTTTGCGTCCGGCCAGCCGGAGGCGCGGAGGGTTTCGTCGATCATCTCCCACGCCGTCATCTCGAAGCCGCGATGCTTCGCGCCCAGACGGGTGGCCAGCCCCTGCAAAACCTCGTGGTTGGAGCGGCATGCGCCGGGTGGCTCGATCAACTTGGCGCCGATCTGGATATGGCTATGCCCGCCGGCCTGATACAGATCGTCGTGCTCCAGAAACATCGTCGCCGGCAGCACGATGTCGGACCAGCGGGCGGTTTCCGTCATGAATTGTTCGTGCGTGGCGACAAACAGGTCCTCTCGCGCAAAGCCGCGACGGACGCGGTTGCTGTCGGGGCAGACGACGACCGGATTCTGATTTTGGATCAGCATCGCGGTCACCGGCGGGCCATCCTTCAGTGCGGCGCGATCATTGGTCAGCACGGATGCCACGCGGCTCATGTCCAGTTCGCGCACGCGCAGGTCACGGGCGTCCAGCCCTTCGATCAGCGTCTTATCCCAGCCGTAGATGGCGCGGTTGGACCACAAGGCCCCACCGCCTTCGTGCTGCCAGGAACCGGTCACCACGGACAGAGACACCACGGCATGCATCGCCGCCGAACCATTACGGCTGCGGGCGAAACCGTAGCCGCAGCGGATGAAGGCGCGCTTGGTCTGGCCGAATAGCTTGCCGAATGCCTCGATCTGATCCACCGGGATGCCGGTGATCTCTGACGCCCACGCCGGGTCGCGGCTGCGCAAATGCGCTTCCAACGCCTCTGGGCAATCGGCATAGCGTGCCATGTAGGCCCGGTCGGCGTAACCATCGCGGAAGGCGATATGCATCGCCGCACAGGCCAACGCACCATCCGTGCCCGGCCGCGGCGCCAGATGCATGTCGGCCACCGCCGCCGTCGGCGTCTTGTAAGGATCGATCACGACGAACTGCGCCCCGCGTTCCTTGCGGGCGCGCGAGACATGGGTCATCACATTGACCTGCGTGGAAACCGGATTACCGCCCCACATAACGATCAGGTCGGACTTCGCCATCTCCCGCGAGTCCGGCCCGCGGGAGGCACCGACGCCGGCCAGCCAGCCATGCTCGGGCAGCGCGGTGCAGATGGTCAGCCGTTGGCGCGAATACTTCATCACATGGCGCAGACGGTTGATGCCGTCGCGCTGCACCAGCCCCATCGTGCCGGCGTAGTAGAACGGCCACACCGCTTCCGCGCCATATTTGTCGGTGTCGGACATGAAGCGTTCGGCGATCCGATCCAAGGCTTCGTCCCAGCTGATCGGGCTGAACTGGCCGCTCCCTTTCGGGCCGGTGCGCAACAAAGGCTGCGTCAGGCGATCCGGATGGTGAATGCGTTCCCGGTAATGCGCGACTTTGTTGCAGATCACGCCTTCGGTATAAGTGTTATCAGCGGCGCCGCGCACGGCACCGATGCGTGCGCCGTCGATCACCTCCACCGATAGGGCACAGGTGGACGGACAGTCATGCGGGCAGACGGAGGATCGGAAAGCACTTGTCATGGCCGGAAGCGTGCCATCGGCCTGCCACAGGTGCAAGCGCAACGGCCGCATGGGCGGCGCATGGGGCCATGGCAGGAGCCGGAAGACGCGGTGTCAAACCCCAGCCGCAAAAACTGGCCCCAGACACTGGCAGCAAACACTGGCAGCAAACACTGGCCGCAAACACTGGCCGCAAGGGCCATACGGCGGTCAGGTCGTGACGGCTTCGATCACGTCGCCATGCAGCGCGCTAATCTCACCCTGCATATAATCCAGGAAGCCGGACAGTTTGCCGTCCATCATCGCCGCCACATTCTCACGGGTCAGGCTGCCGTTCATCTGGTCCAGACGCTCCAGCGCCTTGGACATCCGACGCAGCCCGTAGCGGCTGCGCAACTGTGTCAGGTGCCATTCCACCTGCGCCAGATTCAGGCCTGCCGACCGGGGAAAGGCGGTGTTGGCCAGCATGAAGGCGGCAACTTCGCCCGGTTCATATCCTGACGGATGCTCCCGCCGATAGGCGTGGTACCCGGCGGCGGCGCGCAGCAAAGCGTTCCAGGCACCGGCATCGATATCGGGATCCGCCACGTCGTGCTGCGGCACCAAGGCATGAAAGCGCGTATCCAGCAGCCGCGTCGTCTGATCCGCACGCTCCATGTAGCGGCCGATCATATAGAAGTGCCAAGCTTGATCGCGGTAGAACGTCCCTTCGGTGATCCCGGTATGCGCCTGCGCGCCCTCTTTCAGCATGGCGCAAACCGACGTGAAGTGATCGGGGGTGATGGTGCTGGCATCCAGCGCGCGGATGCTGCCGTGGAAGACGTTCACCTGCAGCCACATTTCGGTGGAGATCAGCGCGCGCAGCGTGCGAGCGTTTTCTTTCGCCGCCTCGATACACGCCTGCACCGAGGTCGGGTTACCGGGATCCAGCAGATAGAACTCCCCCACCGAGCGCTGCGTGGCGCTGCTGTGCTTCTTGTGGAAGGCCTCCAGATCGCCGTTGATGCGCGGGATCGACAGCCAGTTGCGCGTATCGTCGGCATCGCGGGCGAAGGTATTGGTCACGTCCAGGATGCGCGCTGTATTCTCGATCCGCTCCATATAGCGCGCGAACCACAGCGTTGCCTCGGCATGGCGGGCGATCAGGTGGACATTGTGCCGTTTCAGGGAGTCGCTCATGCCAGCACCCAGGTATCTTTGGAACCGCCACCCTGCGAGGAATTGACCACCAGCGTGCCTTCCCGC
>Ga0164297_10003408_pt1 | contig 14807 bp, 14 predicted proteins | sample GEODES058metaG_FD_113539 | JGI IMG/M metagenome (GOLD analysis project Ga0164297, IMG submission 113539) | Dystrophic lake water microbial communities from Trout Bog Lake, Wisconsin, USA - GEODES058 metaG | ecosystem: Environmental > Aquatic > Freshwater > Lake | place: USA: Trout Bog Lake...
AGCAGCCTGCCGCGCCACAAGCTGCAGACGAGCCCTGGCCCGCAGGCCTGCCTCCCCCCTGGCCCGCCGACGCGTCCCTGTTCATGCCACCGCCGCAGATAGCCGCACGCGCCGCGGCGCCCTGGCGGAGTAGCAAAATTGCACCCATGCCGATGCCCGGAGGCCCCGGAGCATCGTCAAGCGAGGCCTGTACCGAACCTGCGACCTACGGATACATGCAGGACCCGCGAGCATCTGGCGCACGTGTACTAGCGCTGCCGCCGCAGTGGCGTATGACCACTCCTCCCCCGATGGCAATGGCGCAACAGGTGCCTCACCGTCTTTTTCAAGCAGAAGGCGCGACTGGAGCGCCGAGCAGTCGCAAATTGCTGCGACCGCCGCTGTCAAGCATGTCTGGCGACACGGGCAGCGGCGACTTGGCTGGCCGAACGCTGTCGGCACCCACAACCATCGGCGGCGCAAATTCAGGTTTGGAGACCATGCTGCCCATGTCTCTGGATGCTTCTCTACCGTTGGAAGGGGCGCTGGAGGCACAGCGCCGTGAGCGCCGCATCCTCGCCAATCGCGCATCTGCAGCTCGTAGCCGACAGCGGAAGATGGAGCACGCGCAGGCGTTGCAACGCACAGTTGGGGACCTCATGACGCAGCTCCAGGATGCCCGCCGCCGGCTGGAGGCCGCGTGCAATGCTCGGGACGCCGTTGCAGCACACAATGCCGCACTTCGGGCGAGGGCAATGCAGCTGACTTCTGGGCTACAGCAATGATGGAATTCAACCGCAGCAGCGCTATGTCAGTCACGAGTCGTTATCGACATTCGGTCACGCGTCGAGCGCCTGCGTAACTCCCGGGTAGTCCCTTGGAGCGTGTGGCTTCCTCCGCACTGCCAGGCAGCGCAGTATTTCGCCCCTCGCCCGTCAAGTGTCAGGCCCGGGATTGCAATAATGGCGGTGCCTCACGGCCACCTGTCTTCGCGCCTGGAGCTGTCGTTCACATGCAACAAGTGCGTGTTGTATCCTTTTCTGACTATCGTCGACTAACCACGCGGGCGCGACGCACCGCACTCGCTTTCAGTTTGGCGGACGCGGGGTTCATGGATAAGAGCGACCCGTGTGTGCTGGTCTACCTCCGCTACGGCGCCATTGACGAGTGGCAACTGCAAGGCCAAACAGGTGTGACTAGTTCACAGTAGCAGGCACCCAAGAAGGCCCTGACGCCCCACGCACACAGAGGCGGTGAAGGGCAACAGCAACCCGAAGTTCTCACAGCCCGTGCTGCTGGACTTCTACTTCGAGGTGCGCACAAGAGGCGCACCTGGGGCCCACCTGGCTGGGTCTTTAGGCTGGCACCCGCCCCGTGGTGACACGCGCGCCACGCGCAGGAGATGCAATATCTCGCGTTCGAGGTCATTGACGCCGACAAGACGGCCGCGGACGGCAGCGTGACGGGCACGACGCTGGGCCGCATGGAGTGCAAGTTGAGTGACATTGTGCTCAACCGCGGCGCCTTTACGCGCACCTTGGACTCGAAGAAAGGCAAGGGAAAGAGCAGCATCACCATCGTATGCGACGAAGCCAGCAGCGCGAAGGGAACGGCCGTGCTGACGCTCTACGGTCAGAGACTGGGCAACGCGCGCGGCTGCTGCAGTGCGCGCAGCGACACGTTCTACACTCTGGAACGCGCCACATCAGCGGGTGGGTGGGTCACTATTGCGCGGTCATCGCCGGCGGAGAACAACCTCAGTCCGCAATGGCCGACGCTGCGCATTCCCATCCGGCAGCTGTGCAACGGCGACCTCAGCAAGGCTGTGCGGGTGCAGGTGCTTGATTGGCAGCGTGATGACAAGCACATCCCCATCGGCTACGTGGACGTCAACGCACGGACGCTGCTTTCGCCCGGGTGGTCGGGCAAGCTGAGCCACCCAGAGGGGCTGCGTCGCGACGTCGGCTCCGTGGGCGTCAGTACCGCCGTGATGTTTTACGAGCCCAGCTTTGCGGAATACCTTGCTGGCGGCCTGCGCATGTCTCTCTCCATCGCTGTGGATTTCACCGCAAGCAACGGAAATCCGAAGGACCCGCGGTCGCTGCATTTCGCCAGTCCTGATCCGACGCGGCCGAACCCATACGAGGTTGCCATCCATACTATCGGCGATGTCATGACCTCCTACGACTCCTCTGGCGGATCCTTTGCGTGTTACGGCTACGGCGGACAGCTGCCCACCGGGACCGTGAGCCACTGCTTTGCTCTGAATGGGCAGCCCCAAAGCCCGGAGTGCGTGGGCGTGGAGGGCGTGCTGACCGCGTACCGGAAGGCGCTGGCCAACATCGCGCTGAGCGGACCCACGTGCTTCGAGCCGGTGGTTCGCGCCGCTGTGGCGCAGGCAGAGACGTACACCAAGCTGCCGCCCACCGAATTCAGATACCACGTGCTGCTCATCATCACCGACGGCGCCATCATGGACATCCAGCCGACGGTGGACATGCTTGTCCGTGGCAGCCGCGCGCCGCTGAGCGTCATCATTATGGGCGTCGGCGACGCGGACTTCGAGGCCATGGAGTTCCTGGATGCGGAGAAGAACAAGCTGAAGAGCAGCACCGGCGTGCTTGCCAGCCGTGACATCGTCAACTTCGTGGCGCTGCAGGACTTCCAGAACCCGGCATCGGGCGCGCGCCTCGCCAAGGAGATGCTATCAGAGCTGCCTGATCAGGTAGTTGCGTACTACATGGCGAATGGCCGTATGCCGCCTGCTTTCGTGCAGAAGCCACCTGTCGAGCTGAAGGGATCATCGCCAGCCGCTGAGCCGCCAGCTCCGGAGGAGGCACCCGCGACACCCCCGCTGCCTGTGACTGAGAGTGAAATGAGCGACCCGCCGGCTGAGGAGGAGCCGGCGTCTCAAGATTGAGGGAGCATTCTCTAGTGCTATTGTAACACTGCTATGTAGAATATCCATCGTCAAGGCGGCACGGGCACGGTGCATTCCACCTCAACATGGCGCTTCAGCTGCGGCATGTTGCCGCACTGCGCACCGCATCTATGGCATCGCAGTGGGTCGTTGAGGCACGCTTCCGCAGCTGCTGTGTCCACAGTCACACGGCCAGCTGTGCGCAGCTGCTGCAGCACACCGTCCAGCAGCAAAAAGAAACGCTGGTGTGTGAAGCTATGCCAATGTTTCTTGTTTTTGAGGCTGGCAGAGCAGTAGTCCAGACTGATGACGTGACAATGCAGGCGACGCATGGATGGCACCGCGTGAAAGCCGACGGCGAACGGAGTGTCCCTCAGCGCTGGGTCTTTCCGGCGGCATTCAGCCACTTGCTGCGCAGCCTCGTCCCGCATGGCGACCAGCAGCGCCTCATGTCGTGGCTGCAACTGCGAGAGGTTGTCCAAAGTGCGTTCTGTGGCGATGAGGAGCACATGTGCGCGTGCTTTGGGGAACGCATCACGTACGCACACCAGAGTATGACTCACTCGCAGCACAACTCCCGGCTCTGCAGCGTTGGGTGCATCTGCGAGGCGACACAGTGCATCGCTCCAGGCGGCAGCTTTGGGCGGCTGCTGGCTGCGGCTCGTGTGCACAGCCTTACTAGCAGCACCCTGCCTCAGCACCGTGAATGCATCTACTGGCCCCGCTGTTGATGGTCGTTGGTGCCGCTGTGCCGCTTCCGTAATCATGTCCTCCAGCCGAGACTTGGGACAGTCTGGGAAAGCGAGCGTTGGATGACTTGCCGGCGGCAGGGTGGCGTATCGCTGTGCACATCTGGCCACATCTGCGTCGGTCTTGCATCGCGTGACCTCTGTGAATGACTCTCGAGCCGATGGCGAAGAATTGTCTTTGCCTGCGCGCATGCGATGTGCAACACCAACTCCAGACTGGCCCTCCACTCCGCCCTCGTGATTCGTGCGCTTCAGAATGCGCTGCACGCACACATCGAGCGGGATGGCAAGTTCAACAGCATGCACGCGACATCCCAGAGCCGTCGCAAGGGCGATGAATGGCTTGCGCTGATCCACGGTCAGATGTGTCCGGTCCACAACCACGTGGTAGCCGTCACGCAAGGAGAGGAGAGCTGCTTGCATCACATCACTGCGCGAGCCAGGCTTGCCGTGGGAACCAGCGCAGTCCTGGCACACGCGGCGCCAGCGTGAAGCACTACTGCTTGTCAGTTGAGCGGCGAACGTGCTCTTGCCTGCGCCAACCAGGCCGCTGAGCAGAAGCACCAGTGGCCGGTGTAACGTCGCGTCGTCCGCAGCTGGCTCGTGTTTGGTCAAGTCTATCACTTCTACCTCTTCTGCACGGCGAATGCGCTTTGCGGGTGACTCTGGCGCGACCTCCTCCTCCTGTGCGTTGACGAAGCGCACACGCGCCAACTCCGGCTCACTGGCACACAGCGCGAACGAGTCTCCCTCTCTCAACTCTCTACTCGCACTGTTTCGGAGGTGAACGCACGCTCCGTCGCCTGCAGGGATGAACAGCGTGCCGTTGGAGCTCCTGTTGCGCAGCACCGCCACCGGCGACTCACCGCTGCGTCGCCTGAGCGTCACGTCGCACTGCTCGAGGCTGACTGAGCGCGGCGCGTCTGGGACATCAAGCCGGCCGACAGTTCGCATCACGTTCTCCAGCAGTGCTATGCGACGCAGCTGCGCGCCATGGCAGCTCAGCTGTAGCATCGACGACGCACGTGCTCGGCAACGCGGTCACAATAGAGCCCCCGTGGAAAGCATTTCTCTGGTGACGGTCACCACGGCGCGCGTCCTCAAAGTCAGCGCGCTATTGCTACTGGGCGCACAAGCATCACAGCTGGGCGCGGTCTGTCCTGCGGCCTCCTTCTCCACCCACTTCTCGTCTCTTGCCGCTTCCAGCTGTACTCTGTGCCCGGTGCCGCTGCCGGGCTGCCAGAACGTGCTCGGAGAGTGCCACTTGCCTTACTTGGCGGCGACAGAGCCAGGCTCGCAGGCTTGCTGGCCTTGCGGGCCTGGAGAGGCGTGTATTGCTAACACAACCTCGGCGCCGACTCCATGTCCACCTGGTTCCGCCTGTCCTGACGGTGTCACTTCATTGACGTGCAGCAGCGGAACATTTGCTGGAGGCAACGCGACAAGCTGCGCTGTGTGCCCTCCCGGATTTTCCTGCGCAACTGGCAGCGTCGCTCCGCAGCCGTGTGCCGCTGGCAGCTTGGCGACGCAAGGCTCTGCTGCATGCAAAGTGGGAAGCCGACCGTCATGCGCTGCCGGCACCTACGCACCAAATGCACAGGCTCCGTGCGAGGCCTGTCCAGCCGGGTTTAGCTGTGTTGGAGGCGCAAACCCGCCCGTACTTTGTCCTGCGGGCAGCTATTGTGCTGTGGGAGACGCATCGGCGCCTGTGTTGTGCCCTGCCGGTAAGTTCTGTCCCGGACAAGGTCAGTCCATGGCGTTTCTTTGTCCGCCAGGTCAATTGTGCCCTTCTACTGGCCTGATTCAGCCACTGCCCTGCCCTCCGAACGCATTTTGCCGCTCGGGGGCGTCTGCGCCGTTGGCATGTCCGCCGGGCAAGGCTGCTGCTGGCGGCGCATACAGCCCCAATCAATGTGTGAGTTCCTCCTAGCTCACAGCGGCGGATCTTTTACGGCAGATGGCATGCCCATGCTGTGTGCCAAGCCTGCATTAAACCAGGCACGTGCCAGCAGTGGCGCTTCGGTTGCTGCCACAATGGCGAAAAGAGAGCACGTGCCTGCCACCACCGCGACGACGGGCACCATCGTCGTGATGCCCATGCATGTGGGCAGCCACGGTGCAAGCGCCATTGCGCACATCGCACCCGCCGCCGCCTGCTTCGTAGCCGTCCACACGGCTGATGGCGCGGGGAACTGCACGTGTGTGTGAAGCTTATCAGCACTGCCTGCAGAGGCGGCAGTCCAGGTGGCATCGCGGTTGCGGCCCCAACACATGCAGATGCGCAGCCAGAAGCCGAATGAAGTGGAGAAGATCGCGCACGACCACGCTGTGAATATGGCCCATCCGACGTCTGGGCGCGCGTATGGCGGCACGATAGCCACAGCTGAGATGGCGCAGGAGCAAAAGGCGCTCAGCAATACGACGGCGGAGGTACCTCGTCTGAGACCACTTCCAGGCTGGTCAATCATCAACGACGAAGCATCCGCAGTGATGCGCTCCATCCAAGCGGCGATGATGCTCATCGTTCGAGAGCGGCGGCCGAACAAACAGGCACGGGCACTGCTCATAGCAGTGAAACACACTATCACGGCTGCGAGCACCAAGGCGCAAGCGACAGCCGCTTGCCATGCAGCACTTGCAGGCGTTCCCAATACACCGATGGCTGCGTCTGCCCTTGCTTGCTGCCATGTTCTGGCAATGTTCATGAGCCACGTCGAGTGCCACTGCCAAGGCTTCACTGGACCCAGTGTGAAGTGCAGCACTGCCAGCTGATCTTCTGGAATGGGCCATCGATTAGAGTTGAGCACGTGCAGCCCGACATCTGCATTGTAGCCGGTTGGCAGGCGGGCAAGCTGCGTCGGTGGAGTGCTATCGCCGCTCCACAGCGGTGCCTCCGCAAAGTTGCTCCAGTACTCGTTAAGCATGCCCTGGTCCCCGCCAGTGTAGCTGGGCAGCACGCGCAGAGAAGAGCTTATGTCGGAACTCAAGGAGGAGGACGGCGTGATTACCATAACACCGCTGTTGAAGCGCTCGCTGTGGCGCAGAGCTGCGCACATCACCGTGCCAGGGCAGTCGAAAAGAATGCTCACGCGTGGTGAGACCACCAGCGTGTCTGCATCAAAGTACACGATGCGCTGGTAGTCGGTGAGGCCGAAGACCGCCAGTTTGCTGTATACTTTTTTTAGCTTAGCCGGATAACCCGCCTGGCCAAAGCTGCTCCCTGTGCCTGGATTTGCCACCGGGGGGACACTCTGGAGCTGCCATCCAGCGGCTTCCAATGCATGCTTGGATGCTGGCGGTATGGGTCCTGCAAGCATGCAGATCCTGTGAGCGAGAACAGTGTGTTCTCTCAGACTGTGGCCCAAGACACGTGCTCCGAGAATGAAACCTGGTGCATCGCCTGACAGGAACGTGACGAAGGCCACGCGCCGCTGCTCTTGCGCCATTGGGGGGGCGAGGCAATAAAGGGGTGAAGATTTCGAGGCAGCACCACGCAATCTCGAGCAAGATTGCCGTGGTACACACAATTTGGAAGGACACTGCACTGCTATGCGCGATGAATCTCGCAACAGAGCCCCGTCCTGCGTCAAAGGTGGAACACAGCGATGATCAAGCCACCGTGGCGGGCGCCACGGACTTCAGAGCGCGCTTCGGATTAACGATGTCAACACAAGCGCTGATGGCATCCAACGCGATGATTGGAGGCTGCGTCGCGGCGCCTGCTCGCCTGCGTGCTCGTACCCGCTCCTTGCCATCCCGCCACGCCTGTGCCGCGGTCGTGTGCTCCGCCTCTGCACCAGCCAAGGAGTACCACGTGCTTGCCAAGGCGGAGATCCCGGCCCACTTGCCCAGGTGCGCACAGCTGTGCAGTGCTTGCGGCCGCCAGCCCTTGTGTGGTGTGCCTCACGCCGTGTCCGCGCCCGTGCACGACCCCGCAGACCCGACTTTCTGAAGCAGATGTACCGGTGGGCGGTGCAGTACGCGGAACCGGACCGGGAAGAGAACCCGAAGCGTGCGGCGATGCAGGTGGAAGTGATCGACATTAGCCCAACCTTGTCCATCGGCTTCACTCTGGCTTTCCTGAAGTACACTGACGCCGGGTGCGTCCATTTTACATGTCCCTAGGCGTGGAAGAAGCTGCGTTTCGCAGCTGTGTCCGCCCGACTTGTTCTCTGATTCCTGAATCATCCTGCGTCACCCGCACCCAGTGCCACCGTGCCTGCCATCCAGTTCGAGTGCCTCATGGATGATGAGGAGGTCGGTGGCTTCGACATGGTGGGCATGGACAAGGACGGCTTCCCTCTACTGCAGACCATGGATGGTGAGGCCAAGGTTGTCAAGGGCAAGTATTTCCTCATCCGCCGCGACAAGTCCACACCCGTGCCCGCTGATTTCGTAGAGCCGACGAAGATGATGCTGACGGAGATGATGGAGGCGGTGAACAAGTACTACAGCTTCGGAAGCCCGTTCAGCGAGGAGTTCTAGAGCGTGTAGAGGGCGCCACTGTGCTCGAGACAGACCTGGCGCCATCAGAGCTCCTCGATAGAGACTAATGTCGCTCCTGCTAGCTGTTGTTGTTGCAAAAACATCACCGTTGCCACGTGTGCGCCGAGACGGCCACTTTCCGAGAGACCATGCTGTCCCCTCTAGCTCAAAGTGTCATCGTGCCGTGTCGTCATGCAGGCTGCAGGCGGCGCAGCTCCGTGTCCGTGCGCGCTCAGGGCGACGCAGCGCAGGTGGTGCAACCTGCGAGCACAACTGGTCTCAACAAGTTCAGCGCACGCATCACGCAGCCCAAGAGCCAGGGCGCGAGTCAGGCAATGCTGTACGCCACCGGCTTGAAGGAGGCGGATATGAACAAACCGCAGGCGCGTGTGCTGACTGCTCCCCAGACAGAGTCTCACCCCAGGCGCGGCTGCTGCTGACTCGTTTGCGCGTTGCCGAGCAGGTGGGCATCAGCAGCGTGTGGTACGAGGGTAACAGCTGCAACATGCACCTGCTGGACCTCGCGGCAGCCGTGAAAGAGGGCGTGCAGGCGGCGGGAATGGTGCGTGCTGGTGTTGCTCCTTGTCTCCATGTCAACACGCCCTCTGACTCGACGCCGAGCGTGTGTGTCTACCCCGGGTCCTGCCGACCACTTCGCTGTGCCTCAGGTTGGGTTCCGATTCAACACCATCGGCGTGAGCGACGGGATTAGCATGGGCACAGAGGGCATGAGCTACAGCCTGCAGTCTCGCGACCTTATTGCGGACAGCGTGGAGACGACCATGGGCGCGCAGTGGTATGACGCCAACATCAGTCTCCCCGGCTGTGACAAGAACATGCCGGGCGTGTTGATTGCCATGGCTCGGCTGAACAGGCCCAGCCTCATGATTTACGGCGGCACCATCAAGCCCGGCTTCTCTTCCCTGGACGGCTCGTCGCTGGACATCGTGAGCGCGTTCCAGAGCTATGGCCAGTTCGTGGCTGGCAAGATCTCAGAGGCCCAGCGTGCAGACATCGTGCACCACTCCTGCCCAGGTGCTGGTGCATGTGGCGGCATGTATACCGCCAATACAATGGCATCCGCCATTGAGGCGCTGGGCATGTCCCTGCCTTACAGCAGCAGCATCCCCGCTGAGGATTCACTCAAGGTTGACGAGTGCCGCGCTGCTGGGCGCGCCATCCGCAACCTGCTGGAGCTTGATCTCAAGCCCCGTGACATAATGACACGTGCAGCATTCGAGAACGCGATGGTGCTCATCACCGTGCTGGGAGGGAGCACGAACGCGGTGCTGCATCTCATCGCCATGGCACGTGCATGCAACATTGACCTTGGCCTGGAGGATTTCCAGAAAGTGAGCGACCGGACACCGTTCCTTGCTGACTTGAAGCCCAGCGGCAAGTTCGTGATGGAGGATGTGCATCGCATCGGCGGCACACCTGCTGTGCTCAAGTTTCTGTTGGAGCACAAGATGATTGATGGCAGCTGCAGAACGGTGACGGGCATGACACTCGCCGAGAACCTTGCTGGATGCCCACCGCTGAGCCCCGGACAGCGCGTCATTCAGCCGCTGGATGCGCCCATCAAGGCGACGGGACATCTACAGATGCTTTATGGTAACCTTGCACCCGGTGGCTCTGTCGCCAAAATCACCGGCAAGGAGGGCCTCCTCTTCGAGGGCGACGCGGCTGTGTTCGACTGCGAGGAAGACATGCTTTCAGCGCTGGCGGCGGATGTGGAGAAGCTGCGCAACAAGGTGATTGTCATCCGGTACGAAGGCCCCAAGGGCGGACCCGGCATGCCTGAGATGTTGACCCCCACCAGCGCCATTATGGGTGCCGGTCTTGGAGACTGCTGTGCGCTCCTCACCGACGGCCGCTTCAGCGGCGGCAGCCACGGCTTCGTGGTTGGCCATGTGACGCCAGAGGCCCAGGTTGGCGGACCCATCGCGCTTGTGCGTAACGGCGACCGCATTCGTATCGATGTTGCCAGGCGCACCATGGATGTGCTAAACCTAGACGCTGCCGGCTGGGACGCACGCAAAGCTGCTTGGAAGGCACCGCCGTTGAAGGCGACGTCGGGGACTCTGTACAAGTACATCAAGAACGTGAGTGATGCATCACACGGCTGTGTGACGGACTTGTAATGCACATGTACGTGCGTGTTGTAAGGAGGAAGAGTAGATGCCTCATGAGAGGCTGTTTGTTTGGATTTCACACGTCGATGGGGATTGCCTCCACCTCAAAGAGACGTCCGAACAGCTGCTCCGTCATCGGCGGCAGGCTGGCAGGCACAACAGGCATGAAGCTGACCAGTTTGTCCATGACAGCAAACCGCAGCTTCCGCCCCTTGCTCGCGCGACGGTCCACAACCTTGCGCTGCTTTGCAGACGCACCCGCACTCGCAGCTGCGTCTCCGCCTCCCGCTCCGCCAGCGTCGAGCAACTGACGCAGAAGTTGGGCGTAGAACTCTGCGTCATCGTATAAGTCTTCGTCCCGAGGCGGGTCCTCCGCTGAGGCGCCATCCTGCTGCTGCGCCATAGGAGGCAGTTCACACAGCGGCGGTGGCACTGCACTGGCCACGGGTGCACAGCGGCGGCGCGCGCGGTGGTCGTCCACCAGAGCAGAGGCCACCTGTGCGGAGACGGCTTGATTGAGTGCCTTCAAGCCGCCGCTGGTGTGTGCGACGCCTGTGGCGAGACTCGTCTTGGTGTGCCACCTGTCGAAGGCGTCATCGCGGAAGGCACACATCCTGGAGTGGCCCTCCTCGAGGATTGCCCACACAGCCTCCAAGGTACCTCCTCCATCAACATCATCCAGGGACAAGCGCTGCCGCTTCGGTGCGGCACGCATCATGTCCGGCTGAAGGCCACAAATCGCATGGCGCAACTCATTCAACTCGAGCGCGACGGAGGCAGCAGTGGTAGCAATGCCATCCAGAGCACTCACTGCTGTGGGCGCCACTCTTTGAAGCGCCGCACGCGTGGAACGCCGACGCGGCAGCGCCTGTGATGCCTGCAATGCGCGCTGCAGCCGGATGCGCAGCTCAAGCACAGCTTCCCAGAGGCGCACTTGGTGGGACACAGACACAGCCTTTCGGCGCTCCTCCAACGCGCGCGCCTTCAAGTGCTCCACCGCCGCTGCTTCAGTCGCCGCGATTGCTTCAAGCTCGGCGTCCAGCGCGGCTGCGTCTGCGTCGTACGGAGCGCCTACGTCGCGGCGTTGGAGGCGGCCGCCGCCGAGGTCGGCCTCTCTGCCCCTCTCTCCGTCTGCTTCCAGCGCCAGCCTTCCCTCGTCGTCGGACAGGAAGTCGTCTTCGTCATCCTCGTCGCCGTGAAGAGACAATAGCGGTTGTTGTCTTGCGCTGGCCGCAGCCTCCCACTCTTGGCGCCTGACCCGCTGTCCGCGGTATTCCTCCCCGTCGACGTCGATATCAGCACGAAGTCGGAGTCTTTTCTCTGGCGCACTGCAGTCGCAGAGCGAAGGAAGGAAGGCGCAGCTCAGAGAGAGGTGGAGAGAGCAACTGCACATGTGACGGCACGGACGTGCGGACGTGCCTTCTACGTGTGCCCCGCTGCCCCGCGACATGACCGTCACCAACGTCCGCGTCATCATCTGCCAGGCGAGGCACAGTGTCGGCGCCGAAGGTGTCGTAGTCGAACGCGTCCACTACTGCTGTCGGCTCCGGGTTCGTAAGCTCAGCAAGCTCATCCGCCAGCGTGCGCTTGCGCTTCGAAGCCATCGGGTGCTAAGGGAGCGGCTGCAGAAGCGACAGCGGTGGCCCCAACGAAGGGCACTCACTGTCTGTTTCATGTGTCATCATCGGGCGTGATACGATATCATAACGATTTATGATAACCACGTGTGCCTTGCGGTCCTAGCGGCGCAAGTAGCCAGTCGTCAGAGTCAGCTTCCGCTTGCGCACCGCTCCTGGAACGACTCAGGTGCAAGGCCGCTGTCTGTGCCACGATCGTTCTCATCGGCGCGCCCCTGCCCCGCAATGCATGCATGCCTGCACTCTCCTCCTCCCCTGGAGAGGGCACAGGCGGCGGCAGTGCAGGCACTTCCACGCGGGGACTCTCCGGCAGTGAAAATGAGTCCGCACGCGTGGATACTCCCCGCCCAAAGGCTGCTGCCGCTGATTTTGACGTTGCCGCGACGACGGCACACGCCAAGCTGTGCATGCGGCCATCAGCGCAGGCAGCAAGCAAGTGCACGGTCTGCTGCGAAGAGGAGGAAGGCGCCCACAGCAATTTAGAATCGAGCATACACCTGTCAGGTCCATAACCAGAACCTGTTGCCAGGACATGCGCAGCAACAACCGGGTGGGCAGCGGCGGGTGTCTGCATGTTGCCGCCGTGGCCGAGCTCCAGGGCAACGACGCGCGTCATGCCGTTGTCTGCACCAAAGGCGACTATCCAGCCGATTGATGAGCCATCTGATGGGTGGTGCCAGGCGGCCAGGCAGACAGAAGTGAGCCTCGTCCAGGGCCCGCCGCCTCCACTGTTCTCAGCCCATTCCCACACCAAGCGTGCGTTGGACCCATCTAGGTGGTTTGCCTCCGGCGCCCATACCCTCAGACGGCCTGCGGCATCCCCAGCGGCGATCGTGCCATTACCGAGGAGGCTCACACACGTGCACGGCGGCTCCCCAGCATTTGTGAGCACCACTCGCAGCGGCAGCAATGCTAATGCACCCGCGTGGACACGCCACACACACGCCGAGCCATCCGCGGCGCCAGAGACGAGATGCATGGTGGATGGCAGTGCTATGAGATGTTCGTCGACTTCTGCAAATTGAAGCGCCGTAATGGGCGCCGCACGCGCGTGTCGTGCCTCCATCGATGCGTCTGACACTGCGCCGTCGGAAAGGCGAGCGAGTCTGAGCGATCCATCAGCTGCGCCGGTGGCAGCGAACCCAGTTGGGCCATCGCTAACACAAAGAGCAGTGATGTCGGCTGCTCACACATTGTGTGACGCGTTAGAATGCGAGCAGTGGTAGAGTGCAATACGAGGGGCCGTACCAGAAGCGTGAGAGCACAAGAGGAAGACGGGCTCAGTGGCCGTTCCGGGGCTGGGCAGGCGGGTGAAAAGGACCCGTTTGCCGCTCGCGAGCAGGACTCCGTGCGGCGACTCGTTGACGCACCACGCAGCGACGCTGACGCCGCGCAAACCAAGGCCGGACGCCCCACCTCCAGCCAGGTGGAGCCACAGTCTCCGGTGCAGCTGTCGTCGCACACCACGGTCGTGGGCGGTGTCATGGACAAGGTCGTGCGGAGCGTTCCAAACGAATATACTTCCCCGTGTACAGGTGGCGAGCACGCAGTCTGCCGCAGGATGGAGGGCCGCGGTGCGAAGAGTTCCAGGCTCGTGATCCGGCTCCGGCTCTACAAGGCCAAAGCGCAGTCCCGACATAGCAGGGCCCTGCGCAAGTGCACAACACAGGTGCTTTGTGTGCGTTGTCCTGGATAGCAACACCTGCTGGCTCCAGTCGCCAGGCTACGGACCGTGAGCAGACACTGTACTGCTGGAGCAAGGGTCAACCAGCAGTCGCAAGCCAGACAGCGCCATCGACGCCATCGGTGCGCGCTCTACCCCCGATCCTCCAAACACACACACACACACACGCACCGGCGAGGGCGCAGTCAGCTTCATTGAATCGCCGCTACCGCGATGGCGTGGCATTTGCAGCTCCCCTTCGCGGAAAGAGTGCCTTCATGGGCGCAGACGCTGACGGCGGCGCCGGCGGCGATGCCGCCGCTAGGCGCGTGGAGGTTGCGGAGGGGGCTGGCGAAGCGGCACACGCCATGGAGCGCAGCCAGGGCGCGAGCGTGCGTCCGCACTTGACAGTGTCGCGTAGCAGCGAGCGAGACAGACACGACGGCGGGGGCCGAGCGCGAAGCCGCTCACGCAGCAGGGGGAGAGACGGGCACTCTCGTCGAGGAGAGAGGGAGCGAGAGCGAAGCCGGTCACGCAGCCGCCGCGGGCACCGCAAGCACCGCGACCGGTCGCCTCGTCGTCGGCGTCGGTCGCGCAGTAGAGATAGCCGCTCTGACGGCAGTCGGGGCCGGTACGTGCGTAAGAGCTGCTGCTGTTGCGACTCTTCTCTGGAGGTTTGTGGCCTCAGTGATTGACCCCGGACTCTCCTTCCTCCGGCACGTGCAGGCGCTCGCGTGATACACCGCCCACAGGCACCACACGCACAGGGGGCGCACCTAGCTCGTTCGGGGCTCCACACACAACTGCCACTGCCCACACCAAGCTGCCAGGCGCTCCTGGCGCAACGCACGCTCCGCCGCCACTTGACTCCGCTGCCGTTGCAGCTGCCAAGGCAACCGCGGCTGCGCTGGCAGCCAAGCTGGCGGTGGAGACGCAAGCAGCGGCTATGCAGAATGCGTCCAGGAAGCAACGGGAGCTGTATGTGGGCAACCTTGCAGTCGGCATCGTGAATGCAGTCATGTTGACGGAGCTGTTCAATGGTGCGCTGAGTGCGGTGAATACGGTGCCAGGCGCGCCGCCGCCGGTGGTTAAAGTCGATATGGACTCCACTGGCAAGTTTGCGTTTGTGCAGTTCGCCACAGAGGACATGGCAAGCGCGGCGCTGGCACTCGACAAAGTTGTTCTCTGCGCTCGACCGCTGAATGTGGGCCGGCCGAAAGGATACGTAGATCCGAACAA
>Ga0164297_10003417_pt1 | contig 14781 bp, 11 predicted proteins | sample GEODES058metaG_FD_113539 | JGI IMG/M metagenome (GOLD analysis project Ga0164297, IMG submission 113539) | Dystrophic lake water microbial communities from Trout Bog Lake, Wisconsin, USA - GEODES058 metaG | ecosystem: Environmental > Aquatic > Freshwater > Lake | place: USA: Trout Bog Lake...
CACTGAAAGAGCTGAGCTGCGGTAAGACCGAATTCCCGGGCTACAAGGGAGACTGAGCTCCCTGGTTCGTTGGTCTTTTTAACGATCTCTAGCTTCTGTTCAGGCGTCCAGCGTCTTCGTCGCTGGACGCTAGTAACTACCTCTACCTTGTTAGTTCTTAAGTTAGACATATCCATATCCATAGTCATATTCCTAGTCGATAGTTTAAGGAATACCGGAGGGACTGTCTTTTAGGGGGCTAACTCAATTCCATATTGATTTCCAGATCGTGCCTCTTAATTGAAAACTCTTGCTCTATCATCTGGGAAAGCAAGATCAATGCATCTTAGCAACTGTAATTCCCACGCAATGCATACACCGCATGATTAAATGTATTACGAATTCTTGATTAAAAAATATAACTACATAAACAATCAATTATTATGATAGCTTCTTGCTGATATAAACCTAAAGCACCCATTCAAACAGTCATTTTTAATGCATTGCAACCATCTACAGATGATTTAACAATGATTTTCATTTTAAATGTTCTAGCGAAATTATAGGGTCTTCGCCTTTATTGAAGGTGTAGCAGCGCATAAGTTGCCGGACAAAGTTTTCATCAATATGAAATTAAACAAAAGCCTTTAAAGCCAATTAGAGTTTAAATAGTAGTATCGGCTTTTGTTATATTGATGTTTTACAGTTTTTTACGCAAGGATGCGTGCAAGACCACGCACCCTTGATTATTTTTAAGCGTTTTGAGCCTCACTCCCTACGTGTACGTGCTCCATAGGATCAATCAATTGTCCCTTTAAGAGATAGAGAGGCGATTTGTAATAAAGCATTAAATCATGGAAAGGATCAGTCAAAATCTTAAAAGCCCACGACAACGCAACTTGAATGTTGTCTTGGATGATTAGCTGTATAACTCTAAACAGTAGACCGCCTACCCCTAAAGCAAACCAGCTTATTCCTACCAAACGAATGAAATTATCCTTGTCAGCCTCGGGAGCAAACCAATTTAAGGTCGATGGATAAAAGTATGCAACAACAGGGATAGCAGCCCAAATAGCCATGAGCACTACTTTTCGTTCAAGGTTATAACCTACTTTAATAAATTCTTTATGCTCATTTGTTGCCTGGTTCACAACGTCGTAATCTTTGGGCTCAAAGAAGAAGTGACCCGATTGGCGGGTTGTCATTGCGATCAGCCATGCAATGAGTGAGGAGATGACTGGATCTATGAACAAATAGAAATAAGCCACCAAAAATGAGCTTGCACTGATGAAATGCAGAGACTGATTGATTCGACTGTGATGATAGTAACGGTGGTCGTCCCAACGCTGCGTCTTTAGTGTCTGAAAGAAGCCTTCCATATCGAGCCTTTACAAAGTGAATATTAAGAAGATTCAAGAACATTTAGTTCAAGATCGTTAATTTGCCCCTCTAATATCGCTTAATTTGATGAAGATTTGATGACAAATCAATGCATCTTAATTCAACTCGTTTGGTAAATTCCCTAATTTAGATTTCGTCATATTTAGTTAACAGTATTGTCATTAAATCAACAAGGTTCATTTGCAACAATCAATAAATGTCAGATGAATCTCCACTCCTCATTGAGCACTTGGGTCAACTAAGTGAGACCTTACGAATTGTATTTGTTTACGACAACAACAATTTAGAGTCTAACGGACTTGATCGATCCACAGCCCTTGTGGTCCAGGGACTTCAACGCCGCGGACATGAAATATCTCTGATACGAACCAAATCGAAAATTAAGGATAACCTCATCTTTGATGAGGATTTTGATGACCGCCTTATCAAGAAATCAAACTTAGTAAGTAGGTCTCTCAAGCTCGGATGGCCAACTACAACGGAGCTCACCAATCTTTGGTTAATACGCCGACCGGATCTGGTTTACGTTTCTGCCGAAGGTTCTTTGGGGTGGTCAGCAATCAAATCCGCACGGAAATTAAAAATCCCTTCTGTGACAGATATTAGGAGCAAATTTAAATCAACAAGTAAGTTAAACCAAAAACCTGTCTCTAAACTGCTTAGGGGTGCAGTGATGGCTTATTTACGTAAATTCCATAACTCTTCACAAAGAACACTTGTTCAATCCAATGAGCTTAAAAGACAACTTACAGATCTAGGTTTTGAGCATTTGGAGGTTCTCCCCTACGGTGTAGACACAGAGATGTTCAACCCAATCAAAAGATCTGACGCCCTAAGAAGTAGTTGGGGTTGCACCACATCAACCACGGTACTTCTATATTTCAGTCAAGGCAAGAAAGACAAACACTTAAAGTGGCTCACGCAATTTATACTGAAATCTAGATCATTTCGCACCCCTCTCAAACTCGTAGTTATTCCCTCTGGGCTAGATAAGGACTCGATAAGGGTCAAGTCCGACTTTATTCATGTGGCGTCCTCACTCAAGAGTTCAGAGCTTAGTGAATACTTAGCAAGCTCGGATCTAATGATTGCACCAAGTAGCTTTGAGAGCGCAAGTCAAGAGATCATTGAGTCTATGGCAAGCGGTTTGCCGATTTTGTGGCAATCAAAAGCTGACCGAAATAAAGTCCTTATTGATGAGGTCAACTGCTTCATGGTGGAGTCAGATAACGAAAGCGAATATATACACAGACTTTTAAGCATTACAGAGAAACCTGAACTGCTTAAAACCATCGGCTCTAACGCACGACAAAGCGCTATGAGCTATGAATGGAATTTTCTTGTGGAGAATATTGAAAGTATCTTTAAATCAGTGTCCAAACGACACCCTTTTTAAAAATACCCAATTGGCTTGATCACCCCAGCCACTTTCCCCTAGTTACAAACCAACTGTTAAACATTTGGGTCGGGGACTCAAAATTAATATTCTTAATTTCCAGGATTCGACCTGCCAAAGACCACCCAGACCAATCTAAATAATAATTAAATGCTATTTATTTTCAATTAATTATTAAATTTAGTTATAAATTATTCATATTAATGCTCCGCCTTAATTTCAAATCTTATTTCTTTTAAAAATCTTCACAAAAGACCCCTTGAAATATTCAGAAACGACACTATCATTAGCACTCGTCCCGAAAGAGTGCTAATACTTGAATCAGCAGTCTGGGTCGCAACGATTCAGCAATGAGAATCCTTTAGTTCTCATTTTTGTTTCTTTCTTTAATTATTAGGAGATTTCATGAAACTTCGTCCTCTTCACGATCGCGTGATCGTCAAGCGTTTGGAAAACGAAACCAAAACAGCATCTGGCATTGTCATTCCTGACAACGCAGCCGAGAAACCAGATCAAGGCGAGATCCTTGCTGTTGGTCCAGGTAAGAAAAACGACAAGGGTGATTTAGTTGCTGTTGGCGTCAAAGTAGGCGACAGAGTCCTCTTTGGTAAGTACAGCGGACAAACAGTCAAAGTTGACGGCGATGAACTCCTCGTTATGAAAGAGGAAGATCTATTCGCAGTTGTAGACGCTAAGTAATCAACATTTATTCGGAGATATTTAAATGGCAGCAAAAGACGTAATTTTTGGCGGTGACGCACGTGCACGCATGGTAGAGGGTGTAAACATCCTTGCTAACGCAGTTAAAGTAACCCTTGGCCCTAAAGGTCGCAATGTGGTTTTAGAGCGCTCTTTTGGCGCACCAACAGTCACCAAGGACGGTGTATCTGTTGCTAAAGAGATCGAGCTCAAAGACAAGCTCCAAAACATGGGTGCTCAAATGGTTAAGGAAGTTGCATCCAAGACCAGCGATATCGCTGGTGACGGTACAACAACTGCAACTGTTCTTGCACAAGCCATCGTTCGCGAAGGTATGAAGTACGTTGCAGCCGGCATGAATCCTATGGATTTAAAGCGCGGTATCGACAAGGCTGTAAGCGCACTCGTTGAGCAACTCAAGAAAGCGACCAAGACAACAACGACTTCTAAAGAAATCGCTCAAGTGGGTTCCATCTCCGCTAACAGCGACGAATCTATCGGTAAGATCATTGCTGAGGCGATGGACAAAGTTGGTAAAGAAGGCGTGATCACAGTTGAAGACGGCAAGTCCCTCAACAACGAGCTCGATATCGTAGAGGGTATGCAGTTTGACCGCGGTTACCTCTCACCCTACTTTATCAACAACCAAGAAAAGCAAGTTGCCATCCTCGAGAACCCCTTTGTTCTTTTGTATGACAAGAAAATCTCCAACATACGTGACCTCCTGCCAACGCTTGAGCAAGTTGCGAAGGCTGGTCGCCCACTCTTGATCATTGCTGAAGAAGTTGAGGGCGAAGCTCTCGCTACTTTGGTGGTTAACACCATCCGCGGAATCCTCAAAGTTGTAGCCGTTAAAGCGCCTGGCTTTGGTGACCGCCGTAAAGCAATGTTAGAAGACATCGCTATTTTGACTGGCGGTAAAGTAATCGCTGAAGAGGTAGGTTTGACACTTGAGAAAGTTGCACTCACAGATCTCGGTCAAGCTAAGCGCGTAGAAGTTGGAAAAGAGAACACTACTTTGATCGACGGCGCTGGCGCAGCGGCTGAAATCGAAGCACGTGTTAAACAAATCCGCGTTCAAATCGAAGAAGCTACTTCTGACTACGACCGTGAAAAACTCCAAGAGCGTGTTGCAAAACTCGCCGGCGGTGTGGCTCTGATCAAAGTAGGTGCTGCAACCGAAGTTGAGATGAAAGAGAAGAAAGCCCGCGTTGAAGACGCGCTGCACGCAACTCGCGCAGCAGTTGAGGAAGGCATCGTAGCCGGTGGTGGTGTTGCATTACTGCGCGCCAAACAAGCTGCAGGCGCCATTAAAGGTGACAATCCTGATCAAGAAGCTGGTATCAAACTTGTGCTCAAAGCGATCGAGTCACCCCTGCGCGAAATCGTTTTCAACGCAGGCGGTGAAGCAAGCGTAGTGGTCAACGCTGTGCTCGCAGGCAAAGGTAACTTTGGTTACAACGCAGCCAACGACACATACGGCGACATGATTGAGATGGGTATTTTGGATCCAACCAAGGTAACCCGTACTGCATTGCAAAATGCGGCCTCAGTTGCATCACTCATGTTAACAACAGAGTGTATGGTTGCAGAAGCACCTAAGGACGACGCTCCAGCAATGCCAGGCGGCATGGGCGGCATGGGTGGCATGGGCGACATGGGCATGTAAAAAGCCCGCAACACTAAGTCACTTTAGTTTGCATGAAACCCCGCAGTTAGTCCTGCGGGGTTTTTTTATTGACTCATTTTTTTATTAAATTCACACTCTTTTATACGTCATGAAATCGCTCAATTTCTCGCTCAGTAACTCAGGCGATTCCAAATGTATTGCGCTCCAACCCATCGACTGAGCAGCCTGGGTGTTAAGTAACTGATCGTCTATAAAAAGTGTATTTTCTGGGTCTAATGAATGCGTTTCAGACAAAAGTTGATATATTTTAAGATCCGGTTTAGCTTGCTTGACATCTGCGGAGAAGATCCCTGCATCAAACCACTTTAAAAACGCATGCCTACTCTCTAAGGAACGGGCGTAAGGCTCAGGCATATTAGATAAATAAAAAAGACGAATCAAAGAGTTTGCTGCCCTTTTTTGGACCAAACTCTCTAGGCAGCGAATGGACGCCTGTACCGGGACCAACTCCTCACCAATCGGCTGGATGAGGCTTTGCAGTTGATTGCGGTCAATCGTTAGGCGATTTGCACTTTGCTCAATCACTGCGTCCATGCTCAAGACGCCTTTGTCAAAATCGTGCCAAGTTTTAGAGCCAAATATATTTCTTGATAAATCTTCTGCACTCAAGTGGCCGTGCCAATCTCCCTTGAAGTGCTCTTCGACTCGTTTGACTGGATTCCATTCAAAAATCACAGCTCCAAAATCAAATACAAAATTATGAATGGTTTTCTCTAACATTCGGTGACCTTCGTTATTGGCTTAAAACTCTAGAGTTTCCGCTCTCCGTTGGCTAAACGCACAAACTAAGAGCTACTTCTCCTTAGCTTTAACAAAAGCCCTTGGGTTGAGGGATCCAACTCTTTAAGCTGAGAGTTAGCGAACTGCTCCATAATCTTAAGCGTTAACGTCTTCCCAAGCTCCACTCCGTATTGATCAAAGGAGTTGATGCCCCAAACAGCGCCGGCAACAAAGGTTCTGTGCTCTGACAAAGCAATTAAGGCGCCTAGGGAGGCGGGTGTCAAACGCTCCAAAACCGTAAATAGGCTAGGCCTGTTACCAGGGAAATATCGGGCCTTATCAACGTTATCGTCTCCAATCATAAAGGCCTGGGCCTGAGCAAGTGCATTGGCAACTAACAATTCATGGTGATTAGCGTGGTCGTGGCTCGGCGTTTTAACCACGATAAATTCAACTGGAATGACATCTGTTCCTTGGTGAAGCATTTGAAAAAATGCATGCTGTCCATTTGTTCCTGGCTCACCCCAAAGCACTGAGGCAGTTGCGTAGTCCAGAGCTTGGGACTGCTTATCCACACTCTTTCCGTTGCTCTCCATGTCCAGTTGCTGCAAGTAAGCAGGCAACCTAGCTAAGGCGCTGTGGTAGGGGGCGATATTTCTGGATTTGTAATTAAGAAAATTTCGGTACCAAACGTCCAATAAGCCAAGCTTTAAAGCCAGGTTCTCGCGCGCAGTAGCCGTCTTAAAGTGCTCATCCATTTCGTAAGCACCCTGCAAAAAAGAGTTAAATGCCTGCGCCCCTATCGCAATTGCAACAGCCAGTCCAATAGAAGACCACACTGAGTAGCGTCCTCCAACCCAATCCCAAAACCCAAAGGTAGTCTCTATCCCAAACTCTTTGGCCAGCACTGTGTTTGAGGTCAGTCCAACAAAATGACGCTCAATATTGCGCCCCCCCTTGGATTTAAACCACTCCCTAGCTGTTAAAGCGTTGGTCATCGTCTCAATCGTTGTAAACGACTTAGAGCAGACTAAAAACAAAGTCTTACCCGGATCCAGGTGGCTCAAAACGGCGTCAATCTCGTGGGCGTCTATGTTGGAGACGAAATGAAAACGTTTGGTCGTTGTGACAAACTCGGCAAGTGCTTTGACAACCATTTGTGGCCCCAGATCGGAACCTCCGATGCCGATGTTCACAACGTCCGTGATAGTCGGGTCGGCCCGGACTTGGTCTGCAAAATTTAGGAAGTCCTCTCGGGTCTTGAGAACCTCTTTGTGTAAATCCTTAAGATCCGTGTCAAGAGTGTGATTAAACCCTGCACTTGGCGCTCTGAGGAGCCAGTGCATCGCAGGTCTTTGCTCTGTGGTGTTGACAGACTCTCCCCGAAAGAGGGCGTCGCGAAGGTTTAGCACCTGCGTTTGCTCGGCTAACTCAAAGAGAGCGTCCTCCACTTCCTCGTCCCACATGCCTTTGGAGAGATCAACAAATACGTGCGGGGCCTGAGCGGTGAAGTGCTCAAACCGCTTGGGATTAGAAGCAAATGCACTTAAGAGATTAAAGGTCGATTTACCCTCCTTTAAATCATGTAATTTACGCCAAGCTGCGACTTGGTCACATCGCTTAAACATGTTGATACCGGTCATATTGAAGGGATGAAGGGGAGAGTTAATGACTGCCCTGAGATTGCAAAAAATGTTCTAACTTTAAAGTGTCAGCACAAAAGGATCTAATTCCTTCTGCTAATTTTTCACTCGCCATGGCATCATGATTGAGGGCAAATCTAAAATCTGGCTCTGACAATCCGTTTTTTAAAGCATCAAAAGGGTTAATGTTGATGCCTGCTATTGGCTCAAAGGTTTCTAAGCCCAAAGGGCTTGAATCAGACGGGGTGAGTGCTCTTTGGAATTCATCGTCGTGTCTTGCTCCTTGAGCTCCCTCAGCTCCTTGAGCGCCGCCAGCACCCCCTGAATGAGGCGCACTCAGTTGCTCGAGCAACTCAGGACTGATGGTCAGTAAATCACACCCCGCCAAAGCTTTGATTTGCCCAGTATTCCTAAAGCTTGCGCCCATCACCTCTGTTTTAACTCCGCTGTGTTTGAAGAAACGGTAGATGTGGGAGACAGAGCGCACGCCTGGATCGTTAACACCGCTATGTGCCATTTCGTCCCATGCGGCTCCTAACGACTTTTTATGCCAATCATAAATTCTCCCCACAAAAGGCGAGATCAATTGAACCTTTGCGTGCGCGCAGGCCACAGCTTGTGCAAAGTTAAACAAAAGGGTCAAGTTGGTGTGTATACCCTCAAGCTCTAGCATCCTAGCAGCTTGCACACCCTCCCAAGTTGCAGCAATTTTAATAAGTACCCGAGAGGAGTCAACCCCCTGCGCCTTGTATAAAGAGATGATACGCCTGGCACGCTGGGCAGTGGCTAAAGCATCAAAGCTGAGTCTTGCATCCACCTCAGTTGAAACACGCCCTGGGATCAACTCCAGTATCTTGCAACCCAAATTAACCAACAAATGATCAATCAGCTCATCCATAGGACTACTGGCATTACGCGCTCTCACGCCCTTGATTAATTCAGCACTGTGAGGGAGTTGTACCGCTTTGAGTACCAAAGAAGGATTGGTCGTTGCGTCTTGGGGACGGTGGAGCGCAACTTGGGTCAAATCTCCCGTATCTGCAACCACCACAGTCCACTCTTTTAATTTTTCTAAGTCATTCATAAGGCTTATTATGACAAGTTTATTTTCACTTCCTGGTAAAAGTTATACCCCCACAATAGAAAAATACGAAACTGCCTTCACAAATTTGTAATTAATCAAGCTATCACTAAAAAATCCAAAAATAACCTGACCCAGCAAACCTCTCATCTATACTTAAGCGATGCCTATCTCAATAACCCTGCAAGACTTAATGCATCCTTTACAAACCTGCAATAAGATTGTATTCACATGAGCTTTCAACTCGTAATATTCGGAGCCACAGGAGACTTGGCGTGGCGGAAAATTCTTCCCGCACTCTTTCAAGCTTATAGGCACAACTCTTTACCCCATGGGGGTCAAATTATTGGGGTGTCCAGGGACTCATTAAGTGACGATCAGTTTAGGCAACTCATTGGTGAGCGGATGCAACGTATTGAGGGGGAAAAACGCCCCCAAGCCGAGGAGTTCGACGAATTTGCGAAATTATTAAAGTACCAAGCCTGTGATTTATCAAACGCCGGTGACTACGCAGCGCTCAAAGACAGATTAGGCAAACACACCAACGATGTGCGTGTTATGTACCTGGCTACTGCGCCCCAGCTTTTCACCACCATTTGTGAAAACTTAGCAGCCCAATCCCTAAACACCGACAGCACACGCATTGTTCTTGAAAAGCCGCTTGGCCAAGATCTGAAATCTAACCAAGAAATTAATGCAATTGTTAAGAAGTTTTTTTCGGAAAAACAAATTTTCCGAATCGATCACTACCTAGGTAAACCCTCCGTACAAAACCTTTTTGCGCTTCGCTTTGGTAATTCTTTATTTGAGCCCATTTGGAGGCGTGAGACAGTCTCAAGTATTCAAATTACACTGGCAGAGGAAATTGGAATTGCATCCCGTGGGGCGTTTTACGAGCGTACAGGCGCGCTCAAAGACATGATTCAAAACCACGCACTCCAATTGCTTTGCGCAATTGCAATGGAGCCTCCCATTAACACCCATGCAGATGCAATACGAGACGAGAAGCTTAAAGTTCTACGTTCCCTAAAGCCTTGGACAGCTAAATCTCTTAAAAGCGATATCGTGCGAGGCCAGTACAGCAACGGCGTCGTACAGGGACACTCCGCAGTCGGCTACACCCAAGAAGAAGGGGTGAGAGCGGACAGCACCACAGAGACCTTTGTTGCATTAAAAACAGAGGTAAACAATTGGCGCTGGGCAGGGGTTCCTTTTTTTATAAGAACGGGGAAGCGATTGGCCAAGCAAGACGCCCGAATCGTCATTAACTTTCGCCCTACTCCTCATCCCATTTTCCAAACCCCTCAAGCCAGTGCCAACCGTCTAACCATACACCTACAACCTTTTGACGGAATGGCCTTACACCTTTTTGCTCAAGGTCCCGCTCAAACCTCTACCCCCTCAAAATCCGCCCACCAAGCTCCTAAAACTCCGCTGGGGCCTTTGCTGTCACCAGTTGAGCTCAATTTAGACTTTGAACAACGATTTGGCTCCGACAGAGTCGGCGCTTATGAGCGCTTATTATTAGACGCCCTCGCCGGGCGTTTAAACTTATTTGTGAGGAGCGATGAACAAGAGGCTGCGTGGTCTTGGGTAGAGCCGATAATAGAGGATTGGCGAAAAGCGGATTCTCCCCTTCATACCTACCCGAGCGGGAGTTGGGGGCCTATTCAATCAAAAGAAATGATTGAGCACGCAGGTCATCACTGGGATGACGATATTAAAAAATGAAAGAATTTTCCAAATGGATATAACCACATCTCATAAAGTACTCATACTGGGCGGCTCAGGCTTTGTGGGTAGCCACGTCTGTGAACGGCTTAATGAGCTTGGCATAAAAATGACCGTGCTTACTCGGCGAGTTCCTGCCAAAAGTGTTCAGTACCTACCCTATGTGGACGTCGTTCAAGGGGACCCTCTTAACCCAGAGACTCTAAAGAAAGCAATGCAAGGACATACTGCCGTTATCAATTTGATCGCTATTTTGCATGGGACGAAAAGTGATTTTGAATTGCTTCATGAACGCTTACCCAGCACCATCGCAAGCGCCTGCGCTGAAGTCAAAATAAAGCGCTTAATTCATATCAGCGCGTTGGGGGCCAATCAAAGCGCACCCTCCATGTATCTTCGCTCAAAAGGTAGAGGCGAGCAAGCGCTGCAAAGCGCTGCTAAAACGAGGGGGCTTGATCTAACGATCATCAGACCCAGTGTTATTTTTGGTCTCGATGATCAATTTATTAATGTGTTTGCAAAACTGCAAAAAGTATTTCCCTTCATACCTTTGGCTTGCGCTGAAGCAAAATTCCAGCCCGTTTGGGTCGTTGATGTCGCCCATGCCATTGCTTACTCTTTAATACACCCCCAAACCGCTAACCATACGTTTGAGCTTGGTGGACCAGAAATACTAAACCTTAAACAGTTGGTGCAGTTTGCTGGCAAGTTGAGTCATCATGACAGGCCTATTTTTTCCTTGCCTCCCATCAGCTCTTATCTGCAAGCCCTTGTAATGGAGCACTTGCCGGGTCCCACTTTGATGAGCCGAGATAACCTGTTATCCATGAGGGTGGATAATGTTTTATCTGGCAAGATGCTGGGGTTAAAGGATTTAGGTGTTCTACAAGCACAAACTTTGAACGGTGTGTTTGCCATTACCCAGGAGAGATGACAAATTTTGCAGTGCGGCCCCCTTTTACCCTGCAGAGTTGTGACCACTTATTAATCTAACAATAAAAACTTTCTAAACCAGTCCTGCAGCAACAGACTATGCTCTTGTCCTTGTCCTTGTCCTTGTCCTCACCCCTATTTTTGTCATGAAAATATACCTTGTAGGAGGCGCCATCAGAGACGAGTTGATGGGTCTTAATGGCTCCGATAAAGACTGGGTGGTAGTGGGCGCGACCCCTGAGGAGCTTATCTCAAAGGGCTTCACTGCGGTAGGGAAAGATTTTCCCGTTTTCTTACACCCAACGACCCGTGAGGAATACGCGCTTGCAAGAACGGAGCGAAAATCAGCCCCTGGCTACCACGGGTTCGTATTCCACGCGGACCCCAGTATCACGCTTGAAGAGGACTTGGCGAGGCGGGACCTGACCATCAACGCAATTGCAAAAGATGAAAAGGGGCACTTGATCGATCCTTTTGACGGCTCAGGAGATATCAAAAGGAAACTTTTTAGACACGTCTCGCACGCCTTCCAAGAAGACCCGGTACGAGTGCTTAGATTGGCGAGGTTTGCTGCGCGTTTTCCAGATTTCAGCGTCGCCAAAGACACACAGATCCTATTGACGCAAATGTGCACAAACGGAGAGGTGGACGCTTTGATCGGCGAACGCGTTTGGCAAGAGCTATCAAAGGGACTCATGGCTCAAAGTCCCTTTCGTATGTTTGAGGTCCTCCTGTCTTGTGGTGCCTTGGAAAAACTATTCAAAGATTTAAGCAAAAAGGACTTAGACCTCACAACTCTGAGCGGAGTAAAAAACTCGTTAAGGGCCTCGGCGCACCTTTGCTGCTCATTGCCCGTTCGCTTTGCAGTGCTAAGCTACAGGTGGCCCGCAGCGCAGCGCCTTAAAGCACCCAAAGAGTGTTTAGAGTTAGCCGAAATGCTCATTAAATCTTATCCCGACTTGAGGGAGGCGAGTCAAAGAAGTGGTAGCGATCTCTTTGAGTTGCTCAAGCGTTGTGACGCCCTCAGAAGGCCCGAGCGCTTTGGGGAGTTACTGCTTGCTGCTCGGTGCCTCTACGCACTTGGCGGCGAAGTTGGTGAAAGCTCAATCACTCACAACTCAGAGAGCTCTACATTAACTCGCTCCATTGAGGCCATCAACCGAGCACAAAAAGCTGCCCTCAGCGTAGATCACAGTGCAGTTGCCGCGCAAGCCGTTGAGGAGGGACTAATCGCAACTCAAATCGGAGAGGCCATCAACACTGCTCGACTAAAAGCAATCGAGGCCTCATTGATTATCCGATGAGTGCAGCGCTTTGGGCTGTAATTGCGCTGCATCCCACTGACCCGCTAAATTTTTCAAAAGTTGTGTGATCGCCAACCATCTCCTGTTTTCGATGTCCATCACCGCACGCCTGGCCTGTAGTTCGCTGGTTTGAGCATTGATCACGTTTAAGTAACCCACCGTACCAGATAGGTATTGATCCTGAGTGGCTTGCAAATTCTTTTGCGCTGCAAAGAGCGCCTGCACCTGTACAACCCCCTCCTCTTGTAAGAGGTAGGTTGCAGCCAAATTATCCTCCACCTCTTGCATGGCAGCCAAAACCACCTGGCGGTAACCTGCAACCGCTTGGTCTAAGCTGGCCTGAGCGCTGCGCTTGTTTGCTTGACGTTGCCCCCCATCAAATAGTGGGAGCGATAGGTTAGGTCCCAGCGACCAGTAGGCATTATTTCGTCCGATAAGACCTGGCAATTGGGTGCTCCTGTAGCCCAGGCTTGAGGAGAATGTGACAGTGGGGAAAAATGCCAATTTGGCGGCACCAAGACTTGCTTGGGCGGACTCCACATTTCTCATTGCTGCCCTTATGTCTGGGCGCCTTTTTAGCAAATCCCCGGGAATGATATCGGGCAAAGCAATTGGACGCGCAATCATTGCAGTCGTTGCGGTCACTGAATTGGGTTCAACGCTCAAGGCTGAGGGCGTCCTTCCAACCAAAACGGCAATAGAGTGGAGCAACTGAGCGTGTTGTATCTCCAAGTCAATGCTTTGTGCTTTTGTGTTTGAGAGCTGCAGCTTTGCCTGCGAAACATCGGTGGAGGCCGCAACACCAGCGAGGTATCTGGACTGCGTGATCTCCAGTGCTTTTGAGTATGCATTTACCGCATCCATCAAAGTGGCTTGCTCTTTCTCCACATTCCTGAGGGTGAGATACGATTGCATGAGAGTGGCCTGCGCGGTGAGCCTGGCCATGCTTAAACTTTCTTCGCTGCTTTCTTGTTGCGCTTTAAGCGCAATGATTTGGGCGTCCATTGCACCCCAAATATCTGGTGTCCAAGTGAAGGGAAATGATTGACTGATGTAAGTGCCAGAAGGAGCGGTCAAATAGCTTTGACTGCGGGCAACGCCTGTGTTTGCATTTAACCCGGGCCACAGGTTGCTTTGCGCAGCAGCTACAGCTGCCTTTGCCTGCTCGACGGCAGCGGCTAAAGATATTAAATTGGGATTCTCACTCGCCATCAACTCCTGCAACCGATCAAGCACCGGGTCCTCCAGCACCCTCCACCAAAAAGCGCTCACCTGTGCTTGGGGGGTTCCCGCATCAACGCGCTTTGATTCGCTAAACTTTACAGGCAAATCCATCTGAGCCCCCTTTGGATGCTCAGGCATTCGCCAAGAGCACCCACTCAAAGAACTCAAAGCACTCAATGTAGCCAAGGCAGCAAGGGAGAGATTAACAAAGGGGATATAAAAAATTTTCATAAAAAATATTCAACGTACTTAAAAATCGCTTTCAAATTGCTCTCATCCCGCGTTATCACCATTCCAACCTAATATAAAAGTTACTTTTTATATTATGTTTGAGATCCCTGTTAAAAACCTAGTCAAGCAACCTTCGTTGCTCTAGCCTAGCGTTTAGCGAATGAATTCTTACTCCTTATACTCGAGCGCTTTTGCCCCCACCACACCCGACCCCGCTCCAGCGCGAGAAACACAACAGGCGTTGTGTATAGGGTTAGGAGTTGACTAAGAATGAGTCCCCCAAGCACTGCAATACCCAAAGGCTTTCGCAGCTCATCTCCGTCTCCACTGGCAAACGCAAGCGGCACAGCCCCTAGCATCGCAGCCGCTGTCGTCATCAGTATAGGCCTAACCCTAACCCTAGCCGCTTTGTAAATAGCTTGGGACGAGGACAGCCCACCTCTTTGGTGAACCAATGCAAAATCGATCATGATGATGGCATTTTTTTTAACAATTCCGATTAACAAAATAATCCCTATCATCCCTATGATGGAGAGCTCCGTTTTGCAAAGCATCAAAGCCAACAGTGCACCCACCCCAGCCGAGGGGAGTGTGGACAAAATGGTGAGCGGATGCAACAAACTCTCATACAAGACGCCTAGCACTAAATAAAGGGTCACCAAAGCGGCCAAAATCAACAAGGGCTGGGAGCTGAGGGAGTTTTGAAACGCGTTTGCAACGCCCGAGAAACTCCCCCTCACACTCACTGG
>Ga0164297_10003425_pt1 | contig 14767 bp, 12 predicted proteins | sample GEODES058metaG_FD_113539 | JGI IMG/M metagenome (GOLD analysis project Ga0164297, IMG submission 113539) | Dystrophic lake water microbial communities from Trout Bog Lake, Wisconsin, USA - GEODES058 metaG | ecosystem: Environmental > Aquatic > Freshwater > Lake | place: USA: Trout Bog Lake...
AATCATGCCCATTTATACCCGTACTCCAACCTTGCTGGCGATGACCGCAGCGGGTATCGACGCCTTGAGTAGTGGGCGATTCCATTTAGGCCTTGGTGCCTCCGGCCCGCAGGTCATCGAAGGGTTTCACGGTGTTCCTTACGATGCACCGATTGGCAGGACGCGAGAGATCACTCAGATTTGTCGACAGATCTGGAAGCGTGACGCACCCCTGGAGCACCATGGTCGGTACTACACGATGCCCTTGCCACCTGAAGAAGGAACTGGTCTCGGCAAAGCGCTCAAGATTATTGGACGACCTGTGCGCTCAGAAATTCCAATCTGGGTGGCGTCGCTGGGTGAAAAAAATGTGGCCGTCACTTCGGAAGTTGCGAACGGTTGGATTCCGATTCTTTTTATCCCTGAAAAAGCTCGTGACGTATGGGGATCGGCACTTGACGAAGGTAGGGCCAAGCGAGATCCCTCACTCGGCGAGCTCATGATCACCGCGGGTGGGCTCTTGGCCATCGGCGAGGGTGACGAGGTGACGGCCTTGCGCGAGCTCCAACGATCCATGGTGGCGCTCTATGTCGGTGGGATGGGGGCTAAGGGAAAGAACTTCTACAACGAACTGGCCATTCGCTACGGCTACGAAAAAGAAGCTGAAGCGATTCAAGACCTCTATCTTTTGGGGAATAAAAAAGAAGCAGAAGCATTGGTTCCCGAGGAGTTCCTCGAAAAGACGACCCTGTGTGGTCCGAAAAGCTATGTAGCAGAACGCATCGAAGCCTTTAAAGAGGCGGGAGTGACCCATCTGCAGGTTCATCCGGTTCCCACGGGCGACCAGAGCGCGGCGGATCTTGTGGGAACCGTCAAAGAACTCATTGGATAGGGCAAACTAACGAGATGTCTTCTCGGCACTTCTCTCATGCAATGGTGCGAATGTGCCATATCTCTTAGCTCTTTGTGCTTCCTTTATGGCGGCGCTGGGTGCGGCTTTTCAAGACCGAGAGGTCTCAGCGGTCGACGACAGCCAAGCGAAAGGCTGGCGCCTTCTGTGGGCGTCGCTGAAGCGTCCCATGTGGATCGTCGGGTTGGCCGTCATGGGCGCCGCTCCGATCTTTCAATTTTTGGCCCTGCGCGTGGGGAACCTTACTCAAGTCCAACCGATGCTGACCACAGAGTTGCTGTTTCTCCTTGGAATCATCATGGTGACTCACCATGATCGACCAGGGCCACGGGAGTGGCTTGGGTCATTCGGTATTGTGCTCGGCTTGGCCCTCTTTCTCGTTTCGGCGAACCCCCACGGTGGCCAAAAACATTTAACCCAGCATTGGGCATGGGGGCTCTCAGCCTACGCAGTAGTCGTGGTGCTGTGCTTCTTCCTGCTCTCCAAGAAAACCACCGGATGGGTGGAGGCTGCGCTCTTGGGAGCAGCTGCGGCGACCTGTTTTGCTTACCAAGCAGCCATGACCCAAGTCATTGCCGGCGTTGGTGCCGGCCAGATCATCTCAACTCCAGCGCTCTATGGGCTGGCCCTTGGGGGGCTTTTGGGATTTGTGCTCTTCCAGCACGCACTGCGCGCCGGCCACGTCGCAGCGTCGCGCGCGTCGATGGTGATCGTTGATCCCTTGCTCAGCGTTCTGATTGGCATCGTTGCGTTTAACGATGTCCTTCGAAGGGGACCGTTGAGCGTGGTTGGAGAAGTACTCGGTCTCGTCATTTTGCTCATCGGAGCGCAGCGCCTTGCCACGTCGCCCATGTTGGTGCAACTCCATGAGGTTGAGAACGTCTAAGCGATAACGCCTTGGGAGTGCAAGGCGGCCAGGTGTTCTGGGGTCACGCCAAGTTCATCAGCGAGGACCTCATTTGTGTGCTCGCCGAGCCAAGGGACCCGTGTTTCTGGCCCCTCGGCCATTCCGGACAATTTGATGGGGTTTCCCGGCAAAAGGACGGGAGTATCGACACCGTCAGTCCGTTCAAGAGCCACGATCATGTGGCGTTCGGTGAGGTGAGGGTCGTTGATGACCTCTTCGGCGTCGAAGCAGGGTCCGGCAGTGAGGCCTTGGCCAGTGAGAATCTCGCAACACTCCATACGGGTGTACTTGGATGCCCATGCCTCAAGTACTGGTCGGATATCACTTTCGAGAAGTTCACCCCATGCGACTCGGCTGGCAAAGCGCTCATCGTGCGTCCACTCCGGCTTTTCAATTGCTTCGCAGAGCAGTTCCCACTGATGTTCACGAATAACTTGGAGAACGAAGTAGCCATCCTTTGCCTTGAAGCCATCGAGAATACCGCCGCCGGTCATTCTGGTGAGCCCGAGGGACGCAAAGTTGATGACGATGTCGGTCATGGCAACGAGAACGTCAAACATTGCCACATCTACTTGTTGGGCCTTTCCCGTTGCGTCGCGCAGACGTAGTGCGGCCAAGATGCCAATGGTGGCGAACAACGCTGTCGAGATATCTCCTAAGGCCCCCATCGGTGAGACAACCGGCGGCTTTCCCTCTTCGCGCTTCATTTCATAAACGCCGCTCATCGCTTCAACGACCGAAGCCAATGCCGGCCAGTCACCGTAGGGAGATTCGGGAGCACCGTTGATGGCGTGACCAAAGCCTGAAAGTGAGCAGTAGACCACGTTGGGGTGAGCAGCAGCAACGTCAGCGAAGCCCAGTCCTAATCGCTCGACCGCACCGGCACGAAAGTTCTCGCAGACCACATCGAAATGGGGAGCGAGGTCAAGAACGAGTTGGCGGCCTTTTGGGTCCTTGAGATTAATGGCGATCGATTTTTTTGAGAGGTTATTTCGCAGAAACGTCGCGCCGATGCTTCGTCCATCAGGGTCCATCATGGCGGGGAGAGAACTCCGGCCGAGATCTCCACCATTGGGTGACTCAACTTTGACCACGTCAGCACCGAGGCGAGCGAGGAGTTGCGTCGCGAAGGGAAGGGCCTGCATCTGCTCGAGGGCTAAAATTCGGATGCCATCGAGAGGTCGAGGACCTGGTGTACCGACGTGGTCACCAACCGTGAAATGGTCGGCCACTAGAGCGACAGGCCGTAAAGATGAATAGCGTTTTCTCGAATCACTTTATTGACGGTTGCTTGGCTCAATCCCGCCACCATCTTCTCGGCGATGAGCTTTGAGTCAGGCCAGGTCGAATCGGTGTGGGGGTAGTCCGTCTCAAAGGTCACGCGGTCTTCGCCGATGACGTCCAATGATCGCAGGCCATGGAAGTCTTTGAAGAAGCAACCCCAGACTTGGCGATGGAAGTACGTTGAAGGAGGTTCCGGCACTAATTCAGCGACTCCTCCCCAGGCCCGATGGTCTTCCCAGACCGCATCAGCTCGCTCGAGCACATAGGGGAGCCATCCGATCTGGCCTTCTGAGTAGGCCAGGCGCAGCGTTGGAAAGCGCACCAGCACTCCGGAGAAGAGAAAGTCTGTCAGCGATGCCATGGCGTTGTTGAAACTCAAGGTAGCGGCCACGGCGACCGGAGCATCGGCAGAGGTAGCCGGCATCTTCGACGATGAGCCGATGTGCATATTGACCACGGTCATCGTCTCTTCACAAGCCTGGAAGAAGGGATCCCAGAGCCCTGAGTGAATCGACGGCAGCCCGAGGTGAGGAGGAATCTCCGAGAAGCAAACGGCACGAACGCCGCGGGCTGCGTTGCGACGCACCTCATCAGCGGCGAGTTGTGGATCCCAGAGAGGAATGATGGTCAAGGGAATAAGCCGACCGTTCGAGTCACCGCACCACTCGTCGACCATCCAGTCGTTGTAGGCCTTGACGCAAGCCAGGGACAGTTCCTTGTCCTTTGCTTCGGTGAAGGTCTGTCCGCAGAAGCGCGGAAAGGTCGGAAAGCAGAGGGAGGCTTCGACCCAGTTCACGTCCATGTCTTCAAGACGAGCTTTGGGATCCCAACAGCCTTTGCGCATTTCATCGTAAGTAATAGGGGACATCGTCATGTCGTCACGGTCAAAGCCCACCGAAGCCACGTGACGCTTGTTGATATACACCAAATCTTCGTAGATCCAACAATCTGCTTTGGGGCCATCGGGGTCGAAGGTCTGTTCGTAGGTGCCACCACCAATGTGGCGCATGGTGCCGATACCACGGCGCTCTGAGCGCGGTCCCCGTTCTTTGAACTTCTCCGGGAGCCAGGTCTGCCACAGGTGGGCGGGCTCGACCACGTGGTCGTCAACAGAGATGATCTTCGGAATTTCAATGATTGATGGTTCGTTGCTCATGGATCCTCGTTTCGCTCAACCTTTAGATTACTGACGGGTCGTCAGGTTTGTCTCATACCAGTAATTTTAGGCATTTTCGGCAAGAAACTGCTGATAGGAGGGGAAGCACTCCGGGACGGTGCCTCGGCCGATGTGCCCCTTGGGCCAATGTGCAGGGGGGAGGTCTCGGGGGTTGTCGGCCTGGGGAGCTGAGTACCAAAGCAGGTGGTCACGCTGGACGAACTTCCAGCCATCAGACGTCTTACGGTACGCGTCTCGGTACAAGATCGCTTGGCGTAGGACGTGACCATCCCGTTCGATCTCTCCGGTGCAGTAGACCTCTCCCGTAGCGGTTGTCTCGTCGATGAAGTCAATGACATGGGTGGTGACGGACAAGATCGACATACCAATGGGCGCCAAGCCATGGGCAAAGTATTTTTTGAGCATGGCGCGTCCTTGATGGTCTTTGCCAACGGCGACATCTTCGACGAACAGTGAGACCAAGGTGTCAAGATCACGTGTGTCAATCGAAAACGCATAGCGAGCCACAATTTGGCGAATTTCCTCGTAGGCAAGCAGTCGCTCAATTCCTCCAGGTGTTCCCATAAATGCCACTCTAGGGTGCGTGGACCTCGAGATTCCATTATCGTCTCCAGGGCGACTTGACAGGAGGGGGTAGTGATGACGACAGCGGCATTGAACGGTATTGAGATTTGTTACGAATGCTTCGGCGATCCCGATGGTGAGCCACTGCTCTTGATTCACGGACTCGGGGCGCAGTACACCGATTGGGACCCAGCCTTCACCGCACTCTTTGTGGATCAGGGGTTTTGGGTGATCGAGTTCGATAATCGAGACGTGGGCCAGTCGACGTGGTTCGACGAACGGGGAACTCCTGATTTCGGAGCGATCCTCGCCGGAGACCAAGGCCAAGCCACCTACCTGATTGCGGACTTGGCGAGCGATGCGGCGGCGCTGGTCACGTATCTGGGGCTCTCTACGGTGAACGTCCTCGGCGTCTCGATGGGCGGAATGATCGCCCAGCAGTTCGCCATTGACTATCCCTCAATGACCAAGACCTTGACGTCGATCATGTCAACACCAGACCCCACCGAGGTCGGCCAGCCAACCACTGAAGCTGTGATGGCGTTGATGCAACCAGCAGAAAGCCAGCGCCAAGCAGCTATCGATCAGTCCATAGCGACGGCCAAAATTATTGGTTCGACGGGGTTTGACTTCGACGAGGATGCCGCACGGGCCCGTGCAGCGATCCACTTCGATCGAGGCCACCACCCCGATGGTGCGGCTCGTCAGACCGCGGCGATTTTCTGCTCACCGGATCGTCGACCAGGCTTGGCGCAGGTTTCAGTCCCTGCACTGGTGATACATGGCGACATCGACCCGCTCGTCACTTTGCCTGGTGGCGAAGCGACGGCGGCAGCTCTCAGGGACGCCGACCTCTGGATTGTTCCTGGAATGGGCCACGACCTCCCTCGAGCGATTTGGCCAGAACTTGTTGACCGAGTCAAAGAACTCACGAGTCGCTAAGTCGCTGGAGCCTCATCTGGGTCTGGGATGAGGCCAGATTGTGACCAGGTGGCAAACATCTGGGCGTAGTGGCTTTGATCGCTCATGAGATCAGCATGCGACCCGACCTCGACGATGCGACCTTGTTGGATCACCACAATGCGATCTGCACGCTGAGCCGTCGAGAGACGGTGAGCAATTAACACCGCAGTCCGTGATTCAAGCAGTGCGTCAAGCGCGTGCTCGACCGCAGTCTCTGAGGCGAGGTCGAGCGATGAGGTTGCTTCATCGAGGACTAAGACCCGTGGCTGGGCGATGAACGCCCGCCCAAGTGCCAATAGTTGTCGCTCTCCGGCAGAAAGGGTCTGTCCGCGTTCATGGACGATCGTCTCGACGCCAAGAGGGAGACGATCGATGAGATCACGCAACCCCACACGATCGATCGCTTCGTCGACATCGTCACCAGTGGCATCGGCTCGAGCAAAGATCAGATTGTCTTTAATGGTCCCGGCGAACAAGAACGGTTCCTGAGGAACGACACCCAGTTGGCGTCGCAATGACTGTTGGGTGACCTCACGGAGATCATGATCATCAATCGAGACCATCCCAGAGTCGGGATCGTAGAAACGGATAATGAGTTTGGCCAATGTTGATTTCCCGCCACCGGTTGGGCCAACAAAGGCAATGGTCTCTCCGGGGTGAATCGACAAGTTGATGTCGTGGAGCACGGGGCGTTCGGGGTCGTAGCCAAACGAGACGTTGTCAAAGCGAATCGCACCTTGGATCGAATCCAGCGTTGTGGCTTCTGGTGCATCCATGACAGAGGGTTCGGTCTCTAAGAGCGTGCGGAGTTTGATGATTGATGAACGACTTTGCTGGACCGAGTTGTACTGCTGAACGAGAAGCTGGATGGGTTGGAAGAATCGATTGAGATAAAGAAAGAACGCAATAAGGGCGCCAATGGATAACGAGTGATGAAGCACCATGTCGCCGCCGATGCCAAGCAAAATTGCTTGGCCCAAGACCCCGATGGTCAAACTTCCGGGTCCAAAGATAGCGTTGACCCGGCCCGTGATGACGTTGGCGTCACGGTAGTGACCGACGACTTCTCGGTGATTCGTGACATTCCTCGCTTGGCGGTTATAGGAGGCCACCACGCGTACCCCTTGGAGGGACTCGGAAAGATCAGAGAGGACTGCGGCGATGCCATCGCGCACTCGGTCGTAGCCGCGCTCAGAGGCATGGTGGAACCACCACGAGAGTAGTGCAAGTGGAGGGACAATGAGGCCAACCGTGATCGCAGCCAACAAGGGGTTGAGAAGGAAAAGGATGATGGTGATCGTGACCATCGTCAACGCTTGGAGGGCGAACTGACTGAGCCCATCTTGGAGTAATTGCTGAAGGTTCTCGATGTCACTGGTCATACGAGTCATGACCACTCCGGCTTTTTCTTCCGTATAGAAGTCAAGGCCAAGCCGTTGAAGGTGCTTGAACACTCGAATCCTCAGGTTATGCATCACCCGAGTGGAAAGTCGCCCCGAGGCGCGTACCTGAGAGCGCTGTGCGACGGATCCAATGATCACAATGATGAGATAAGCAATCGCCGACCAGAGCACAACGGAGTAACTGTGGTGCCCATTGGCCATCCCGTTGTTGATGGCATAGGCCGTCAGGGCCGGCCCCAACTGACTCGTGATGGCGACAATGACGACCAGGACTGCTGACCACGACATGAGTCCTGGGTGTTCCAACAAGAGTTTGGTGAGGGTGAGTTTCTCTCGTTCTTGTGGTTCGGGTCGAGGGCTAAAAGAAATGTCAGACGGCTGGCGCAATGTCTCGGTGAGCAAGATCTTGTCGACGCCACGTTGCAACTCACTCGGAATCCCTGCAAACGGGAGTCCCGGCTGTCCGCCACTCGGTCCTCGGCTTCCTCCCATTGGAGCGCCGCCGCCGAAGCCACCGCCACCGAATCCTCCACCCCAGGCCATCAGGCTTCTCCTCCTCGTATGGTGGGGATGACCGACGCTTCAACTTGGGCGAGGACTTGGCCGTATTCAGGAACATCGCGGAGGAGATCTTCGTGACGGCCCGTTGCGATAATTCGGCCCCCATCAATCAGCGCCACGCGACTCGCTAGAGCGATTGTTGAGAGACGATGGGCCACAATCAACGTGGTGCGCGATTTGAGCAAGGTGACAAATGCGCCATGAATCTCTTGTTCGATTTTTACGTCGATGGCACTGGTCGCATCATCGAGAATCAAAATCGGTGGGTTCAATAAGAGGCTCCGGGCGATGGAAAGACGTTGGCGTTGACCCCCAGAGAGGGTGTACCCACGTTCCCCAACCACGGTGTCGTAGCCCTCGGGAAGCGCCGTGATGAAGTCGTGCGCGTGGGCCGCTTGGGCTGCAGCTTCGACGGCAGCTCGACTTGCGTCAGGTCGCCCATAGGCGATGTTGTCGGCAATCGAAATCGAAAAAAGAAATGAGTCATCGAGGACAACGCCAACATTCGCGCGCAGTGAAGTCATCGTGGCGTCTCGTACATCGTGGCCATCGATGGAAACTGAACCATCTTGCACGTCGTAGAAGCGCAGCAAGAGGCGGGCAACAGTGGATTTCCCCGAACCTGTTCGCCCGACGAGAGCGACGGTTTCCCCTGGTTCAAGGGTGAGATCAAAGTCCTTGAGAATCGGTTGGTTTTCGTTGTAGGAGAAGGAAACATTTCGGAAGTTCACGAGGCCAGCAGGGTTTTCGAGGTCGTAGGCACCAGGCTTTTCAACAATGTCCGGGCGCTCATCCATGATGTCAAAAATCCGGTCGGCGGAAGCAGCAGCGCGCTGGCCCATCATGATGAGCATGCCCAGCATCATGAATGGGGCTTGAAGCATGAGGAGGTAGGCATTAAAGGCCAAGATGGCGCCGATCCCGACTTTTCCCTGAATGACCATGATTCCACCGAACACGAGAACGAGGGCGAGACCAACTTGAGGGAGGTTCTGGAGAATCGGGGTGAACCGGGCACGGTAGTCAGCATCCTTGATGTAGGCCCAGGACACGCCGCTGCTGGCATCGGCCAACGTATTGATCTCTTTTTGTTCTTGCGCAAAGGACTTGACGACGCGCACCCCATTGATATTTTCGTCCGTGATGGTGGCTACTTCAGCTAATCGAGCTTGGATGATCCACGAGATTGGGAACATAGCGTTGCGCATGCGCACCCCAGTCCAAAAGAGAATCGGCATCGTCGCCATGGCAATCAGGGCGAGCGGTATGTCAATGCTGAGCATGAAGATGAATGCAATGAGCCCAATTGCACATTGAATGATGATCTGCGGGGCGAAGGTGGCGTACATCTGTACTGAACGAATGTCTGAGTTCGCTCGGGAAATTAACTGTCCTGATTGCGTTCGGTCATAAAAGGAGAATGACATCAACGAGAGGTGTTCGTAGATCAAGTTCCGAAGATCAAACTCAAAGTCATAGGCCGAACGGAAGAGAAGCCATCGAGCGAGAAAACCAGCGATCCCGCCAACAACCCCGATTGCGATGATCAGTTCGACGTAGTGATGGAGCGGGACGCTATGCGTTTGAATTGATCGGTCAATTGCTTGGTTGAGAAGGTTAGGAACCAATACCTGGAGCACCAAACTCAAAAAGGAAAACGACAGTGCGCCGATGAACGGCCATTTGCGGGCCACTAAGAGCGGGATGACGCGTTGCCACCACTTCTTCTCTGGATCAGGATCAATCTGAGAGGGAGGCCGTCCGTAGTTGCTGGCGGAGGGTGGCGGTTCGTAGGCCGAGGATGGTTGACCGCTTTCGCGTGTGACTCTCATCGCTGTTGACATACTCCCTGGCACTGCGAGCAACGGAGGAGCGAAAAGAACATCATGAACCCAGCCTAATGAGTTCTCACGAAGCAGAATTCACCAAGCAGGGCTCTGACGTCTCTGAGGCCCGCACGGTAGCCTTGGGGATCATGGACAATGTGACGACCCTCGAGGATCACACACTGGTGGCCCACCGGCTCAGCGAGTTGCGCTCCTTGGAAAGCGACCAAAACAGGTTTGGGTCGCTCGTTTCAACGATTACGTCGGCATTGGCTCACGAAGCGTTCCGCAACTTGCCTTCGAAACCAGTACTGATTGACACGCCCGTTCTTGCGGGTGCTCCGGGTACGGCCGTTCTTGACGAGATTGTCGTCGTCCCTATTTTGCGTGCCGGGCTCGGGATGGCCCCCGCAATTCAAGAAGCACTCCCGAGCACCCGTTTGGCCTGTGTTGGTCTCAAGCGAAATGAGGCAACGCTTCAGCCGGACCTCTATTTCGATGGTCTTCCCGGCGATCTGACGGGAGTCACCGTGGTGATCTGCGATCCCATGTTGGCCACCGGAGGTTCCCTTGGTTATGTCGCGGCCATGGTGCAAGAGCGTGGAGCGAGCAAGGTCGTAGCTCTCTGTATCTTGGCTTCGCAAGAGGGCCTCGCTCGTTTTGTGAGCGCACATCCAAACGTGAAAGTTGTCGTCGCAGCAGTCGACCCAGAACTCAACAACCATGGCTACATCGTCCCCGGCCTCGGAGATGCAGGGGACCGGCTTTTCGGCCTTCCTGTTCGCTAGCTCAAAGAACTTAGAGGCCGATATCTTCGTTCCAGAGTTCTGGGTGTTGATGGGTGAACGTACTCAGCAGTTCGATGCACTCGGCATCTTCGAGGATGGTGATCTCTACGCCGAGTTCTTCAAGCCATTCGTGGCCACCTGAAAATGTGGTGGCTTCGCCGATCACGACCGCGCCGATGTTGAATTGTCGCACGAGCCCCGAACAGTACCAACACGGGGACAAGGTCGTGACCATCACGCAGTCGGGATAGTCGCGTCGCCGACCAGCTTTACGAAACGCGTCGGTTTCAGCGTGGACCGATGCATCATCTTCTTGAACTCGTCGGTTGTGGCCTTGACCAAGAAGCGTTCCATCACGATGGAACAGGGCAGCTCCGATGGGGATACCACCTTCGCTGAGACCGAGTCGGGCCTCATCCAATGCGACGCTCAGCATGGATTGCGCTTGACCTTCAGTGAGTCGAGACTGCATGATCTCCACATTAGATCGCAGAAAAAAGAAACGCCCGGGTCACGATGACCCGGGCGTTTCTCTTCACTTTCTTGAACCTTACGAACCGAGCAGTGCATCCTGCTTGGCTCGTTGCTTCTTGACGGTTCCAGTGGCCGAAGCGATGATCAGGTAAGCGAGTCCACCAACGATCAGACCCATGAACACACTGAAGTCAGCACCCGTCAGACCCGCTCCGGTCCACTCATTCCCCGTGCTTGCGGTGATGGGGTGCATCCAGTCGGGAATACGGAAGGTCGTATTCAGCGCCGAAAGAGCCGCAACCATACCGATTAGTTGGGCAGCAACTGCCGACCAGTTAATACCCCCATTGGCCCAGTAAATACTGGTCTTGTCGGTCTTTTGAAGTTCAGAGGGAACGTAGCGGTACTTTCGCATGATCCAGTCCACGAGATAGATCGCACACCATGGGGCGATCCAGATGATCAACAGGTCAACAAAGTCCTTCAAGTAGACCGAGAAGCTCGAGTTCAAGACGGCGTAGATGGTGATGAGGAGACAGATAATGCTGTCGAGCACCACTGCTTGGTAGCGCTTGAGCTTGAGACCCAGGGCCTGGAGTGTGACGCCGGAAGAATAGAGGTCCAGCGAGTTAATCCCGAAGAGTTGGACGATGACGAACAGCATAAAGATCACGACGAACCAACTGGGGATCGTGCTCTGATTCTGGAATGCTTCAAAGGGGTTGGACCCATTCCATATTGCTGCTGCATCGCTGGGCTTGGTCAAGAAGGTGTAAACCAGGGCCCCTAAGGTCATGACAATGATCTCAGGGACTGCACCGCCGAGGAAGAGCCATCCGACGACCTTTCCTTTTGGGGCACCTGAATCTAAGTAGCGCGAGTAATCATTTCCGCACTCGGTCCATCCAAGTCCCGACAAGGTGATGGTGAACGCGAGGCCGGCGGTCCAGAGCTGCCAGGTAACCCAGGGTTGTGCTTTGATGCCCGGGTCAGCGTGACCAGCGGAAAATGCCAAAAGGACAATGAAGATAATCCCAAATGGAATGATCAAGGCCTTGAGAACCTTCACCATGGTGGCGTGGCCCAAGTACGGCATGAGCATTTGAATGCCAACGGCCACGATGACGAGGATGACCTTGAGTCCACTGCTTGTGTGGACGCCCGCTTTGTTGAACAAGATGAGGGAGGCGCCCACAATCAAGATCAATCCTTCGACTTCAAAGCCCAACTGCGTGATCCAGTTAAAGAATGCGACCATACGCGAACCGTTCGGTCCGAAGCCTGCCCGGTTTGAACCAAAAACTGTCGTTCCAGTCTCTGGGCCTTGCAGCGAACAAAGGCCAACGAGGAACCATGAAAGATTCCCGATGACGATAAGGCTGAGTGCCTGCCAAAAGGAAAAGCCAAAGCCCATAAGGACTGCGCCATAGACGAAGTATTCAATATTGAGGCTGGCTCCGGCCCACATACCGGCAATGTCTCGTGGTTTTGCCCATCGCTCGTTTTCGGGAATGAAGTCGATTCCACGTTGTTCAACATGGAATGCAAGGTCCTCCTCCGGGAGCCCCTGGGTTGGATCAACAGTTGCGGTCACTCTTCCTCCTTGGTTTTGTGTTGGTGCTGCATTGAGAGATTGATCCCCGACCGATCAGATGCTCGTAGTGAGTCTGCCCGACAACGGAGCATGTTGTCATTTTCGTGGCGACACGACGATGGCCGTCGTGGCACAATGGAAAAAAAATAGGGCTCACGCTGACGTCGCAGACGACAGGGTCGTCCGCGATGAGAGGCGTTACTCCAGGACTCTTCTGGTGTTGCCCGTGAACTCATTTTCCTCCGCCTCAGATGGCATTCCATCCGCTCCTCCCTCTTTAGCCCAAAGCAGGCCGCGGATGTGGGAATGTTGAGGGCAATGAAACGCCAAAGGAAGAATATTCATCCGCCTGAAATATTTGACGGGACGCTTCAGCCCATTGTGGCTGCCCGTGACCTGGTAAAACGCTTCGACTCCTTCGTGGCCGTCGACGGGATTGACGTCGAGATCTTCCAGGGTGAGTCCTTCGGCTTCTTGGGACCAAACGGAGCAGGGAAGACCTCGACGATGCGCATGATCTCGTGCATGTCGCCAGCGAGCGGAGGTTCGTTGCGTGTCTTAGGGAGAGATCCTGCTGTTGCGGGTGCGCAAATTCGCTCTCGACTGGGACTGGTTCCCCAAGAGGACACGCTGGAATTGGAATTGACGGTGCTCGACAATATGTTGATCTACGGACGGTATTTCGATCTTCCAAAGAAGGAGATCCTTGAGCGCACCGCCAGGCTTTTAGATTTTGCTCAGCTGTCGGATCGGCGAGATGAAAAAGTGGATCACCTCTCCGGGGGAATGAAGCGGCGCCTCACGATTGCTCGAGCGTTGATTTCCGAGCCCGATCTCTTGATCTTGGATGAACCCACGACTGGTCTTGACCCTCAAGCCCGCCATCTCTTGTGGGACCGGCTCTACCGTTTGAAGGCCGAAGGGGTGACCTTAATCATCACCACGCACTACATGGATGAAGCCGAGCAACTCTGCGACCGTTTGGTGGTCATGGATCATGGCAAGATTGTGGCCACGGGGGCGCCTCGGGATTTGATTGTCGAACATTCAACGAGAGAAGTGCTCGAGTTGCGCTTTGGTGTCGATGGCCACCTGCCGCATGTTTCCGTGCTTCAAGATCTTGCTGAACGCATTGAGGTACTTCCTGATCGGCTGTTGCTCTACGTCGATGACGGCGACGATGCACTCTCGATGATCCACCGGCGCGGTCTGATTCCAGAAAGTGCGCTCGTCCGACGATCCACCCTTGAAGATGTGTTCTTGCACCTGACCGGACGAACGTTGGTCGATTAGTGACGGCGGACGTTCTCAGTGAACGTGGGGCACGCCAGCCGCGCAGTGGGTGGCCCACCTGGATGCGATCGATATGGCACAACGCATTCTTTTATCGTAAGACTTGGCGTTCTTCGATTATCTCGAGCACCTTGCAGCCCTTGTTGTACTTCTTTGCCATGGGGCTGGGACTTGGCGCGTTGGTCGATCATGCTCGAGGTGGCGTCGACGGTGTTTCCTATCTGAAGTTCGTCGCTCCGGGACTTTTGGCCGCGGCGGCATTGCAACTGGGTATAGAAGAATGCACCTATCCGGTCATGATGGGACTCAAGTGGGTGAAGTCCTACTGGGCGAAAGTGGCAACGCCACTTGACGCAGACGACGTGGCACTCGGTCATCTGGGATGGGTTGCGTTCCGTTTGTTGTTGAGCTCGACAATCTTTTTTGTGGTCATGGTGATCTTTGGAACGGTTACCAGTTTCTGGGGACTCCTGGCTGTTCCTGCTGCGGTCTTGACGGGTCTGGCTACGGGTGCGCCAACGGCGGCCTATGCCGCCGTGCAAAAAGATGATGCAGGCTTCCCCCTCCTTTTTCGACTCGGCGTCCTCCCACTCTTTTTGTTCTCGGGTATTTTCTTCCCGATTACATCGATGCCAGGGTGGGTCCAGGCCATCGCTCAGATCTCGCCCTTAACGAGAGGAGCATCGCTGATTCGCTCGTTGACCTTGGACCAAGGAATTGGCGTGAGCGCATTGATCTCTCTGGCCTACCTCTCGATTTGGTTTGTGGTTGGCGTGTGGCTGACGATTCGAGCGTTCCGAAAGATGCTGATCGTATGACGAATCTCACGGAATATTTCCCGAGTCGCTTTCTGTTCCCCTCACGGTCGAGCAGAGCCAAGCTCCTCGTCGAAGCGAATATGCGCCGTTACTTGCGCCACCGACTGTTGTTCTTGACGGGTTTTCTTGAGCCATTCTTTTTCTTGCTCTCGATTGGTGTCGGTGTTGGCGGCTTGATCGGCGAGATCAGCGTGCAAGGCGAAATGGTTCGTTACGCCGTCTTTGT
>Ga0164297_10003429_pt1 | contig 14752 bp, 15 predicted proteins | sample GEODES058metaG_FD_113539 | JGI IMG/M metagenome (GOLD analysis project Ga0164297, IMG submission 113539) | Dystrophic lake water microbial communities from Trout Bog Lake, Wisconsin, USA - GEODES058 metaG | ecosystem: Environmental > Aquatic > Freshwater > Lake | place: USA: Trout Bog Lake...
AGCCACTTCCATGAACACACAGCCTACACGCTATGTGTTTTTGACCAATGAGGCCGCCAAGGGCCGTTTGTATCCCGCTTTGAGTCCTGGTAATTTGGACAAAACCAAATCCGCTCCAGTTTGCGTGATCGTGGCCACGGACAATCGCTTTTATGAGCATTTGCCCCAGTGTTTCCCCAATAAACCTGATGCTCAACAAATGTTTGAAGGCAATGCAGGTTTGGCCGCAGGCACAGCCAGCAGGAACGGTACTTTGGGTGGCGCTTACTTCATGATGGCTGCCAGGGCCTATGGCTTGGACTGTGGCCCCATGAGTGGTTTTGATGCAGCCAAGGTCAATCAAGAATTCTTCCCCGATGGCCGCTTCACCGTTAATTTCTTGGTGAATTTGGGCTATGGTGACAACACCAAACTCTTTGGTCGCAACCCAAGATTGAGCTTCGAGCAAGCCTGCCAGGTTCTTTAAGTTGTTCGATTGGCCCGTGATGGACCCCCTGTTTTATGGGGTGGCCATTCCAGCCGTGTTACTGCTCGGACTGAGTAAGAGCGGCTTTGCTTCGGGCTTTGGCTCCATGGCCGTGCCTTTGATGGCCATGGTGGTGAGTGTTCCCACGGCCGCCGCTATCTTGATGCCCATCTTGTTGGTGCTCGACATTTTGGGCCTGCGAGCCTACCGAAAAGATATCGACAAAGCATTGCTCCGTTGGCTTGTTCCGTGCTCCTTGATGGGGGTGTTCCTGGGTTACTTGTCCTTTAAGTCCTTGGACACCAAAACCGTCTCGGCCATTGTGGGCCTAAGCACTTTGTTATTTCTAGCACAACGATTGTTTTGGCCCTCTGCCAAGCTATTGAGTGAGCCCAGCCAGAGAACAGGCGTGGTGCTCTCGATTGCGTCGGGTTTTACCTCCTTCATGGCCCACGCGGGTGCCCCGCCGATTAATGCGTATTTGCTTGGTTTGAATTTGCCTCCCATCAGGTTTGCGTCTACCCTAGCAGTCTTATTTTTTTGGGTCAATTTGGTCAAATGGATTCCTTATGCTGGGCTAGGACTCTTGCATACGGGCAACATGATCACAGCGCTCACCTTGATGCCATTCGCCCCCATTGGTATTTATGCAGGCGTATATTTGACCAAGCGCATGCGACCCACGATTTTTTATCGATTGGTTCATGGCGCGATGTTTTTGACAGGCTGTAAATTACTCTGGGATGGTTTGAGTTGATCTCATAGAAGTGGGTGTATTTCACCCAGGTTAAATCTACTTAATTTCAAGCATGCGAGTGTTTAAAACTTTGGCCGAATTGGTCTCCTTTGCGGGTCAAGAGCTGGGGGTGAGCCCTTGGCACACCATTACGCAACAACAAATTGATGCCTTTGCCAAGGCCACGATGGATCAGCAGTGGATTCACGTGGACGAGGAGCGTGCAAAAGAGGGTCCCTTCAAGTCAACCATTGCGCACGGATTTTTAACCCTGTCATTGATGCCTTGGTGCATGGAGCAGGCGCTCAGCATTGAGCAGCACACCACCAGCATCAACTATGGGCTCAATAAGGTGCGCTTCACATCGGTTGTACCCGTTAATTCTCAGGTGAGGGCGCGTTTTCAATTGGCTGCAGCCAAGCCCTTAGCAGTGCCTCAAGGCGAGGCTTTTGAGTTGATTTGGGATGTGGTGTTTGAGTTGTTGGGGCAAGACAAGCCTGCTTGCGTTGCGCAGTGCGTGGTGAGGCGTTACACCCAAGTTTGAGGAGTCAGTGCCTTTGTGGTGTCAAATGAAACCAATTTGACGCCAAGCTTCATAGACCACGATGGCTACCGTGTTGGAGAGGTTTAAGCTGCGTTGCGACTCTCGCATGGTTAACCTGAGCAGGTGATTATGATCAAATTGGGACCTCACTTCAGTCGGCAAGCCACTGGTCTCGCTGCCAAAAACAAAATGATCTCCCGCCTGAAAACTCACCGCATGAGGCGACTTCTCGCCTTTGGTGGAGAATGCAAAAATTCTTGATACCACTGCATTTGATTGTTCAAGGTAAGCTTGCCAATTGGGATAACGCTTGACGCTGGCGTACTCGTGGTAATCCAATCCCGCTCGTCGCATGGAGCGGTCCTCCATGTCAAAACCCAGTGGTTCAATCAAATGCAGTTGCACGCCTGTGTTAGCGCACAGCCGGATGATGTTGCCCGTGTTGGGCGGGATTTCGGGTTGATAGAGGACGACGTTGAACATGGCTGAACACATTATCCCTCACGAGCCCAGTGTTCGCCCTCCAGATACCCTTGTCTGATTGGGTTCACAAAGAGGCCTTAGTAGATCTGGACTCAAACTAGGGGCACAATTGAATACTTGAGCAATGGGTTGAATTTACTCGTATGTATTTGTATGTACTCGTACCTACCTGTATTTACTTTTGGCCGTCTGGTCAGTTTCTTTGAGTTTCCTTCTTTTTTTTCTTAAAAATCCTTTGGTTTTTTATTGATACTCTATTAATGTCCTCTAGCGAAAACCCTTTCATTGATCCCACGGCAGCTGACGCTTGGCTTGGCCGTCAAAAAGTCATCTCTAAGCTAGGGATGGAGACGTGGTTGCAAAGTGAAGTGGCACAAAGGCTATCAGAGCATTTGCAGGTGATTCGGCTCGAGCCCAAGTCATGGCTTCATTGGAGACCTGATCTCTCAGGGGCCAAGGGGCAGGCTCTGATGTGTGAGCGTTACCCTCAAGCTCAACGGGTCGAGTCCTCGAGTTGGGATGGGCTGGGCCGTTTGGTGAGAGAGGCTCAAAGGTCTGGGTCCCACCCAGATACAACTCAAAATGAAGTTTCAGCAACTGCTGGTCTCATGGTCGACTTGCAGCGGGCCAAACGAGCTCTCCAGTCTTGGTGGACTGGCGCAACAAAGAGGGATTCCACTTCATCGGGCCCTAATCAGGTGGCTTATCGACAAGATGGAAATGACGTGCAAGACGTGAAAGTCGGGCAAGTCGGGCAAGTTGGACCGCATGGAGAAGATTGGGAGGTCGATTTGGTGTGGTCGAATTTGACCCTGCACCACGAGAAAGATCCCACTGTGGTCTTCAAAAGCTGGCTCAAACATTTAAAGCCTGGTGGGGTTGTGGTGTTTTCCTGTTTTGGCCCCGACACCCTGCAAGAGATTCGTGAGGTCTACCGACAAAACAATTGGCCTGCAGCCATGCATCCCATGACGGATTTGCACGACTGGGGCGACATGTTGATTCAATGTGGGTTCTCTGAACCCGTGATGGACATGGAGCGATTGACGCTTCATTACCGTGAGGTTGAGACGCTCTTGGCCGAGTTGAGGACTTTGGGGCGCAATTTTCACCCCCAACGCACCACCCACTTGCGTTCACGTCAATGGCTTGAGGAGCTTAAAAAAAGCCTGAAATCCCTCGCCTCGAGCCCAGGGCAAGGCATTCCCCTGACCTTTGAGGTCATTTATGGCCATGCCTTTAAGCCCAGCAATGCTGTCTCGGGCCATGCTGTCCAAGCCAAAAGCGAAATTTCCCTAGAAGAGATGAGGTCTCAACTGTTAGCACGTAAAAAAATGTGAATTTAAGTGGTTTAAAACCGAGCAATAGACGTGGAATGAGGCAGGAAATTCCTCTGATTATTTAAAAACCCCCGAAGGCTTGCTACAATCTCGAGGTAAACCATGAGAGTAAGAAATTTGGTGGCCTTTAAGGTCTGACATGGAATCGCTTTTTTTAGGCAATTGAAATGACGAAGATGAAAAATTTAATTCAAAAGCTCAGCTTGGCTAGCCTGACCCTAGGTGCGTTGTTCAGTTCTGCAGCTTGGGCTGTCAATGACTTGGCTGGAGGCCCCTCCGTACTGGAGTTGAATTTACAGCCTGCCGCCACCAAAATTGCCGAAGAGCAAGCTTGGTTGCATTGGTTCATGCTCATCATTTGTACCGTGATTTTTGTCGGTGTTTTTGGTGTGATGTTCTACTCCATTTTGAAGCATCGCAAGTCGGTTGGTCACCCCGCGGCCTCATTTCACGAGTCTTTGAAAGTCGAATTGGCTTGGACTGTTGTGCCCTTCATTATTGTGATTTTGATGGCCTTGCCTGCAACTAAAGCCGTGGTGGCATCAAAAGACACCTCCAATGCTGACTTGACCATCAAGGCCACAGGGTCACAGTGGAAGTGGACTTATGACTACATTAAGGGTGAAGGCGAGGGCGTGTCTTTTGTCTCAACCTTGGATACAGCTCAGCGTGAGCTCTCTAATACAGGTGCCAAAGGCGCATCAGTAGACAATTACTTGCTCTTGGTGGACAACCCCTTGGTTGTTCCTGTGAATAAAAAGGTTCGTATCATCACCACAGCCAGTGATGTGATCCATGCCTTTGCAGTTCCCTCATTTGGTATCAAACAAGATGCCATCCCAGGTTTCGTTCGTGACACTTGGTTCAGAGCCGAGAAAACTGGTGACTTCTATGGTCAGTGTCAAGAATTGTGTGGAAAAGAGCATGCTTATATGCCAATTCACGTGATCGTGATGAACGACAAAGATTACAGCGCTTGGGTTCAAACTGAGCAAAAGAAAATGGCTGCTATGAACGACGATCCTTCCAAGGTTTGGACCTTGGAGGAGAGCTTAAAGCGCGGTGAGAAGGTTTATGCTGCAAACTGTGTGGCTTGTCATCAGCCCAACGGCAAAGGCGGCGGTCCAGTCAAACCCTTGGACGGCGCGGCTGTGGTGCTTAATGATGACAAGACAAAGCAAATTTCAGTTTTACTGCATGGCCAAAACAATGGCGCGATGCCATCGTGGAAGGCTTTGAGTGATACCGATTTGGCAGCAGTGATCACGTTCACGAAAAACAATTGGTCCAATAAAACGGGTCAATTGGTTCAGCCTGCTGAAGTTTTGGCCCAGCGTCAGTAATCGTCGCACCCATCAAGTTAGAGAAAAGGAATAAACCATGAGCGCAGTTCTTCACCCCCATGGCCATGTTGCCGGCGAACACGATGGTCATGACGATCACCACGGTGCACCCACAGGTTGGCGTCGTTGGGTCTTTGCAACCAACCACAAAGACATTGGAACGCTTTACTTATTGTTTGCGTTCACCATGTTCATCTTTGGTGGTATCTTGGCGCTCTTAATTCGCGCTGAGCTCTTTCAGCCAGGACTTCAGTTTGTGAATCCTGAGCTCTTTAATCAGCTCACCACCATGCACGGACTGATCATGGTGTTTGGCGCCATCATGCCCGCCTTCGTGGGCTTTGCCAACTGGATGGTGCCCTTGCAAATTGGTGCATCCGATATGGCCTTTGCTCGGATGAATAATTTCAGCTTCTGGTTGCTCATTCCTGCGGCCGTGATGTTGGCATCAGGCTTTTTCATGCCCGGTGGTGCGCCTTCAGGCGGATGGACACTTTATGCACCTTTGACATTGCAAATGGGTCCTTCCATGGATTCAGGCATTTTTGCTTTGCACCTTTTGGGCGCTTCTTCCATCATGGGTTCGATCAACATCATCGTGACCATTTTGAACATGCGTGCCCCAGGCATGACCCTCATGAAAATGCCGATGTTCGTTTGGACTTGGTTGATCACAGCTTATTTGTTGATCGCTGTGATGCCTGTGCTTGCAGGTGCGATCACCATGACGCTCACAGACCGCCATTTTGGTACCACGTTCTTCAACCCCGCTGGCGGTGGTGATCCTGTCATGTTCCAGCACATTTTCTGGTTCTTTGGACACCCTGAGGTGTACATCATGATTTTGCCTGCCTTTGGCATCATCAGCCAAATCGTGCCTGCCTTTGCTCGCAAGAAGCTCTTTGGTTACTCTTCCATGGTGTATGCCACTTCTTCGATTGCGATTTTGTCCTTCATCGTTTGGGCTCACCACATGTATGCCACAGGTATGCCAGTGACGGGTCAGTTATTTTTCATGTATGCCACGATGTTGATCTCTGTGCCAACAGGCGTTAAGGTGTTCAACTGGGTCGCCACGATGTGGAGAGGCTCCATGACGTTTGAGACTCCTATGCTCTTTGCTGTGGGATTCATTTTCGTCTTTACGATGGGTGGCTTCACAGGTTTGATTTTGTCCATGGCTCCCATTGACATCCAACTCCAAGATACTTACTACGTTGTGGCTCACTTTCACTACGTGCTAGTGGCAGGCTCACTCTTTAGTATGTTTGCCGGTTTTTATTATTGGTCTCCCAAGTGGACAGGCGTTATGTACAACGAGACACGCGGCAAAATCCACTTTTGGTTGACCATCATCTCCTTTAACGTCACCTTCTTCCCCATGCACTTCTTGGGTTTGGCCGGTATGCCCCGTCGCTATGCTGACTATCCTATGCAGTTTGCTGACTTTAATGAAATTGCCTCCATCGGTGCTTTCTGTTTCGGTTTGACTCAGGTCTACTTCTTCTTCTTTGTAGTGTTGCCTGTCATGCTCGGTCATGGTGAGAAGGCTGCCCAACGTCCTTGGGAAGGTGCCGAAGGTTTGGAGTGGGAAGTGCCATCACCCGCACCCTTCCACACCTTTGAAAATCCTCCGAAGTTGAACGCTGAAGCCACTAAGATTTTGGCCTGAGTTGCAACGATCAAAATTGCACTGAGCCCATGAACGCTGAACAGAAAAGACAAAACCGCCGTTTGGGCCTGATTTTGGCCTCGGTGGCGGTGGTGTTTTTTGTAGGTTTCTTGGCCAAGATGATGTTGTTGGGTCAATGATGAACAAGTCCTACAACACCCTCATGCTCAAAAAATTGGGGGTGGTGGCTTTGGCGATGTTTGGCTTTGGCTACGCATTGGTTCCCATGTACCGGGCCATTTGTGAATTCACTGGCATCAACATCTTGGCGTTGGGAGAGAGCGATACTCCTGCTGGCAAAGAGGCCAAAAGACGAGTTGCTGCCAATACCCAAGTGGACTTGAGTAGAACCGTCACGGTTGAGTTTGATGCCAATGCCAGAGGCCCTTGGTCATTTAAACCTGAGAAATCCTCGGTTCAAGTCCATCCTGGTGAGATGACCACGATCATGTATGAGTTTCAAAACGTACAAAATCGTGTCATGTCTGCCCAAGCCATTCCCAGTTATGCCCCAAAGCAAGCGGAAGCCCATTTCAATAAATTGGAATGTTTTTGTTTTAACCAATACACCTTGGCTCCTGGAGAGAAGAAATCCTGGCCTGTGGTGTTTGTGATTGACAATAAACTCTCCAAAGATGTCTCGACCATCACGCTGTCTTATACTTTTTTCGAAGTCGGGGGTAAAACTCCTTTGGCACCCGTATCTTGGTTGAAGAGTCCTCTGCTTAATGGAGCGGTTTCGTGAGCTTACTCACTCGTATGAGTCAAAGCACCATGTGGCGAACAGTGGTTGCTGTTTTGTGGTCATTCATTGGCTTACGAAAGAATAGTGAATTTGAGAAAGATGTGGTGCGAATCACCCCCTTGCACATTTTGGTGGTGGGTGTCGTTGCCGCGTTTATATTTGTCATCTCATTGATCGTCTTGGTCAATGTGGTGGTTGCGAAATGAAGTAAAGGAGTTTAGTGATGAGTAACATGTCTGCCCAAGGCCATGCGCCGTATTATTTTGTGCCCGAGCCTTCGCGCCATCCTGCCATGGCGTCTTTGGGCCTATTTTTTGTGATCCTTGGGGCTTCTCAGTGGATCAACGGCGCAGACTGGGGCCGTTACAGTTTATTTTTTGGTTTGGCCATGTGGCTATTTGTGCTCTATCAGTGGTTTGGTCAGACCATCCATGAAAGTGAGACTGGCCGGTATGGCTACAAAGTAGACTTATCGTTTCGCTGGAGCATGAGTTGGTTCATTTTCTCTGAGGTGATGTTTTTTGGAGCGTTTTTCTCCGCCCTGTGGTGGGCCCGTGTGCACTCAGTCCCTGCTTTGGGAAACGTAGAGAACGCCTTAATTTGGCCTGACTTCAAGGCAGCCTGGCCCTCAGTACAAGCTGGGGCAACTGCGTCCCCTGCAGGCACCATTGAGCCTTTTGCGACCATGACACCTTTTTGGTTGCCCACAGTCAACACAGCATTATTGTTGAGCTCAGGGATCACTTTGACCATTGCGCATCACGCCTTGATTGCCAATGAGCGCGCCAAAACCTTGTTGTTCATGTACTTCACGGTCCTTTTGGGGATCACCTTCTTGGGCGTTCAAGCTTTTGAGTATCACCACGCATACACCGAGATGAATTTGAAATTGAGCTCAGGTATTTATGGCTCTACCTTTTTCATGCTCACGGGCTTCCACGGCTTTCACGTGTTCATGGGTATGTTGATGCTCGTGATCATGACACGCCGCATACAAAAAGGTCACTTCACACCTGCCAAGCACTTCGGCTTTGAGGGTGCTGCATGGTATTGGCACTTTGTGGACGTGGTGTGGTTGGGTCTGTATATTTTGGTTTATTGGATGTGATCGTGTTCTTGACTCCTATGGGGTCATGAGCATTGAACTTTTAAGAATGTTGCCGAGTTCTTTCAAGAGCGCGGCAACATTTTTTATTGGGCGAGCATCCTTTATAAACCTTCACGGCCAACAAGTTTGTGCCTTGCTAGAGACGATTGAGCTTGGTATCGTGCGCAGGGGCACAATCATAGTTTGAGGGTCAACTACAGTCTGGTTCAGAGTGGTCGCTCAGTGGTGATTGCAGTCCGGAAAAACTTCAAATAGACCCAATACTTGTGAGCCCGTTGGAGGTCATCAAGGGATCATGTCGGATAAAGAACTGATTTCTTATTGACCAGGTTTGATGCCTGTGGGTTCAATCCATCCCATTTTCCAGCTGATCAAAATACAGATAAATAGCAAGACCGACAACCCCACGCGTGCGGCCAAGGCCCAAGCCATCTTGCTGGATCTTTTGGCGTTGTCGCTTGCTGAGTTTTGATCTGGGTGATTGAGATCCGTGTCCTCTTGCTCGGTGTCCTTTTTACCCTTGAGCATGAAGATCATGGCTCCACCAAGGCTTAAGAGGATGAGAATGAATGCAATTGTTACAAAATAGGTCATGAGAGTAATTATCGCGTGAAAACACAGAAGTTATCATTATCGGAGCGCTATCCATGGGCATTGAAGTCCCTGGTCTGGGGGGCTTGTGCGTTCACCATGGCCACGACTTTTTCATTGGGTCGATGGCAGTGGTCCAGGGCCGAGCAAAAGTGGGCCTTGCAAGCGCAAATTGAGCAAGCCACTCAAAAAGAGGCGTTGACACCTGAGGCTTACTTGAACCTCAAAGACCCTCTTGAAGCACTTCATCGCCGTGTGGTCTTCAAAGGGCATTGGTTGGCAAAATACACCCTCTACCTCGATAATCGACCTTATTCAGGGCACGCAGGATTTTGGGTCTTGACCCCCTTGATGGTGAGTCCAAATCAAGCTGTGTTGGTGCAGCGTGGTTGGGTGCCTCGGGATGCGGTCGATCCCCTCAGACTCCCTGAGGTACAGACCCCAGAGGGAGAAGTGCAGATTAAAGTGCAAGTGAGCGCCGGTCCTTCCCGAATGTTTGAGCTCCCTCAGTCCAATTCTCATGGGGGTCAGAGCGACACAGGTTTTGTACGAATCCGCCCCAATGTGGAATTGAAGTCCTTGGAAGCGGAGTTGAATCTGCCCTTGGTGGGTCATGTGATTGAGATCGATGCCAGTACCCCCGATTTGGTAAGAGACTGGCCTGTCGTGGAGCAGACTGCTTCTCGAAACGTGGGCTATGCATTTCAGTGGTATGCGCTTTGTGCGCTTGCCTTTTTACTTTGTGTTTGGTATCAAATTATTCAACCTCGCCGACATGCAAAACGAAACACCTGAGTCTTTTGAACCAACCCCACGCGTGAGTCACACGGATGAGCCTTTGGTGCTCAGTGTCCATGAGTTGCCCAAAATGACGCAAGACGCTAACTCTGAGCCTAGCTCTAATTCGGGCTCCACCAAGCGCTCGAACTGGGTGCTCTGGCTCATGTTTGCCCTGTGTGCATCGCCAGTCATTGCATCTTATGTTACCTACTACTTCATTCGACCTCAGACCATGAAAGTCAATGGTGAGTTGATCACACCCAGTGTGAGCATTCCCCATGTGCAAGTGCAAGATGAATTTGCCAAGCCCTTTGCGTTGGATACTCTGAAGGGACAATGGCTTTTGATCAGTGTGGCACCCATCGCGTGTGAAAGTAAGTGTCAACAGCATTTGTACATGCAGCGCCAACTCATCGCCAGCCTTGGTGCGGAGAGCGACCGAGTCGATTGGATTTGGTTGGCCCACGGCGCAGGTGATATCCCCGTTGAAGTTCGTCCTGGTGTGAAACAAGCCAGGGTTGTGCGCATGGATTTGCAAGATGTGCGCACTTGGCTCAGTCCTGGCGCAGGGCACGACTTGGAGGACTATTTTTATTTGGTCGATCCTCAAGGTGAATGGATGGAGAGGTTTTTGATTGGTCAAGAGGTGACTCAATTGGCCAGCATTAAAAAGGATCTTGAGCGTTTGCTCCGGGCCTCAGCCTCTTGGGACAGGGCAGGGCGTTGAGGATGTCAGGGATGAATGCTTTTGATTGGAGACCGCTACTGCCCTTACTGCTGACGGCTCTCAGTTTGGGGGTGGGTGTGCTGGCGCTGGCCTGGCTCAAAACGAGTAGTCGCTTGAGTTTTCAAAGACGCCTGGGTGTTGTGAGCGCAGTGACCTTATTTTTGTGTTTCGATTTGATCTTGTTTGGTGCCTATACCCGTTTGAGCGATTCGGGGCTGGGTTGTCCTGATTGGCCGGGTTGCTACGGGCAGGCCTCCCCCATTGGAGCGGGCAGCCAGATTGACCAAGCTGCACAACTCATGCCCACGGGGCCAGTGACGCTTAAAAAAGCATGGATTGAGATGATTCATCGCTATGCCGCCATGACGGTGGGCTTATTGATTTTGGTGATGTGCTTGACGTGTTGGCTGGAGCTTTACCGCAATCGGTTAAGGGACCACAAACAAGACCCAATGGGCCAATTTGAGGCAAGGGAGGTCTCCACTTTGGGTGCAGACTCCAGCTCAGTCCCCAGTTCAGTCCCTAGTTCTGTTGATCAATTGAACTCTGCCTGGTTAAGGCCTACAGCAATTTGGTGCACACTCACGCTTTTTTGGGTTTTGGTCCAAGGTCTCTTTGGCGCGCTCACCGTGAGTACTCGGTTGTACCCTGCCATTGTGAGCCTTCACTTGTTGGGCGGGATGATGCTACTGACCCTCTTGTGTGTGCAAACCTTCAAGCTCCAAGGCTACTCCAGCGAGGGCTGGCTCGTGCGTTTGGGTTTATTGACAACGCCTGACGAGCCCTCTCCTAAGCCACTCCTCATGCCAGGGTTGTTGGCGTTGGGACTTGGGATCATTTGGATGCAAATGGCCTTGGGTGCATGGGTATCCACCAACTATGCTGTGCTCGCTTGTCAAACGTTTCCTCTATGCCAAGGTGAGTGGTGGCCAGTCATGAACTTTCACCAAGGCTTTGAGATTTGGCGCCCCTTGGGGCTCAGTGCATCGGGAGAACCGATTGATTTCTCAGCCCTCACAGCCATTCACATGGTTCACCGCATGGGGGCTGCTTTGGTCGTGTTGGGTTTGTTGTGGGTTGCACGGCGTATGCACAATCATGGCCATGTCAGTTTGTCACGGTCCTTGATTTTGCTCTTGGGGCTACAGGTTTTGAGTGGCGTCTCCAATGTGGTGTTAGAGTGGCCTTTATTGGGCGCACTCATGCACGTGGGAGGTGCTGCTGCATTGGTGCTGATACTCACCTGGAGTTGGCTGTTGGGCTCAAAGCCCCAAGCCTTGAGCGCCGCTTCAAGCACAATGACCTGAGAGTTCAGTTCATCATCGATTTTTTGATTCGTTTCATCCAAAGAAAATAACATCACCATGAGTTTGATTGCAACAGAGCTTTTGCCGCGCTGGCGACAATTCAATTCCCTCACCAAACCGCGGGTGATACAACTCATTGTGTTTTGTGCACTCATCGGTATGGTGCTGGCTGTGCCGGGTGTGCCTACTTGGGATGAGGTGCAGTTGGCGGCTTGGGGCTGCTTGGGGATTTGGTTGGTGTCAGGTGCTGCGGCCGTTTTCAATTGTTTGGTTGAGAAAACCATCGACTCTAAAATGAAGCGCACCTCATGGCGCCCCACCGCTCGTGGAGAACTCTCGGACTTAGAGGCACTCATTTTTTCAAGCGTTTTGTGTGCGCTTGGCTCCTTGGTGCTCTATGTGAAGGTCAACCCTTTGACCATGTGGCTCACTTTTGCCACCTTTGTGGGTTATGCAGTGATCTACACTGTGATTTTGAAGCCCCTGACACCACAAAACATCGTGATCGGTGGAGCTTCTGGGGCGATGCCACCCCTTTTGGGTTGGGCGGCGATGCGAGGTGATGTGGGTGCTGAGGCGTTCATTTTGTTTTTGATTATCTTTCTTTGGACGCCCCCTCACTTTTGGGCCTTGGCTCTTTACCGAGTCGAGGACTACAGAAAGTCAGGTCTTCCCATGTTGCCTGTCACCCACGGCAATGAGTTCACACGTTTACAAATTTTGCTCTACACCTTTATTTTGTTGGCGGCTTGTTTGTTGCCTTTCATGTACCAAATGAGCGGGTGGTTGTACTTGGTGAGTGCGTTGATTTTGAGTGTGATGTTTTGTGCCTACGCCTGGAAATTGTGGCTGCACTATTCGGATGAATTGGCCAAAAAAACCTTCCGCTTTTCATTGATTCATTTGAGTTTATTGTTCTTGGCCATTTTGGTCGATCATTATGTGAAGGACTTGTTTTAATCGTGAGGGTCAAGCCGCAGTTTGAGGCTTGGGCAAGAGCTTCAAAAGAAATAGACGTAAACGAGAGGTCAGTATGAACAATCGATGGAACCCGGGGTTGCAGGCATTAACTTGGATTAAACGTCTGAGTGTGAGGATGGGGAGTGTCCTCGCCTTGATCGCTTCGGTCTCGATCTTGAGCCTTTTGGGGGCTTGCTCCGAAAAGCCCGTGAGCTTCAATGCCATTGACATCACCGGTGCTGATTACGCCAAGAACTTGACCTGGGTGGGTGCTAAGGGGGAGCCACATCAACTCTCCGACTTCAAGGGCAAAGTTTCGTTGGTGTTTTTTGGCTATACCCAGTGCCCTGATGTGTGTCCTACCTCCATGGCCGATATGAAGGCCATCAAGGCGAGTTTGGGCGAGTTGGGCCCTTTGGTGCAAGTTATTTTTGTGAGTGTTGACCCCGAGCGCGATACCCCTGAGGTGTTGGACGCTTATGTGGCCAATTTTGGAGCCGATTTTTGGGGGGTAAGCCCCAAACTCGATGAGCTCAAAGCGTTGGCGAAAGACTTTCACGTGTTTTATCAAAAGGTCGATGGTCCCACACCCACCAGTTACACGATGGAGCATACCGCGGGCTTTTATATCTACGACACCAAGAGCCAGTTACGACTTTTTGCACGCTTTGGCACGTCCCAAGAGGCAATGGCAGCGGACCTTAAGGCGTTGCTAAAAAAGGGTTGATTGCATACGGCCTTTGAAGATCCCAAAGGGGATCCATCAACTTAAGAAACCCTTCGGTATAAGAAGCCCTTCATTTGATAGGCTCCACCATCATCAAGCGTGGGCAATGAGTTTCTTGGTCGTGGGTCGTGCTGTAGCTTGAAAGCATCTCAATCGCCCGTATTTTCAGGCGTGTCAGCAAGAAATGTTTTTCAAGAATTGTCACTTAAGAATTGTCTCTTAAGAATTGTCTTTAAGTCCGGCCGACTTCACCAACGATTTCCACATTCTGATCTCACTGCTCAGTTGGGCTTGAAAATCCTTGGCACTGCCAGACTCGATGCTGGCGCCTTCGCCCACCAAGCGACTGTGTAAAGGTTCTTGTGCTGAGGCGGCGTTGATGGCCGCGTTCAGTTTGTCAACCACTCCGTTGGGTGTGCCTTTGGGAGCTAAGACACCCCACCAGGTTGATAAATCGAGGTCTTTGATGCCAGCCTCCAGGCTGGTGGGTGTGTTTGGAAACAGCGCCAAGCGTTTGGCGCCAGTCACGGCGATCAACTCCACGCTATTTTGGCGTATGTAGGGCAAGATCGTGGGCACGGTTGAGAAAAACACCTGTACTCGACCTGCGAGCAAGTCAATGGTGGCCGGCCCACTTCCTTTGTAGGGAATATGGGTCATCTCGATGCCAGTTTTTTGTTTGAACAACTCAGCCGACAAGTGGTTGATGCTGCCGTTGCCAGCAGAACAATAATTGAGCGAGACTTTGTTTTTTGCAAGTGCAATGAGTTGATCCAAGGTCTTGACCCCTAGGTCCTTGCTCACCACCACCAAGATTGGCCCACGACCGATCATGGCCACAGCCGAGAAGTCCTTGTCTGCATCAAAGGGTGGGTTGGACTCCAAGGCCGCATTGGTGGCAAAGGTCGATGTTGCAAAAAGGAGCGTGTAGCCGTCATTGGCTGACTTTGCAACGCCATTGGCACCCAAAGCACCCCCAGCACCTCCTTTGTTGTCCACAATCACGGGGACTTCCAGTTTGTCGCTCAGGAGTTTGGCCAAGTCCCGTGCAATGCTGTCGGTTCCTCCTCCTGGTGCAAAGGGAACCACCAAAGAGATTGGTTTTTTAGGGTAGTTTTGTGCTTGGCTTGATGCAGGAAGCCACAGTGCTGCAGTCATTAAAAGCGTCAGCGCTTGAAGAGTACCCAAAATGTTAAAGCCGCGAAGAATCATCTTTCGAAGAG
>Ga0164297_10003430_pt1 | contig 14746 bp, 11 predicted proteins | sample GEODES058metaG_FD_113539 | JGI IMG/M metagenome (GOLD analysis project Ga0164297, IMG submission 113539) | Dystrophic lake water microbial communities from Trout Bog Lake, Wisconsin, USA - GEODES058 metaG | ecosystem: Environmental > Aquatic > Freshwater > Lake | place: USA: Trout Bog Lake...
CGGAGGTTTCTGACGTGATTACGCCCGCCTATGCGCAAAGTGCATCCGCCTTTGGGGGTTCGGATATGCTGATCCAGATCGTTCCGTTTATTCTCATTTTTATCATTATGTATTTCTTGATGATCCGGCCGCAGCAAAAGCGCCAGAAGGACCATCAGGAAATGATCAAAAATGTCCGTCGGGGCGATCAAATCGTGATGAGCGGTGGCTTGATCGGTAAGGTTGTCAAAGTAACCGACGATAATGAATTGGAACTTGAAATTGCCGACAATGTCCGGGTGCGGGTTTCGCGCTCTGCCATCGCCGACGTCCGCAGCAAAGGTGAACCGGTCAAATCCTGACCGGTCACGCATAGAGCGACCCGACCCATGCTTCGTTACTCCCGCGGCAAAATTGCTGCCATTCTGCTTTTAGCCTTCGCTGGCTTTTATTTTGCCGCTCCCAGCCTGATGTCACCTGAGACACGGGCATCGATCCGCGCCAATGCACCAGGCTTTATTCCGGGCTGGCTTATCCCAAGTCAGGCAATTGTGCTGGGCCTTGACCTTCAGGGCGGATCGCACGTTTTGCTTGAAGTCGATAGCGGCGCGGTTGTTAAAACGCAGATCAATACATTGCGGGATGATATGCGTCGTGTCCTTCGTGACGAGAAAGTTGCTCTTGCAGGTGGCATCGCGGTTTTGCCCCGTGGCGTTACAGTTAGAATCGCCGACGCGAACGAGCGCGCCCGGGTATCGCCGAAGCTTAGGGAGCTCGCGAGTTCGGGACCTGCGGTTAATTTAATCCGCGGCGCGGCGCCAACACTGATTGAGTATTCGGAACAGCCCGATGGGTTGATCACGCTCACGGTGACGGATGAAGGTATTACCGAGAAGGTTCGCAAGGCGATAGACCAAGCCATCGAAGTATTACGCCGCCGTATCGATGCTTTGGGCACAACCGAGCCAAATATTCAGCGTCAGGGTGTTGATCGCATTCTCGTTCAAGTACCAGGATTACAAGATCCGAAGCGCTTGAAGGATATTTTGGGCACGACCGCCCAGCTTGAGTTCCGCATGGTGGCTGACTCGGGCGCCGCATCCGCTGATGTCGAAATGTTGCCTCAGGTCGAAGAAGGCTCAGTACAATTGCCGATCGAAAAACGGATCATTGTACAGGGTGAAGATTTGATCGACGCTCAACCGGGGTTCGACAGCCGTAACTCCGAGCCGATCGTCAATTTCAAATTCAACATTCGTGGTGCGCAGCGCTTTGGGCAGGCGACAACGGAATCTGTTGGTCGTTCATTAGCAATTGTTCTTGATCGTAAGGTTATTTCAGCACCGCGCATTCAATCGCCAATCACGGGCGGGCAGGGGCAGATTTCCGGTCGGTTTACGGTCGAAGCCGCCAATAATCTGGCCATCTTGCTTCGCGCTGGCGCTTTGCCTGCACCTCTGACGATTGTTGAAGAACGGACCGTTGGTCCGGGTCTCGGACAAGACTCAATCAACGCGGGCAAAATTGCGTCCTATGTTGCGGCCGTCTTGGTCGTTGGCTTCATGTTCGCGACCTATGGTCTGTTTGGTTTCTTCGCGAATATCGCGCTCGTTATCCACGTCGTTTTGATCTTTGCGATGATGTCGCTGATTGGAACAACGCTTACATTGCCGGGTATTGCAGGCATCGTTCTGACCATCGGAACCGCGGTCGATTCCAACGTGCTGATTTATGAACGTATCCGCGAGGAGGCCAGACAGGGACGCAGTCTCGTCGCTTCACTGGATGCCGGATTTACACGTGCTTTCGCCACGATTATCGACTCCAACGTGACCATGTTTATCGCCGCAGCCATTCTGTTTTTCTTAGGATCGGGTCCGGTGCGCGGCTTTGCTGTCACGATGGTCTTTGGCATCGTAACAACCGTTGTTACAGCAGTGACGATGACACGGATGATGATCGCGCTTTGGTATACGCGGTCACGGCCACAGAAAATGCCGTTCTGAGGAGAATGCGATCATGAAACTTCTCAGAATTATTCCCGACGATACCAAGTTCGGCTTTATGAATTTCCGGAATGTCAGCTTTCCGGTTTCGGCTTTGCTTTCGGTCATTTCCGTCGTTGCCTTTTTATGGATCGGTTTGAATTTCGGTATCGATTTTACCGGTGGTACGCTGATTGAGATGAAGGCAAGTTCGGGTCACGCCGATATCGCCAAAGTACGCACCACAACGGCTTCGCTCAATTTGGGTGATGTCGAAGTTCAAGAATTCGGAAATCAGGGCGAAGTATCTCTACGCTTTGGCTTGCAGCCCGGCGGCGATAAGGGCCAACAAGCGGTTGTTGAGCATGTTCGCTCTGTTTTTGGCGGCGACTATGAATTTCGTCGGGTTGAAGTTGTTGGCCCGCGCGTTTCAGGTGAGTTGGTTCAATCCGGCATTTTAGGCGTTGTTTTGTCGATCTTGGCCGTTCTCGTCTATTTATGGTTCCGCTTTGAATGGCAATTTGCGGTAGGCGCCGTGATCGCAACCTTGCACGATCTTGTATTGACGATTGGTTTTTTCGCGATCACGCAAATTGAATTTAACATGACGTCGATTGCCGCCATTCTAACGATTGTCGGTTATTCGCTGAACGATACGGTTGTGGTGTTTGACCGTATTCGCGAATTACTCCGCAAATATAAGCGTATGCCCATCGCGGAATTGTTGGATTTATCGATCAATACGACATTGTCGCGTACAGTCATGACGTCGATGACGACGTCGCTGGCATTGTTAGCGCTTGTTTTATTCGGCGGCTCGGTGATCAAGAGCTTCTCTTACGCGATGATCTTCGGCGTTGTTATCGGAACCTATTCGTCGATTTTCATTGCAGCACCGGTTTTGATTTATCTCGGGGCGCGTATTGCTGCTGAAGCCAATGAAACCGAACTACCAAACGACGAAAACGCCCAGAAGGTGAAATGAGCGAGGCCCGCTATGAGGGCTTTGTTCCGGGGCGGCATCTATTGGATGCGGTCGGCAATGGTGGATTTCGGTTCGCCGATATGTCGCATCGCGGATCCATCCTGATTTTGCAATCGGGCATATATGCTTGGCCCGTTCAGGCTGCTTCAGAAATAAGCGTGTCTTCGTTTGAACCCTTGTTTGCCGAAGCAAGCGATATTGATCTTGTGCTTATCGGTACTGGAAAAAATCCGGCTTATTTAGATGAAAATATCCGTTGGCGGTTCAGGGAACTCAAACTGGGCGTTGATCCCATGACAACGACCGCCGCCGCACGCACCTATAATGTCTTGATGAATGAAGGCAGGCGTGTTGCTGCCGCTTTGATTGCGATTGATTGACCGATGAACAACGCATCGGAAGGTGATTATTGCCTTAATGCCCTCAAACAGGCCGATCCTGAGCGCTATTTCACCTGCCTATTTGCTTCCGCCAAGCATCGTGCGGCATTGGCAGCACTTTATGCGTTTAATCTCGATATTGTGCGAACCCGCGAACTGGTATCAGAACCCATGATCGGCGAAATTCGCCTCCAATGGTGGCGGGATGCCTTAATCGGTAAAGGCGAGGGCGATGCGTCAGCCCATCCTATCGCGGGTCCGCTTTTAAAGACCATAGGGGACTATCATTTACCCGTCACAGCGCTCGTCAATTTGATCGATGCGCGGGTATTCGACCTTTATGATGATCCGATGCCAAGCGTTCATGATCTTGAAGCCTATTGCGGCGAGACATCTTCCGCGCTCTTCCAGCTTTCACTGCTTATTCTATCCGATGGAAGCCCTTATTCAGCCGCCGATTTATGCGGCCATGCCGGCGTTGCCTTCGGCATAACGGCGCTGCTGAAAGCGTTTCCATGGCACGCGTCGCGCGGACAAATTTATGTACCTGCCGATATATTGAGTAAACATGAAGTATCGTCTGAAGAACTTTTAAAACGGCGTTCATCCGCTTCGATTGAGGCAGTCTTACGTGAGATGCGTTCGCTTGTTCGGCATCATTTAACGCTCACAAAAACTGAATTAAAAAAGCTTCCTGACGATTTATTTCCAGCCTTCATATCGCTTGCGAGCATTGAACCTGCATTAAAAGCGATGGAAAAAGGCAATTACGATCCTTTTACCAGCATCATCGAACCGTCTCGCATCGCGTTGATCTTCCGGTTCTGGCGAGCGATACGCACAAAACGGCTTTAGCGTTTCTCAGCTGCGTTCGTAATCCACTCATCCATATCGATTGCCGCACGCGCCGTAAGCGCTCTTTTGCGGGCAACCGACTTTTCAGTGCCCTTGAGACGTTTGCCATTCGCATCGTTTTTATCGAAGGCAACCGGCGGGAAGAGGCCGAAGTTAACATTCATGGGTTGGAACGATGGCGGACCCGCATCAATCGTCTCAATATGTCCACCCGTAATATGATTGATCAACGCGCCGAGGGCTGTCGTCGGCGGAAACGGCGACAGCGTATTTCCCATTGCCTCACTCGCCGTGAAACGACCTGCCGCTAGACCGATGGCGGCACTTTCGACATAGCCTTCGCAACCGGTAATTTGTCCGGCAAAGCGAAGCCTCGGCATGGCGCAGAGTTGCAGCGTCGGGTCAAGCAAACGTGGCGAATTGAGATAGGTATTGCGATGCAGCCCGCCGAGCCGTGCGAATTCGGCATTCTGAAGGCCGGGGATCATCCGCAGCACTTTCGCCTGCTCGCCATATTTCAACTTCGTCTGGAAACCCACAATATTATACAGCGTTCCCAACGCGTTATCCTGCCTAAGTTGAACAATCGCATAAGGTTTAACCGTTGGATTTCTCGGATTGGTGAGACCTACAGGCTTCATCGGTCCATGCCGCAACGTTTCGCGGCCCCGCTCCGCCATGATTTCAATCGGCAAACAACCGTCGAAATAGGGCGTGCCTTCCCATTCTTTAAAATCGGTCTTTTCACCGCCAATCAACGCATCAACAAAGGCGTCGTATTCGGCTCGGTCCATTGGGCAATTGATATAATCGGCACCGTTTCCGCCCGGACCCACTTTGTCATAACGGCTTTGGAACCATGCGATATCCATATCAATGGTTTCTGCGTGCACAATCGGCGCAATCGCGTCAAAAAAGGCGAGTTGGGTTTCTCCCGTTACGCCGCGAACGGCTTCGGCTAGAGCAGGCGAGGTGAGAGGCCCGGTCGCGATAATCACCCGTCCCCAATCCCCCGGCGGAAGGCCTGAAACTTCTTCACGTGCGATTGAAATCAACGGGTGCGATTCGAGCGCTTCCGTTACGGTTTTAGAAAAGCCATCCCGATCAACGGCCAAAGCGCCACCGGCTGGGACCTGATTGGCATCGGCCGAACGCATAATCAGTGAGCCGAGTTTGCGCATCTCGGCATGAAGCAGTCCTACCGCATTGGTTGAAGCTTCATCGGAACGAAAGGAATTGGAGCACACAAGCTCGGCTAATCCTTCCGTTTTATGGGCGTCCGTTTTGCGAACGGGCCGCATTTCATGAAGGATGACAGGAACGCCGCTTTGAGCAAGCTGCCAAGCCGCTTCGGATCCGGCCAAGCCGCCGCCGATAATATGAATAGGATTTGATATCGTCATGCGCCGGACCATAGGCCGCGTCGATATCCGGCCGCAAGGCACTTTGACAACAAAAACGCCCGCCGGGAGGGGGCGGGCGTTTTATGTAAGCGGGAAAATGGTACCCGCTTGGCGCTCAGGCGGAGGGAGAACCGCCGAGCTTAAAGGCGATTAGCGGGCAACCGAACGCTTGGCCACGAAGCGGATATCGCTGCGCGAAATGCCGAGATCGTTGAGATCACGGTCGCTGAGCGAGGAAAGCTCGCGGATCGTGTTGCGGATGCGGGCCCAACGGCGAAAATTGCTCTTCAAGGTCGAAATCGTAAGCATTACATTATCCTTTGCAGTGAGAGTTGGACCAAAGACCGCCTCGCGATCAGATCCAATCAAATTTATTGCACTGCATATAAGATGGATAATGTGCTCTAGCCAGAGGCTCTAAGGGGTCTCTGATATGCATATAACGCATACCAAAGTTAATATAGGCCTAATGTCATCCAATTTTCACATAGTTGCCACTATTCCGCCGCAATTCCCTTCCGGGTTTTCTTTTGCACTGCAGCAGGACGGCGCTTCATGACATCTTTCAAGAATCGCGCAGTATGTCCCGCACCGGATTTGATGACATCTTCGGGTGTTCCTTGGGCAACAATCACGCCGCCGCCATCGCCACCTTCCGGCCCCATATCGATTATCCAATCGGCCGTTTTGATTACTTCAAGATTGTGTTCGATCACCACAACTGTGTTTCCTTGTTCCACTAATTCGTGCAAAACTTCCAATAATTTGGCCACATCATGGAAATGCAGACCCGTTGTCGGCTCATCCAGAATGTAAAGTGTCCGCCCAGTCGCCCGACGTGACAACTCCTTGGAAAGCTTAACCCGCTGCGCCTCACCACCCGATAAAGTGGTCGCTTGCTGCCCAACTTTGACATAATCGAGGCCAACTCGGGCCAAAGTCTCCATTTTTTCCCGAATTGAAGGCACAGCCTTAAAAAGAATGGCCGCTTCCTCAACCGTCATATCGAGCACATCCGCGATCGATTTATCCCGGAATTTGACCTCTAACGTCTCGCGATCATAGCGTTTGCCCTTACAAACATCACAAGTGACATACACATCCGGCAGAAAGTGCATCTCGATCTTAATCACACCATCGCCTTGGCAAGCCTCGCAACGACCGCCTTTAACGTTGAACGAGAAGCGCCCCGGTTGATATCCGCGTGCTTTCGCTTCCGGTAATCCGGCAAACCATTCGCGGATCGGCGTAAACGCGCCCGTGTAAGTGGCTGGATTAGACCTTGGCGTGCGACCGATCGGCGATTGATCAATATCGATGACTTTATCGAGATGTTCCAAACCCTCAATCCGGTCAAACGGGGCAGGCTGCTCGAAGGCACCGTTTAATCGGCGAGCAACCGCACGATAGAGCGTATCAATGACAAGAGTTGACTTGCCGCCGCCAGAGACACCTGTAATGCAGGTGAAGGTACCGAGCGGAATTTCGGCCGTGACATCTTTGAGATTATTACCCTTCGCGCCGACGAGTTTCAGCATCCGGCCCTTTTGTGGCTTACGCCGCTTTTCGGGCATGCTGACGCCCATTTCGCCCTTCAAATAGCGGCCTGTAAGCGATTTGGGATCGGCCAAAATATCCTTCGGTTGCCCTTCGGAAACAATTTGGCCGCCATGAATGCCAGCCCCTGGTCCGACATCGACTACCCAGTCAGCCTCGAGAATGGCATCCTCATCGTGCTCTACAACAATAACCGTGTTTCCGAGATCGCGAAGGCGCTTCAATGTTCCCAGAAGGCGTTCATTGTCGCGTTGATGCAGACCGATCGACGGCTCATCAAGCACGTAAAGCACGCCAGACAGTCCCGATCCGATCTGGGATGCTAGACGGATACGCTGACTTTCGCCGCCGGAAAGCGTTCCGGAATTTCGTGATAAAGTGAGATAATCGAGACCCACATCTAGCAAAAACGTCAAACGATCGCGGATTTCTTTTAAAACTCGTCCAGCAATCTCATTTTGCTTAGCGGTCATCTGCTTAGGCAATGTGCCGAACCAATGATGAGCGTCTTTAACCGAGAAGGCCGCCACATTGGCAATGTGCAGACCATCGAGTTTAACAGCCAGCGCCTCGGGCTTCAGACGGAAGCCTTTGCAGGTCGAACAAGGCGTTGCCGACATATAACGGCCGATTTCCTCACGCGCCCAGTCGCTATCGGTCTCTTTCCAGCGCCGCTCTAGATTAGGAACGACACCCTCGAAGGGTTTATTCACCTTATAGGCGCGCGCACCATCATCATAAGAAAACTGAACCGCTTCCTCGCCCGTCCCAAATAGAATAGCCTTTTTGGCTTTTTCAGGTAGATCGGCGAATTTCTGCGCCATTTTATACCCGAAATGGGTACCCAATGCTTGAAGCGTTTGCCCATAATAAGGGGAGGATGACTTAGCCCAGGGCGCAATCGCGCCACCTTTCATGGTGAGCGTTTCATCGGGGACGACAAGCGCTGGATCAACCCGCATTTCATGTCCCAATCCATCGCAAGCCGGACAGGCGCCAAAGGGATTGTTGAACGAAAACAACCGGGGTTCAATTTCCGGAATCGTAAAGCCTGACACAGGGCAGGCAAATTTTTGCGAAAACGTCATCCGCTTTGCCTCGCCCTTGCCCTCTTTCTCATCGGCAAATTCAATAACCGCAATGCCATCGGCCAGTTCGAGAATGGTTTCAAAGCTCTCGGCTAAGCGCGCGCCAATGTCAGGACGCACAATGATACGGTCGACGACGATTTCAATGTCGTGCTTCAGCTTCTTATCTAGCACAGGAGCTTCAGGAATTTCGTAGAATTTTCCGTCAATCTTGACCCGTTGAAAGCCACGCTTCTGGAATTCGGCCAATTCCTTGCGATACTCGCCCTTTCGGCCCCGAACGACAGGGGCCAGAAGGAAAAGCCGCGTCTTTTCAGGCAAAGCCAGGATACGGTCCACCATTTGCTGAACGGTCTGGCTCTCAATCGGCAAGCCGGTGGCAGGAGAATAGGGAATACCGGCCCGCGCAAACAAAAGCCGCATATAGTCATAAATTTCAGTAACCGTTGCGACCGTCGAGCGCGGATTTTTCGATGTGGTCTTCTGTTCGATTGAAATCGCAGGGGAGAGACCTTCAATCTGGTCAACATCCGGCTTCTGCATCATTTCTAGAAATTGGCGGGCATAGGCCGAAAGGGATTCAACATAGCGGCGTTGTCCCTCGGCATAAATCGTATCAAAAGCCAACGATGATTTTCCTGAGCCGGAAAGTCCCGTGAAAACGACCAACCGATCCTTTGGAATCGTCAGGTCCACATTCTTCAAATTATGTTCGCGGGCACCCCTGATCGATATGACCCGACCGTCCCGTCCTTTTGGTGTCGCTTTGTCGAAGAGCGCGTCGAGCTTTGCCATGGGGCCTCTGTATTCCTGCGATGAACGGGGAGCGCTTTACCTAATGCCGGGAGGGCAAAAACGCCATGCTTTCCGATAAAACTTCAGTTGACTTACGCATGATAATGGTTTTGGATGAGAACATAAAGCGAACATTTAATCGCCTTGTGTGGATAACGCGCTAGCTTGGGAAGCAATTTCGAACGCTTGCGCTATGGTCCCGTGCAGAAATTGAGTTCGGATCGAAGGAGAGCGGACATGTCAGGCAGCGTGAACAAGGTTATTCTGGTGGGTAATGTTGGTCGTGACCCGGAAATTCGTCGCCTTGGATCGGGCGAACCGGTCTGCAATTTCAGCCTAGCGACCTCGGAAACGTGGCGCGACAAGGCGACGGGTGAGCGCAAAGAACGGACCGAATGGCATAATATCGTTATTTTTAACGAGAATTTGGCCAAAGTTGCCGAGCAATACGTCAAAAAAGGTTCGAAGCTGTATCTGGAAGGTTCACTCCAAACCCGTAAATTCACCGACAAAAATGGTGCCGAACGTCAAGCGACAGAAGTTGTTTTACAGCGATACCGGGGCGAGATGACGCTCTTGGATGGCCGTTCCGGCGGATCGTCAGATATGGGCGATGGTGGTTCGGTCAGCTATGGTGGTGGCAGCTCCTCAGGTTCACGCCCAGCCATGACAGCTCCCGGCGGACGCAGCGATTTGGATGACGATATTCCTTTCTAAGCACAGTTGTTATCGGCGATGATTAGGGCCGTCATTTGACGGACTGGTGAATCCATATAAGAATTCCTCCGTTTATACGTGCCCGAACCAAAAAAGGGGCCGTTTATCGGGGGAACGTCATTATGGCTATCGCACTTACCGGCACTAAAAAGCCGCTCATTCAACGTCTCTATTTTCAGGTTCTAATAGCCGTTGCGTTAGGCATCATTGTTGGCTGGTTGTCACCAGAATTTGCCAAGAATGAATGGATCAAAGGACTTGGCGACGGGTTCGTCAAATTGATCAAGATGGTGATCGCACCCATCATTTTTTGCACCGTTGTGTCAGGAATCGCCCATATTTCGGACGCCCGTAAAGTGGGCCGAGTTGGCGTTAAAGCGCTTGTTTATTTTGAAATTGTATCGACGTTCGCCCTGATCATCGGCCTTTTAGTTGCCAATATTGTGCAACCGGGTGCAGGGTTTTCCGGCAAGCCCGATGCCAACGCGGTTGCGGGCTTTCTGAAGCAGGCCGGAGAAATGAAGGCTTCGGATTTCGTACTGAATATCATTCCTGATAGCGTTGTTGGCGCTTTTGCCAAAGGCGATGTGCTGCAGGTCTTGCTATTTGCAGTCCTTTTTGGCTTTTCACTGATGGCTTTGGGAGAAAAAGGGCATTCCGTTCGCCGACTTGTGGATGATATGGCGCATGCAGTTTTCGGCGTTATCGCCATTATCGTCAAAGCGGCTCCGATTGGTGCTTTCGGCGCCATGGCCTTCACCATTGGCCGCTATGGTCCGCAGGCTTTGGGTAATCTCGCAGGCCTGATCGCCACTTTCTACCTTACATCTATTCTCTTTGTGGTCGTGGTTTTGGGTCTGATTGCACGGTTGGCCGGGTTCTCGATCTTTAAATTTATCGCCTATATCAAGGATGAGTTGCTGATCGTACTCGGGACAAGTTCATCTGAATCCGCACTGCCGCAATTAATGGAAAAGCTGGAACGTCTGGGCTGTTCGAAGCCGGTTGTGGGTCTTGTCGTGCCAACAGGCTATTCGTTTAATCTCGACGGCACCAATATCTATATGACGTTGGCCACCTTGTTCATCGCGCAAGCGCTTAATGTGCCTCTGAGCTTTAACGAGCAGCTGATTATCTTAGGCGTTGCGATGCTGACGTCGAAGGGCGCAAGCGGCATTACAGGTGCGGGATTCATTACTTTGGCCGCCACTTTGGCAGCCATTCGTCCGGAATTGGTGCCCGGCATGGCAATCGTACTCGGAATTGATAAATTCATGAGCGAGTGCCGCGCACTCACCAATCTTACGGGCAATGGCGTGGCGTGCGTCGTCGTATCGTGGTGGGAAGGTGAGCTTGATCGCACCAAGCTTACGCGGGGTTTAAACCGTGAAATCGATCCTTCCGACGTTCAGACGGCAATTACGACGGGCTAACAAGCTAAAAACCTATATTTTATAGCGAAGTGATCCATTTGGCGGCATCCGGCGCGTTCGGTTGCCGCCATTGTTTTAAACTCACGCGCTAACCATATGAAAAAACGTTGAATTCACTTAGTGGATGACGGGTTATTAACGATAGTGCCAGAGGCCGGAATCGGCTAGAAAAAGGGCAGTGATTCTGCCCGTTTTTTGCGAGTCTGCATTTTGTCCGATAAGACCCCAACGCCTCCCGTACCCGTTCCGCAAGATATTCGTCCGGTTTCTATCACCGATGAGATGCGCCGTTCCTATCTCGATTATGCGATGAGTGTGATTGTCTCGCGCGCTCTGCCTGATGCGCGTGACGGTTTGAAGCCGGTTCATCGTCGTATTCTCTATTCGATGATCGAAAACGGGTACACGCCCGACAAAGCCTACCGCAAATCGGCCCGCGTTGTCGGTGACGTGATCGGTAAGTACCATCCGCATGGTGACCAATCGATCTATGACGCGCTGGTTCGTATGGCGCAGAATTTCTCGATGCGCCTACCTTTGATCGATGGTCAGGGCAATTTTGGCTCTGTTGACGGCGATCCCGCCGCCGCGATGCGGTACACGGAAGTTCGGCTTGAAAAAGCCGCAATGTCCATCGTCAACGATCTTGACGAAGATACGGTCGATTTCCAGCCCAATTATGACGGCAGCGAGCATGAGCCTGTCGTTTTACCGGCACGCTTTCCTAATCTTTTGGTCAATGGTGCCGGCGGTATCGCGGTTGGTATGGCCACCAATATTCCACCCCATAATTTGGGCGAAGTCATCGATGCGTCGCTTGCCTATATCGCTGATCCCGCTATCTCGATTGATCAGCTGATTGAAATCGTACCCGGACCAGATTTCCCGACAGGCGGTACGATTTTAGGCCGTGGTGGCGTCCGCAACGCCTATCATACCGGCCGCGGCTCGGTAATGGTCCGCTGCAAATCATCGATTGAGGAACTACGTCAGGGCCGTGAGGCGATCATCATTACGGAAATTCCGTATCAGGTGAACAAATCGACCTTGATTGAAAAAATCGCCGAACTCGTGCGTGAAAAGAAGGTCGAAGGCATTTCCGACCTGCGCGACGAGTCTGATCGTGACGGTATGCGCATCGTTATCGAACTTAAACGAGATGCCGTTGGCGATGTGGTGCTCAATCAGTTGTGGCGATTCACGCAGCTGCAATCGAGCTTTGGCTGCAACATGGTAGCGCTGAATGGTGGCCGCCCTGAAGTCTTTACGCTGCTAGACTTCATCCGCGCCTTCGTCGAATTCCGCGAGGAAGTTGTTACCCGCCGCACCAAATACCGCCTCGGCAAGGCGCGTGACCGATGCCATGTCTTGGTTGGTCTCGCGATTGCGGTTGCCAATATTGACGAAGTCATTCATCTCATCCGCACGGCACCGGATCCGAATACCGCTCGCGAATTGCTGATGACGCGCGACTGGCCAGCCCGCGATATCGCCTCGCTCATCGAGCTCATAGACGACCCACGCCATAAAGTGTCGGCGGAGGGTACCTATAGGCTATCCGAAGCGCAGGCCCGCGCGATCTTGGAATTGCGTCTTGCTCGGTTAACGGCTCTTGGTCGCGACGAAATTTCGGATGAATTGAATACAATTGCAGCCGAAATCGCCGATTATCTCGATATTCTCCGTTCCCGCGCTCGGGTTATGGGCATCATCTCGGACGAACTCATCGAGGTAAAGACGGCTTTTGCTACGCCCCGTCGCACCACAATTACCGAATGGGATGCCGATCTCGACGATGAAGATCTCATCCAACGCCAGGATATGGTCGTTACCGTCTCTCATGCCGGCTATATCAAGCGTGTTCCGCTCTCGACCTATCGCGCGCAACGCCGCGGCGGCAAAGGCCGCTCGGGCATGCAAACGCGGGATGAGGATTTTGTCTCGCGCCTCTTTGTGGCCTCAACCCATACGCCGATCCTGTTCTTCTCGTCGCTTGGTCAAGTCTACAAAGAAAAGGTCTGGCGTTTGCCGGAAGCCGCTCCGAATGCGCGCGGTAAGGCATTGATCAATATGCTGCCGCTCGAGAAAGACGAGCGGATCACGACGATCATGCCTCTTCCCGAGAATGAGGAAGATTGGGATCGTTTGGACGTTATGTTTGCGACCGCCGATGGAAATGTCCGCCGCAACAAGCTCTCCGATTTCGTCACCATCAACCGAGCCGGCAAAATCGCGATGAAGCTCGACGAGGGTGACGCCATCGTGGATGTGCAAATTTGCACGTCAGAAGATGACGTTCTGCTGACAACGGCGAATGGCCAATGCATCCGCTTCTCTGTCGACGAAGTCCGCGTGTTTAAGGGCCGTGACTCAACCGGCGTGCGAGGCATTTCGCTCGCTAAGGGCGATAATGTGATATCCATGTCGATCTTGCATCATGTGGACGCCACAGCCGATGAACGCTCGGCCTATATTAAGATGCGCCGCGCCATCGCAGGCGAAGTGGGCATTGAGGAGCCGACGGACGAAGAAAACGTTGCTGATGCCGCTATATCGCAAGAGCGTTACGCCGAACTCTCCGCGCGCGAGCAAGTTGTTCTGACCATTTCGGAAAATGGTTATGGCAAACGAAGCTCGGCTTACGAGATCCGGATCACGGGTCGTGGCGGCAAGGGTATCGTTGCAATGGTCGTCAATGAACGCAACGGTAAATTGGTTGCGTCCTTCCCGGTCGATCAATCGGATCAAATCATGCTCGTGACCGATGGTGGACAACTCATCCGTTGTCCGGTTGACGGTATCCGCGTTGCCGGTCGCGGTACTCAAGGCGTTACGATCTTTGATACGGCCGAAGGCGAACATGTTGTGTCCGTTGAGCGCATCAGCGATGAGGGGCTTGAGGATGGCAATAGCGAAGAGGCATCCGACGACGTGGTCGAAAGCTGACGGGAAGGCGAGGGGCGATCAATGCCAATCAAGACATCTCGAAAAGCCTTTTACGCGGGTTCCTTTGATCCTGTAACCAATGGCCATGTTGATGTGTTGCGGCATGCCTGCCAACTGGCCGATCACTTGATCGTGGCCATTGGCATACACCCGGGAAAAGCTCCGTTGTTCTCAACTGAGGAGCGGGCGGCCATGATCAAAGAGGCGTGCCGTCCATTTGCGGCGACCGATGGCGCTGAGGTTGAAGTCATCACTTTTGACGGATTGGCAGTTGAAGCGGCAAAATCGCATGGCGCAACACTTCTCATTCGTGGGCTCCGCGACGGTACCGACCTCGATTACGAGATGCAGATGGCCGGAATGAACCAATCTTTGGCACCCGACATCCAAACGGTTTTTTTACCTTCATCCCCCATGGTTCGCCCGATTACGGCCACTTTGGTGCGTCAAATCGCGATGATGGGCGGCGATGTATCGGCCTTCGTGCCGGATTTTGTTGCTCACGGGCTCGCTCAAAAGCTTAAAGCATCGCGCTAAATAACTGAATAAAAACGGAATTCGGAGCAAAAAATGTTTAAATCACTCTGCCTTGCTTTGGTCATCGCTCTGGGCGTTGGATATGC
>Ga0164297_10003431_pt1 | contig 14743 bp, 15 predicted proteins | sample GEODES058metaG_FD_113539 | JGI IMG/M metagenome (GOLD analysis project Ga0164297, IMG submission 113539) | Dystrophic lake water microbial communities from Trout Bog Lake, Wisconsin, USA - GEODES058 metaG | ecosystem: Environmental > Aquatic > Freshwater > Lake | place: USA: Trout Bog Lake...
CATCCTAATTTAAAAAGGGTCTTGAATGTTGATGAGATGGACTATTTTCCTTTAAGAAAAGAATTTCCATTGGAAGACCAAACGAGGATTGATAAGGATGATGAAATGTTTGGAAGGGGGTAATGCAAATTTTAAGTAATACGTTTAGAAAATAAAAGAGTTTCTTTAGTGGGACATCGCTTATGGATCATCACGTAAAATTGCCGGAAGGCTCGATAGAAAGACAGACGACCACCTTGAATTTGGGGCCTACGCACCCTGCAACACATGGCGTCTTCCAAAATATACTTGAGCTTGATGGTGAACGTATAGTTAGTAGTGAACAAACGGTAGGTTATATTCACAGGGCATTTGAAAAACTAGCAGAAAGAAGACCATTATATCAAATTACTCCTATCACAGATCGCTTGAATTATTGTAGCAGCCCTATAAACAATATGGGTTGGCATATTACCTGCGAAAAGCTTCTTAATATCAAGACGCCTAAACGGGTTGATTATCTCCGTATCATTATCATGGAATTGTCAAGGATTTCAGATCATTTGATTTGTAATTCTATTGTTGGTGTTGATAGTGGTGCATACACTGGGTTTCTCTATGTAATGCAGTACCGCGAATTGATTTATGAAATCTATGAAGAGATTTGTGGCTCAAGATTAACAACTAATATTGGTCGTGTAGGTGGCTTTGAAAGAAATTTCAATGCTACTGCTTTTGATAAATTAGAAAAATTCCTAAGAGAATACCCTAAGGTTTTAAAAGAGTTCGGAAATCTATTTATCCGCAACAGGATATTTATGGATAGGCTTCAAAATACAGGAGGCATCAGTGCAGAAAGGGCTTTGAATTATGGGTTTACTGGGCCTAACCTTAGAGCTGCAGGTGTTGATTATGATGTAAGGGTACACACACCATATAGCAGTTACGAAGATTTCGACTTTACTGTTCCTGTTGGTAAGACAGGTGACAATTACGATAGATTCTTAGTTAGAGATGAAGAGATGTGGCAAAGCCTAAGTATCATTGAACAGGCGTATAAAAAAGTTCAAGAGTTTAAAGGTGCTGAAGCAGAAGTTTATCACGCTGAAGTTCCAGAGTATTATTTGCCAAAAAAGGAAGATGTTTACACCAAAATGGAAGCATTGATTTGGCATTTTAAGATAATAATGGGAGAAACTGCTATTCCTAAAGGGGAAGTTTACCAAAGTGTTGAGGGTGGAAACGGCGAATTAGGCTTCTATTTTATTAGTGATGGCGGCAGGACTCCTTATAGATTGCATTTTCGTAGGCCTTGTTTTATTTACTATCAAGCTTATGGGGAATTGACAAGAAACGGAATGTTGAGCGATGCAATCATTACAATGAGTAGTTTGAATTTGATAGCAGGTGAATTGGACGCATAGTTTTCAATAAAGAAATTGATAAATGAAATTTTCAGAAGATAAATTGGCAAAAGTTAGCGAGATAATAGCCCGCTATCCCGAAGGCAAACAAAAAAGTGCCTTATTGCCGTTATTGCATTTGGCACAGGATGAGTTTGGTGGTTGGTTAAGTGCTGAAACAATGGACTATGTTGCTGAATTACTGAGTATCACACCAATTGAAGTATATGAGGTTGCTACTTTTTACAGCATGTACAATCTTAAGCCCGTTGGAAAATATTTGTTTGAGGTTTGTCAGACTGGTCCTTGTATGGTGAGGGGTTGTGATGATATAATTGGTTATATTGGTCAGAAATTGGGAATCAAGCCCGGGGAAACGACGCAAGACGGATTATTTACTTTGAAGACTGTAGAGTGTTTGGGTGCTTGTGGTTATGCGCCAATGATGCAATTGGGAAAATTTTACAGGGAACATTTAACAGAAGAAAGGGTAGATGCAATAATAGAAGAGTGTAGGAACAAAGCGGCACTGAACAATTAATTGATTATGAAAAAATTATTGATATTGCTTTTGGTTTGTTTTGCAGGACTTACAGTTAAAGCCCAAGAGTCTTATGACAAAGTAATTACAGAGAAGGTAGAAGCATTGAACAATGCAATTTTTGTTAAAAAGGACAGTTTGGCATTAGAAGGGTTATTGGCTAAAGAAATAATTTATTGTCATTCAAGTGGTAAGATTGAGGATAGGCAAGAAATGATTAAAAACGCTTTGGCGAATGCATCTACTTATAGTAACGTTAAAACAGAGGTTACAAATGTTGTGACTCATAAAAAGACAGTAGTAGTTAGGCATATCATTACTGCTACTGAAAATTTGAAAGATGGTAAAACTTCTCCTTTAAAATTAGGGGTTGTACAGACTTGGGTGAACGAGGATAAAGAATGGAAATTGATTGGAAGGCAGGCTGTCAAGCTTTCTCTTCAATAGAAGTAAATAAATTCTTTTCATAGCTTTAAAATGACTGATTATGGGAATTACAAATGCTATTTTAAGAGTAAGGGAACATAGGAAGTCGGAGAAATTTGCGGACATAGATTTTTTAGTTGATAGTGGGGCAGTATATAGTTTGGTGCCTGGAAAAATTTTGGATGAATTGGATATAGAACCATACAGGGAGATGAGTTTTTCTCTTGCAGATGGGACTACGATCAAAAGGAAGATAAGTTCGGCGTACTTTGAGTTTGAGGGAGAAGGTGGTCCTGCACCAGTAGTTTATGGTGAAGAAGGTGATACTCCTTTGCTAGGAGCAACAACATTGGAATCGATAGGATTAGTATTAAACCCATTTACAAGGACACTACATCCGATGAGGATGTTGATGGTATAGTAAATTAATTTCGGATAAAGGCTTTACAAGCATCGGTATATGGCAGTAAAATTATTATTAGAAAAAGCTCATATTCAAGGAATTCGTGACTACGAAGTATATCGCCGTGAAGGTGGTTACCGTGCTGCGGAAAAGGCTTTGAAAGAGATGACCACTGATGCTATTGTTGAGGAACTAAAGAAAAGTGGATTGCGTGGTCGTGGTGGTGCTGGATTCCCAACGGGTATGAAATGGAGTTTTATTGCCAAACCAGAAGGTGTTCCTCGTCACTTGGTTTGTAATGCTGATGAAAGCGAACCCGGAACATTCAAAGACAGATACTTGATGGAGTTTATCCCTCATTTATTGATTGAAGGGCTTCTAATTTCATCATTTGCCTTGGGTTCAAATGCTACTTATATCTACATACGTGGAGAATATGCTTGGATTACAGATATTTTAGAAAACGCCATTGCTGAAGCAAAAGCAAACGGATGGCTTGGCAAGAATATAATAGGTACAGGTTTCGATTGCGAAATTTATGTTCAACGTGGAGCGGGTGCATATATATGTGGCGAAGAAACCGCTTTGATTGAAAGTTTGGAAGGTAAGAGAGGAAACCCAAGGATAAAACCTCCTTTTCCTGCAATAAAAGGTGTTTGGGATAGACCAACGGTGGTTAATAATGTAGAAACCTTAGCTGCTTTGGTTCCAATCATCAACATGGGTGGTGAGGAATATGCTAAGATTGGTGTTGGCCGTTCTACTGGTACAAAACTAATTTCTGCTTGTGGCAATATCAATAAACCTGGTGTTTATGAAATTGACATGACCATCAGCGTTGAAGAATTTATCTATAGCGATGAATATTGTGGTGGTATCCCTAATGGGAAAAGATTAAAAGCTTGTATTCCTGGTGGTTCATCTGTACCTATTCTTCCTGCTAACTTATTGTTGAAGACAGCTAAGGGTGAGACCCGTTATATGAACTATGAGAGTTTGAGTGATGGTGGTTTTGCTACAGGTTCAATGATGGGTAGTGGTGGTTTTATCGTTTTGGACGAGGATCAGTGTATTGTAAAACATACCTACACCCTTGCAAGATTCTATCGTCACGAAAGCTGTGGTCAATGCAGTCCTTGCCGTGAAGGTACTGGTTGGATGGAAAAGATATTGAAGAGCATTGATGCTGGAAAAGGAAAAATGTCTGACATCGATTTGTTGTGGGATATTCAAAGAAAGATAGAAGGAAATACAATTTGTCCATTGGGAGATGCTGCGGCTTGGCCTGTTGCTGCTGCCATCAGGCATTTCAGGGATGAATTTGAGTGGCATATTACTAACCCGCAGGAAGCACAAATAAGAAACTTTGGTTTGGCACATTATGCCGACCCTATTCACGTTCCTGTAACCGCATAGTAAAAGTTTATGAGCGAGCAACAATTATTTAAGGTAACAATTGATAATATTACGGTAGAAGTTCCGGCTGGTACTTCTATTTTGGAAGCTGCCCGCAAAATTGGCGGTGAGGTTGCCCCTCCTGCTATGTGTTTTTACAGTAAACTAAAAGGTAGCGGTGGTAAGTGCCGTACTTGTTTGGTGGAGGTTTCCAAAGGTTCGGAAAAAGACCCTCGTCCAATGCCTAAGTTGGTTGCAAGTTGCAGAACAACGGTTATGGATGGTATGGAAGTTAAAAATATTACAAGTCCAAAGGTTATTGATGCAAGGGCGGGAATTGTTGAGTTTCTATTATTGAATCATCCTTTGGATTGCCCTATCTGCGACCAAGCTGGCGAATGTCATCTGCAAGATTTAAGCTACGAACACGGAAAAGAGGGTACTCGCTACGAATTTCAACGCCGTACTTTCAAGAAACATGATTTGGGACCTTACATCCAACTACACATGACACGTTGCATCATGTGTTTTCGTTGCGTTTTCACTGCAGATCAATTGACAGAAAACAGGGTTCACGGTGTTTTGGATAGGGGTGACCACGCTGAAATTGCAACTTTCATTGAAAAGAGTTTAGATAATGATTTCATAGGAAATGTGATTGACGTTTGCCCAGTTGGTGCATTGACAGATAAAACTTTCCGTTTCAAAAATCGTGTTTGGTTCTTGAATCCAATGAATGCACACAGGGATTGCCCTAAGTGTAATGGTAAAGTGACTTTATGGAATAGGGGTGATGAAGTATTTAGGGTTACCGCAAGAAAAGACGAATGGGGTGAAGTGGAAGATTGGATTTGTAATGAATGTCGTTTTGAGAAGAAAAAAACAACTGATTGGGTAGTTGAAGGGCCAAGAGAAATTAGCAGGCATTCTGTTATCTCCCAAGGGCATTATGTTCATACCGTGAAGCCAACAGAAACTTTTAAAGCAGTTAATGATGGTCGCGCCCCTCACTTGTTGTTGGATATTCATAATGAAAGTGACGTAAACAAGCCCAATATTGAGTTGAGTCTGATTAATGGCCCTGCTCATTCAAACAATTTTAATTCTAAATAGACATAAATAGAATTAACTGAATAATTAGAGAATATGACAATACTTGCACTCGACTGGTTTTTAATGATAGAGAAATTGATACTCATTGTAGTTGTCATTTTCGCAAGTTTGGGCATTGCATTATATAGCACATTGGCTGAGAGAAAGGTTGCCGCAATCTTGCAGGATAGGCCGGGACCAGAAAGAGCGGGACCATTTGGATTGTTCCAGCCATTGGCAGACGGTCTTAAATTAATCACCAAAGAAGAAGTTATTCCTACCCATGCCAATAAATTCTTGTTCATATTAGGGCCAGGCTTGGCAATGACTGCCGCCTTAATGACTTGCGCTGTTGTTCCTTGGGGTGCATCAATAGAACTTTTCGGGCATAAAATAGACTTGCAAATTGCTGATGTAAACATTGGGATGCTCTATGTTTTCGCTGTTGTGAGTTTGGGTGTGTATGGCGTAATGATTGGCGGCTGGGCTAGTAACAACAAATTTTCTCTGATGGCTGCCTTGCGTGGTGCAAGTCAGGCAATCAGTTATGAGTTGGCGATGGGGCTTTCCCTGATTGCCTTATTGATGGTTACGGGTTCTTTGAGTTTAAAAACCATCGTAGAGCAACAAGTAGGTCACGCTTGGAATATCATTTATCAGCCACTTGGCTTTTTAATCTTCTTTATCTGCGCTTTGGCCGAGTGTAATCGTACCCCTTTTGATTTGCCAGAGGCTGAAAATGAATTGAATTTTGGTTACCACCAAGAGTATTCTTCCATGAAACTTGGCTTTTACCTTTTCTCCGAATACATCAACATGTTCATCAGTAGCACTATCATGGCTACGATGTTCTTTGGCGGTTACGACCTTCCTTACATCACAAGTCATTTAGGAAATACTGGTTTTGCAGCGATTGTTGGCATAGTGGTGTTGATGATTAAAGTGGTAATGTTCATATTCTTGTTTATGTGGATTAGGTGGACAATACCAAGGTTTCGTTACGATCAATTGATGAATTTGGGCTGGAAAAAGATGATTCCTTTGGCCTTGGCGAATATGATATTGACAGGATTTTTTGTTTTACTAAGTCAAAATCACTGGCATTTTTAGATAGTTATTTGATAAAATCATTGAGTAATCAATGAAAGAGTCGATTTTCGTTATGACGAAAATGGTTTTCTTCCTAACGAAAATGAAATTCGTTATGACGAAAACAACTTTCTTCCCAAAGAAAACGGATTTCTTTATGACGAAAACGACTTTCTTCATAAAGAAAATGAATTACTTCATGACGATAATCACTTTCGTTAGGAAGAAAATGAAATTCGTCATGACGAAAATGGGGTTGGTTTAGAGAATACCAAGTGTAATTGAACATATTTTGAAAGAAAAACGCTTATGCAAGCATTAACAAATAGGGCGAAACAAGTAGAACGTGCACCAATGACTTTTGTGGAGCAGTTTTACCTATGGAATATCATGAAGGGCATGGCGATTACTTTTATGCACATGTTCAAGAAGCAACCTACCATCAGGTATCCCGAACAAAAGCGTGAATTTAGTCCTGTTTTCAGGGGATTGCACGTTTTGAATCGTGATGAAGAAGGTAAGGAAAGGTGTACTGCATGCGGCTTATGTGCTGTTGCCTGCCCAGCAGAAGCTATCACAATGGAAGCTGCCGAAAGATTGGAAGGCGAGAAGAATTTGTATAGGGAAGAAAAATATGCTGCTAAATATGAAATCAATATGTTGCGCTGCATTTTTTGTGGATTGTGCGAAGAGGCTTGTCCTAAAGATGCAATCTATCTTAGCGAAACATTCACCCCAGCAGATTTCAACAGAAAGAATTTTATTTATAAAAAGAATGATTTATTGATACCCAATCCATTGACTGATGCTAAAGGTTTAGCTGCTGCAAAAGGATTGAATTAGTACGATTATCAAAGTATAAAAATGGCTATTACACAAATATTATTTTGGTTTTTAACTGTCTTGGCATTGCTAAGTGCATTGATGGTTTTGTTGAGCAAGAATCCTGTTTATAGTGTTTTGTGGTTGATTTCTGTTTTTTTCGCCATCTCTGGTCATTACATTTTGCTGAATGCACAGTTCCTAGCCATCGTAAATATGATAGTTTATGCTGGTGCGATAATGGTACTTTTCTTATTTGTGATCATGTTGATGAACCTAAACAAAGAAACAGAACCACAGAAAGATATTTGGATGAAAATTGCTGGGACAATTGCGGGAGGTTGTTTGTTGATGGTTTTTATTTCGTTGGTAAGGCAAGCAAAGGAGATGACAGGTAGAACTGCTTTGCTAAAAACAGGAAATATTGGGTTGATTGATAATTTGGGTAAGGCATTATTTAGTGATTATGTGGTGCCTTTCGAAATAAGTAGCGTTCTGTTTTTGAGTGCAATGGTTGGTGCAGTGGTGATTGGAAAAAAGTAAAACAAGGTTTATTATGCCGATACAATATTATATTTATTTAGCACTTTCTCTTTTCAGCATTGGCGTGGTGGGCGTATTGACACGTAGAAATGCCATCATCATTTTTATGTGCATTGAGTTGATGTTGAATGCTACAAACTTGTTGTTGGTTGCTTTTTCAAAGATGCACCACGCTGTTGCTTTGGCAAGTAACGCTGCAACGCAGGTTGGTATCGAAGGTCAGTTGTTCGTTTTCTTCATAATGGTTGTCGCTGCAGCCGAGGTAAGTGTTGGCTTGGCAATTATCGTAATGATGTATCGAAATACTCATTCGATTGATGTAAACTTTTTGAACCGCTTAAAAAATTAATAGTTGTGAAGCCTTTGTACACACATTTGCTAACTTCTATTTTCAACTAATTGTATGAATAATTTGGTTTGTTTAGTCCCTCTTTTTCCTTTAATCGGTTTCTTAATCAACGGATTAGGAAGGAAATCATTGTCCAAACAGGCTATTGGAATCATTGGTAGCTCCTCTATTTTGGCTTCTTTCATTGTTAGCATTATTTTGTTTTTACAGGTTAAATCAAGCGGTGCTATCATTGTCGACTACTTTAATTTTATTGATGTTGCATCACTTAAAATACCATTCTCTTTTCAGATTGACCAACTATCTTCTCTTTTCTTATTGATTATCACGGGTATTGGTTTCTTGATTCATCTATACTCCACTGCTTATATGAACGATGAGGAAGCCCCTCACTATGCACGATATTTTGCCTATCTCAATCTGTTTGTTTTCTCAATGTTGCTCTTGGTAATGGGAGCAAACTATGTAATTATGTTTATTGGTTGGGAGGGTGTGGGTCTCTGTTCTTATTTATTGATTGGTTTTTGGTTTAAGAACGATGCCTATAACTACGCAGCTAAGAAGGCCTTCATCATGAACCGTATTGGTGATTTAGGCTTCTTGTTGGCAGTGTTTTGGTTAGTTAATAAACTAGGAACCGTTACTTATGTGGATGTGTTTGCAAACATCAGCAAACTTTCATACGAAGATGTGACCATCATTACTGCTCTACTTTTTGTTGGTGCAATGGGTAAAAGTGCGCAGTTGCCTTTATATACTTGGTTGCCTGATGCGATGGCGGGTCCAACGCCTGTTTCTGCTTTGATACATGCTGCCACGATGGTTACTGCTGGTATTTATATGATTGCCCGTAGCAATTTGTTATACACTAATGCTCCTGCAACACAAGGATTCATTGCCATTATTGGATTGGCAACTGCTATATTTGCTGCTACAATTGCCCTAAAGCAAAATGATATAAAGAAAGTTTTGGCTTATTCTACTGTTAGCCAATTGGGTTATATGTTCTTGGGTCTCGGTGTGGGTGCATATACTGGTGCTGTTTTCCATGTAATGACTCACGCTTTCTTTAAGGCTTTATTGTTCTTGGGGGCTGGTTCTGTGATACACGCAATGCACCACGAACAAGACATCAGAAAAATGGGTGGCTTGAAAAAATATTTGCCCATTACTAACATTACTTTCCTATTGGGTTGTTTGGCAATTGCGGGTGTACCTCCTTTTTCTGGTTTCTTTTCAAAGGATGAAATTTTAGCGGCTGCCTACGAAAAGAACCCTATTTTGTATTATCTAGGAGTACTTGGTGCATTGATGACTACATTCTATATGTTCCGTTTATATGCGATGACTTTCCTTGGTAAATTCAGGGGAACCCACGAACAAGAACATCACCTACACGAAAGTCCATCTGCAATGACGATTCCTTTGGTTGTGTTGGCGATATTGGCTGTAGTTGGTGGCTTCATCGGAATACCCGAGGTATTTGCTAAAAATAGCCATTGGCTGGAAAATTTCTTGGCACCAGTATTTGCATCTTCTAAAGCAATGACTGAACATCTACCTGCTGACCATTCTAAAGAATTATTAATGATGGGTGTCGTTACAGGTTTAGTATTGATTGTAATTGCTTTTGCTTGGAACAAGTTCAGCAAATATGTGGACAAGGGTACTGAGGAAACTGGACTTGGAAAAGTGTTAGAAAACAAATGGTACATTGATGAATTGTACAATGCAGTGTTTGTAAATCCATTGGATTATTTGGCTGCGTTCTTCAAAAATATTATTGAGAAAAGTGGTATTGATGGAATTGTAAATGGCATAGGCACATTGGTCAATTATTCATCCCGTCAGTTGCGTTTGTTGCAAAATGGTTTTGTTGGGGCTTATATTTTACTGATGGTATTGTCTATGTTGGGCGTGCTTTTACTTTGGATTAACGACTTTACCATCGTCCATTTCTTTACTAAGATATTTTAGGCTAAGTTTATTCTAAATAAGATGATCCCTTTATTACTGATATTTATTCCGGTTCTAAGTGCATTAATTGCCTTCTTTTTGAAGAATGACAATTCGGCTAAAAATTGGGCATTACTAGCTTCCACTTTAACTTTGGTTGTTGGACTTTTCGCTTTATGCCCTCATTGCAATCTAACTTTCGATGCACAGTGGCTTCCTGTTTTAGGCGCACGTTTCTCTTTGTCATTGGATGGATTGAGCAAAATGCTTGTTCTACTTACTGCTATTTCTTTCCCCGTTGTCTTTGCTGCGACTTATAATAACGAATACAAACAATCAAATGCCTTCTATGGCTTGATGCTGTTGTCTCAAGCAGGTTTGATGGGTGTTTTCTTGGCAAGTGACTGTTTATTATTTTACTTCTTTTGGGAATTGGCATTGATTCCTGTCTATTTCCTTTGTTCTATCTGGGGAGGTGAAAAGCGGATTGCAGTAACCTTTAAGTTTTTCATCTACACATTTGTTGGGTCTTTATTGATGCTCATTGGCATACTATATCTCTATTTCCAGACTCCAGATCATTCATTTGCCATCAAATCTTTCTATGCTTTAAAGCTTTCTGCTTCTCAGCAAAACCTTGCTTTTTGGTTGTTCTTCATAGCATTCGCCATCAAAATGCCCATCTTCCCTTTACATACTTGGCAGCCTGATGCTTACGAACAATCGCCAGCTGCTGTAACTATGATTTTGAGTGGGGTAATGGTAAAGATGGGTATCTATGCGGTTATCCGCTGGTTGATTCCTATTTTTCCATTGGCAACGGAAAAATTTGGTAGCCTAATTATCATCCTGAGTGTGATTGGTATGCTGTACGCTTCATTGATTGCCATTAAGCAAGACGACGTAAAACGCTTGATAGCTTATTCTTCTATTGCCCACATTGGGTTGATGTGTGCTGCCCTGTTTTCAATGAATACTATTGGATGGAATGGCGTTTTGATTCAAATGTTCAATCACGGTATCAATGTTATAGGATTGTGGATTGTAGCTGATGCCATTGAGCAGAAATTAGGAACACGTAAGTTTAGTGAATTAGGTGGACTTGCTCAAAAAGCACCTGTATTGGCTACTTTGTTAGTGATACTTGCTTTTGCAAATGTGGCTTTGCCTCTGACTAATGCTTTTGTTGGTGAGTTCTTGATGTTCAATGGCTTGTTTCAATATAATTATTGGATTGCAGGGGTGGCAGGAATCAGTATTATATTGGGTGCAGTTTACACCTTGAACATGGTGCAAAAAATATTTTACGGACAAACTTCGCCTGCTACCCAAAATGCTTTGGAAATTAAAGGTAATATTCAGTTTATCCTGATTGTATTGGTGATAGTAGTACTTGTTTTTGGGGTATATCCTCAACCATTGATTGATTTGACAAAACAGATACATCCTTAATCAGACATTGAGAAAGGGTTTAGAACTTTAAATATGAACGCAATTATTCTTTCAGCTTTATGTGGTGTGGTAATGATGTTTAGCGGCATCTTACTGAAAAATAAATCCTCAATTAAATATGTGGCTATTGCTGCATTATTGGTTTTGTTGATTGGTAATTTATTGCAATTCTATGGTATATTCACTATCAACATTGATTCAAAGAATCTTTTATCTTTCGACAGACCTGGTCTTTTCTTCAACTCAATACTTATTGTTGCCACCCTAATATATTTCATTTTAAGTGGCAGTGACATTGAAAAGGTAGGACTCGATGTTGCCGAATATTTCTCCCTCATCTTCTTTGTTCTGTGTGGTGCCACCATCCTTACTTCTTTCAACGGGTTGTTGATGTTCTTTATAGGTATCGAAATATTGTCTATCCCACTTTATATACTTACTGGGGCAGACAAAAAGAACTTAAAAAGCAATGAAGCTTCTTTAAAATACTTCTTAATGGGTGCCTTCTCTACAGGCATTATGCTTATGGGTATTACCTTGGTATATGGTGCCACTGGTAGTTTTGGTTTGCAATCCAATATGATTAAATCTGCTGTTACTGGCTTTGAGAGTGCTGGTATTCTGGGACCTGTTGGTTTGGTTTTGTTATTTATTTCCATGTGTTTTAAGGTTTCTGCTGCTCCTTTCCACTTTTGGGCACCAGATGTTTATGATGGTGCACCAAGTGTGTTCACTTCTTTTATGGCTACCATCGTAAAGGCGGCAGGGTTCTTTGCTTTTATCCGATTGTTTGCAGCTAAGTCTACAGACTTCGGTCCCGGACCAGCTTGGACGCTTATCCTTTATGTAATCATCGTGCTTACTTTATTGATAGGTAATATAACAGCCGTTTTCCAACAAAGCGTAAAGCGTATGTTGGCATACAGTAGTATTGCGCAAGCAGGCTTTATGTTGTTTGCCTTGTATAGCAGCAATGATTTCTCCAAGGAAGGTATATTGTTATACACTGCGGCATACAGTTTTGCTACTATTGGCATCTTCGCCATCTTGGTGAAGATGGAAGATTATTCCTTGGATGGCTATAATGGATTATCTAAATCACACCCTGTTCTTGCAGCTACCAATACTGTTTTCTTTCTTTCATTGTCAGGCATTCCGCTTACTGCTGGGTTCTTTGCAAAGTATTATATGCTTGCTTCGGCTATCAAGTCTGGCGGCCCAATCAGTTTGGTGATTATTGCTGTTTTGTTTGCGGCAGTGAGCGTCTATTATTATTTCAAGGTAATACAAGCCATGTATTTCAAGGAAGGCAATGCTGCAACCAATCAACCTATTACCAATAACTTCAAAGTTGGATTAATTGTTTTGGCCGCCATCATCATCTTCTTGGGTATCTATCCTACCTCTTTGTTAGGTTTCTACTATTTCTAATTGATTTATCACAAATAAAAAAGCCGCTGCAAGATTCAATCTTACAGCGGCTTTTTTATTTAATAACCTTTATTCCTTTGTCTCTGGTGGTGATGCAGGTATAGCAGCAACCCTTATTTCTCCTTTGAGTGATTCTTTAAACCCATCCAATACTTGTTCCAGGCTTATAGGCAATCCTGTATCAGCTAATATTGCATCTATGTATGGGCTAGGATCAAACCCTGTATTATGGCAAAATATCAAGAAGAATTGGCACGCATTATAAAGCCTACTACAAACTTCTTCAAGCATTTCGCCCGACAAGCCAATACTATCACCTTTTTCAGAAACGATGGACTTATCAAACTTAATATCCCCCATCAATATATAAGCCCTGGCATCCATACTCTCAAAAAAGAATAAACTGCACGGCAACTTTTGAAGCTTGCTATACCATTCCATTGCTATTGGGTCTCCTTTCCATTCTTCTTCCCTTAGCGTTGTTCCATCTACGTTTATAATATTGATAGCACATGAAAATACCAACTTTTCCATCAGCACAGGAAAGTGTTGCAGCAATGCAAGCTGATCGGTAATATTGCTGGTATCATAGTTTCGCACCAAATCAATAGTAATATTAAATGTCAATTGTTTTACACCGGCACTCATTGCTGGCCCCCAGCCCAGTTTAAACTGTTTTATTTGGGGGTCTTCGGGAGGAATAAAGTAGAAAGGTCTTTTCGTCATATCCCCAGTGCCATTTGCATAGCTTTCAGAAAGGGAACTATTCAGTATATCTTCTTTATCCAAATAGTTGGTGAGGGTTTCTTTTATTTTATCAGACAATTCGTATGTAGCCCTCAATCTATCATTGTATGCACCATATCCTTTATTAAATTCCCCATAAACATTCGTCCCCGCCCATATTTTTTCCCATTGTTCACCTAAGGCTTCCTCTTCGTCGTCATATTTTACAATGTCCAATGAGCAGGTTTCCCAATGTTGGCTAACTTCAATATTTTTCTTGGAATATTCATTATAATCTACCCCTTCTTCATCATTATATCTCTCTTCCAAATCACAAAATGCTTCACTCAGCACTTTTGCTTTCTCTTGAAAAGGAGCAATTAATAGCTTATGTTCCTCTACTATCCATTCCTGCAATTTCAGGTACCTGTCTTTGGCTTCTTCTACCAGTTCTTCATGTTTTCTATCGCCTGCATAAAACAAAATCTCATTATACAGTTGTAGCATTTCTGCTTCGTTTTCAGTGAACCGTTTATTCTCAGCATCCAATTCATCTTGTAATTCGCCCAATTCATATAGTAGCTTATCCTGTTCTTGTTTTATTTTCCACAAATAATCATGCTTCAAAAGGTGCATGGCTAACAGTTCTTTTTCGCATTGCAACTCAGGTTTGTCACGCTCATATTCCAACGTTATTTCCCTTAGTGGGTGTGCTATTTTTACTACTTCAATCATTTTATTTTATTTTATTTTAATCACTCATATCTGCTACCTATCAAAGTATTTTCACCGAAACCTGTGCTTTCACGTTTATATTGGTATTGTGTATATTAAAATATATTGCTGTTGTGGGGTCGCCAAATTCAGTTAGGTTGTGTGTGGAAACACTCAATGGGGCAATGGTTACAAACACCAACCCTACTTGCCCTTTTTTGGTTACCGACAAAAACATATACAAAATAGTGTTGGTATTATTTGTTATCTGCACTTGCTGTGTAAGTGGGTTCACAAAAGTGCGCTTGAACAAGTTTTTCGTCTTCAACAATCCAATTGTTGTAGCGAATATCATCTGCAAGATTTTCCTCATTAATGCTTCATCAAAATACTTAGCCGCCAATGTAGGTTCGGCTTTGTAG
>Ga0164297_10003432_pt1 | contig 14743 bp, 18 predicted proteins | sample GEODES058metaG_FD_113539 | JGI IMG/M metagenome (GOLD analysis project Ga0164297, IMG submission 113539) | Dystrophic lake water microbial communities from Trout Bog Lake, Wisconsin, USA - GEODES058 metaG | ecosystem: Environmental > Aquatic > Freshwater > Lake | place: USA: Trout Bog Lake...
ACAGGCGCCTGTCATGCCTGCTCTCACGAGCAGCTTTGGGGCGGACGCGCGGCAGTACGGGACTCTCATGTCTTTGTTCGCGCTCATGCAGCTCGTTGGCGGCCTCGTCTGCGGTCCACTCATGGACGTCAACGGCCCGCGCTGGGGTTTCATCGTGAGCTTCCTGTCTGGCGCAGCAGCATACGGCATGACCGCAATCGCCACTAGCATGCCTGTGCTTTATCTCAGCCGCTTGCCCACGGCTGCACAGCACGCAGCTCTGGCCGCACGCATAGCAGTCAGCGCCAAAGCAAGCAGCCCGGCGGCGCAGGCGGCCTTCCTGGGATACATCAGCCTCGCGTACTCTGTAGGTGCCATCATCGGCCCTGTGCTGGGCGGCTCTCTGGCGGCGCATTCCCTGCGCACGGTCTCCCTCGTCGCATCGGGCCTGTCGCTTCTTTCCGCCGCGTCCATCGCACTGTGCATGGCCCCAACATGTTGCACAACGCGCAACGTTGCTTCTGTAGTGCACGACCACACAGCGCTGACACCCGCGCCGGCGCCGCCGCCACCACCGCCTCGGAACAGCAAGCTCAGCCTGTCTGATTTCAAGCGTGTTGCAACGCTGCGTGGAGTGCCATCATTGCTGGCGGCAAAGAGCATCATGTCCTTGGTGTTGGCACTCTTCCATGGAGTGTTTGCGCTTGCAGCCAGCACGCATTTCGGCCTGTCTCCAGCAGCCACGGGTGCAGTGCTGAGCGGAATGAGCGTCATCACGATGGTGACACAAGCGGTGGTCATCGATTGGGCCATCGCTCGCTTCCAACCTCGCGCTGTGTTTGCTTTCAACGCCGCAGCTATGGCGTTGTCTCTAACCGGAATGGCGATAGCGCCCACTATTAGCACTGTCCTGCTCTGCCTAGTGCCGCTCAGCGTCAGCAGCTGCGTGCTGTCAACGCTGAACACCGCGCAGCTGAACCAGGCAGCTGAGGCGGGAGACCGGGGCTCGATGAATGCGATCGACATGAGTGTGAGCAGCGGCGTGAGAGTGTTTAGCCCTGCTCTGGGCACGTGGACGCTCTATCGCTTCGGCTTCGGTGCCATCGGCGCTGCTGGGGCGGTGTTGATGACCGGTTTGCTGATGGCTATGGAATGGGGCGCGCGCAGATCTGAGGCTATGCATAAGCAGACAAGAGCCGCGTGACGCACACGTTCGTGCTGCTATAGATTACACAATACGCGTCACTGTCGCCGTCACACCTTCCGTGTAAGACGCAGTAGCGAGGTCGACGTTCAGAGGGGAGACTGCGTCTGCCGAGGCGATTGCGGATACCATCAAATGCCAGAATGAGGACACATCCATGGACCGGGTGACGCGCACATTAGCTGCCCTGCCGCTCTGCTTCCATCTATCCCACACTGTTTGGCCATACGACAGTGGAGATTCACACTCCACATCGATGCGCGCCATCTCTGTGACAAACAATTCGGGAGCTAGGACGTATGCAACTGCCACAGGATCATGCAACGGCGGCCCGCTGTGGAAGCCGAAAACATTGGCGTACGTCGCGGCGAAAAACATCAGCAAATTAGCGACAGTGTCTCTGAAGCGAGTCCTCGGTGCATCAGGCGTGCCGCCTCTCACCCTGGATAATACATCCTCCGTCACAAGCGCGGTGTGAGTCACCTGCAGCGGGACCATGGTCACATCCGCTCCGCTATTGAGGACGATGTGCGCTGCGTGCGGATCGACTTGCATGTTGAATTCAGCGACAGCACCAGTGTTGCCTTCTCCCAAAGAGCCACCCATGAAGACGATGCGAGTGCTGGGAGCCGCCAATTCAGGGAACACACTCAGCATGAGCGCTGCGTTTGTGAGCGCTCCAGTGCAGACCAGCACTGAACCCGAGCGAACGGCTTCTGCCATGCACAGGATGGCAGGCGCGTGCGCCCGTGCTTCATGTGTACTGTCAGGCAGCGTCGCTCCAGACGGGTGTATATTGAGTCCGCTGTCACCGTGTATCTCAGGGCAGGCAACAGGCGGTCTGAGCAGCGGCTTCGCTGCGCCTGCGTGGACCGGCACGCGAACTGCAGCACCAACAGCGTGCAGCATACGCAGAGCGTTGCGTGTGGTTTTGTCCAGTGACTGGTTGCCGAAGACCGTCGAGACACCCGCCAGGGCAATTGCCGGGCTGTGTGCGGCCAGCACAATAGCGAGCGCGTCGTCATGGCCAGGATCGCAGTCGAGCCACACAGAAACGGCCATGGCCGAAGCGCATAAAGGATCTGCGAGGGTGAATAAGGATACGAGGGGGGTGAAAAGAAGAAGCAGCGTGTGATGGCTGTGGGATTTGAACCCACGCTCTTTCCGTAGCAAGGGCATGAGTCGCCCTTTGAACTAGAGATTCAAAGGTTGTACCTTAATCTAGCGCCTTAGACCGCTCGGCCAAGCCATCGTGCAAAAGCATGCTGCCGTCGTCGCGGAGACTAGTCATATATAAAGCCGAGAATTTGGAGTTGAAGACGAAATGGCCGGGCGTAAATGGCCGCGGCTCCCAACGCTTGACGACGACATCGACGCTATGCAATAGTGCCATCCGTTTGAAAGAAGGATGTGAAGGTAAAGTTACTCGCGAAGCACGCGCCAGACTTTGCCTCCACCGGCACCCCTCCACCTCTTCGTACCCCGCTTCTGCTGCCGAGGAGCGCCACCCCAACCTGGTTCTTCATCCTGATCGTCGTCTGCGCCGCCGCCTAGCCGTCCCAGTAACTGGGAGAATTGCGCATTCTGTTTAGTCAGGGCATCGAACGCCTCTGATAGATATTCCGCTAGCGCCGAAACGCGCGTCGTTGGCGCCCCAACGTCGGCTTCGTCTTGCAGCGGGTCCCGGATGTGGAGCCGCAGCAGCTGCACCGGGCCATCTCCCAGCGTTAGTCCCTTCTTGAGCTGCGGCTGCCCGTGGACGTGCCTCCGCCGCGGCGCCGCCCATCCCTGGCGCACAGCAGACCGAATGGTCATGAATGGCTGCGTCTCACGCACACTGATGGCAGTCGTGCTGTAGTCAAACACGCGGCCGTAAAAGTGCAAGCAGCCCAGCAGAAGGTGACCAGCCGAGAGATTGGCAGGCAAGACGGCGGTGCCAGCGCCACCCGGCGCGTGCGCTGAGCGTAAATAAGCGACTGCCATGTTAGTCAGCGCGTGCCCGCCCACGCCGCCAGTGGAGGGGTCGTCTAGGTGGGCAGCACGGACCAGGGCCTTGAGACTGAGCACGAGCGGCCTCAGCGCAGGCTCCGCAGTCGCCTGCTGCAGCGCCCACTCCGCAGCAGCTGGGCCAGTCGCCGCCGCGCTGCACTCATCGCCACCGTCACAGGACAGATCACACCGCATGCCATTCGGGGTCGTGAAGCGAAGCAGCGGCACTCGTGCACGGGGCAGAAGCAGCACGTTTGCGTCCAGCAGGCGGGCGCGAGAGAGCGCTCGCTTGGCACTGTATAGCGCGTCTCGTGCCATCTCGCGGGACGGCTTGGGCTGCGCCGCGCTGCTGCTCCCTGGCTTTTGAGGTCGTGGTTGCGGCGGAAGGCGAAGGAGGAGGTCCACATCGCTGCCTGGCAGATGCAGGCCAGCTGCTCGGGAGCCAAAAACCTGGAGCGAGCACCCTGGGATTGCTTTGGCCATCGCATCTCGCACCGCGTGCACCGCGCCCATCTCAGCGCGCGTCTCACTCTGCAAGATTGAGTCCACGGAGAGGAGCCAGCTGGCTTGATGCTGTGTCAGGAGGGCGACCGCGGCTGTATTCACCGCTGGCATGGCAACGTCCACATCCTGCGTCTCAATCTCATCCTGCGCCGCCCCTGTGCCACGGAGACGCCCGGCTGCAGCCGCCTGCTGATGCTTCTGCGCCAAGCGAGCCGCAGCGTCGGAGACGTGCACCGCCAAAGGTGTGCTACTCTCTGCAGTCACCACCTCCGTAAGAGCTCGCGCCAAGGCTGCGGCCACCACTGCCAAGTCGGGGCTGTTCTTGGCCAAGTCACGAGCGGTGGACACCGCCAGAAGTGCGTGGCAGGCGCTGAGCAGAGTCACTGGCGGCTTATCACCTCCGTCGCCTTCACCTTCCTCGCCTTCACCGTCCTCGGCAGTCTGAAGCAGGGTGCCCACCGCCTTGCGTGCGACACTGCTGCGCCACGCGAGCGTCTTTGCAGGCAGCACGGCCATGCCTGCGGAGACAGCTGCCAGCAGCGTTGTTGGCACCTCAGCCACCGGGTCTCGACTCCCTCGCGTGCTACTCCGATGCAGGGCCTTGAATGCCTTCTTCAGTGCACCTACGTGGCCGCCGTGTAGCGGCTGCGCTCTGTCTAGTGTTGCCAGCGCATTTTCAGCGTTCTGCGGCGTCAGGTGCTTCCTCGCGACAAGCACGCGCACAAGGCCAGCCAGCTCTGTGGGCAGCGACAAGTTGGCTGTCGCACGCGACGATGCCATGACTGGAACAGTGGAGGAGCGGGCTCGAGGCCAGCGCGAGGCCTGCAACTGAAGGACAGAAGCACTGCGCCAAGCCCCGGCGAGCGGGCGCAGCATTCACTGCCCCAATCGGATTAGCCGCCAGTCATCATTCTGCGCTCGGAGAGGTGATTCACGAGAGGGCGCCCTCTGAGGCACTGAAGCCATCATGGCACACACCTCCGCTCTCCTCTAAGAGCTTCTCTCTTCACGAGTGATCTTCACGAGTGAGCAGAGCGTGTGAGTTAACAGCAACGATGTTGTGCAGAGGTGGCGCACCGTGTGTGGGCACTCAGTCGCGCACAGCCTTTTCTTCCACACTGCCGCGGACGCGCAGCACGCCGCGTCGCCACGCGGGTTTTTCATGTGTTGTTAAGGGTGCGTGACGCGCACCTCCTCCTGGCAGGCGTCCAACGACGCGGTGTCGTCGTGCCTTGAGCACCTCGCCTCGGCACTAGTGGCTCCTGCTGGTCTTACCCGCCCTGCCCTCATCGCAGCCGGCGCCCTGCCGCCCACGGTTGCGGACACAAAGCGCAAGTTCATGGAGGCGTACCGGTACCCCATCCCGTCGGTGTATGGCACCGTCCTGCAAGAGCTTCTGGTCACACAACACCTGACCCGGTTCAACAGCAACTACGCCTACTCACCGGTGCGTCTGCTCGCCTGTCGCCTTGTGGACGCTACCAGCACCCGGGCGCTGGTGCTGGTGCTGTCCTGCGGCTTCACGGGTACCGCCTGTGGCTCCCAAGACTGCGGAGGTGTGCCAACCCTGAAAACCACGCCCCACTCCTTCAGGTGGCCGCCCTCGGCTTCTGCAGCGTCTTCGACCAGCTCATGGAGGGCTTCCCCCAGCCAGACGCCAAGGACAGCATCTTCACGTGCGTGCACGCCACCTGGATGCGCGCTCAAGTGGAAACACAGGAGGGCCCCTGGTCTCACAACACTTTCTCACAACAGGGCCTTCCTGAAGTCTCTGGACGAGAACCCGGACCAGTGGCGCAAGGACCAGGCGGCTATGGCAGCAGCCGCTCAGTCCGGGGGTGGGGTGGCTGCGCTGGCAGGCATGGACCAGCTTGCAGCTCTGAAGCAGCGCGTGGCGAGCAACACGCTTGTGTACAGCAAATTCATTGCCATCGGCCTGTTCCGCATGCTTGAGTTGGCGGGCGTGATGGAGCCGCAGGCGTTGCAGTCGCTGTCAGATGCCGCTGGCGTGCCCCTGTCAAAGGTGAATGCCGACTTGAACCTGTACAAGGGCCTCTTGTCCAAGCTGTCCGCCGCGAAGGAGTTGATGGCCGAGTTGCTGGAGCGCGATCGCAAGAAGACAGCCGAACGCCTGGCAGCAAAGGCAGCACAAGCCGCGAGCCCGGCATAGGGCATAGATCAACAATGGGGGGACCGGAACGTGCAAACTTAGCGTGGAATAGTAATCACACTCGTATTGAGGCTGGCTGCGCCATCCTGAACATCGCAGCCGTCTCAACGTCGCCGTCGCTTTCCAGGTCCGTGACATGGAGTCCATTCCGAATTCTGTCCATCCCAAACAATGAACGCAGACTTCCCGGTCGAAGCACGCGTGCTAGCTCTGGATCTGCGGGGCCAGCCAGGTCGCGCAGCTGTTGGACCACGGAGTCGCTGACGTTGCCCTCTCGAGGAGCAACTTCTATGGCGAGTGCCGGGCCGGCAGTGAGTTCTTCCACCATCTGCGGGAATGCTGGCACTACGCCATCGTATACAGCCAGGAATGACGCAGCCTCGGTCCTGTCAAGTTTGACGACAGCGCAACCAGTGACATGAAATTCCTTGAGCAGCGCTGCCAGCACCAGGCCAGCTTTGCGAGCGTGCACCAGATGCGGCTTCACCACCGCAAGCGATGTCCCGCTTGCCAGACAGCTGGCAGGAGTGGAAGAAACGTTGAAGAAGTGGTCAACGGCCGACGCAGCTGCGGGTCCGCACACGTAGTAGCCAAACGTGGCGGGTTCCAGCGCCTTGGAGAGCGCCTCAGCTACACCACCCGGGTAAGGACTGCTGCTGAAGAGCTCGAATCCCAAGCACGGTCCCTGGTCAGCGCCGAGGCTCAGCGCGTCGTGGCTCAGTCCTCGAGCGTCCTCCGGCGGCAAGTGTGACACCAGCTTCGCGTTGACCAATGTCAAGTCCGCCCTGTTTTGCGCGCGGTCAAGGACAGCTCCAGCAAAGTGCAGGGCGTGCGCGGCTACGAGGATGAAAACAGGCTCCCGCAAGCTGTCCAGTCGCCTTTGTGTCGCTGCGTCTGCACAGCCCAGCACACGGAGCGTTCGTGCAAGACAGACTATCGAAGCGCCCGCAAACAGGTGCTCCAGCTTTATCTGCGGCATGTGCGTTCTCTTTAGGAACAGCCGCTGTGCTCTCGTGTCGAAAAGCTCCACCGTCTCCTCGCACGGGTTGAGAGTAAGCTGCAGCGGCCATGTGATGCCGCTCTTGGGGTCCAACCATTCGACGTTGAATGCAAGGAGTTCTGTCATGGGGAGAAATAGCTTTTGCGACAAGCGGTCAAACGACAGTAGCCGGTGACGTATTAGATCTCTATTTCTAGACTAGTCATCCTCAAGGAAGGCGCATCCAGGCAGCGGCGCGAGGAAGCGCCGCCCCGGTCCGTCGCCCTGCACTTCGTCCAAGTGCACTTTGTCGGCATACGAGAAGCGGAAGGAGAAGGCCCCTGACAGCTCCTCGTAGCTCAGCCCGGACTTAGTGAACACCGCCACGCCGCGCTGAATGCTGTAGCGCAGCAGAATCTGTGCGGTTGATTCGCAGTCAGCGGCTGAAAGATGGCAACCACACTTGTTTGGAGATGTGGACACACCTGCGCATTGGTCTTTCCATACGTCTGCGCCAGCTGCGTCACGGTGGGATGCTGCATCAGCGCCTCCTCTCCCCGTGCAAGCGGGTACAGCGCCGCCATGGCGACGCCCTTTCTATTGGCAAAGCCACAGAGCTTGCGCTGCAGGGAGTGAAAAGGCGTTTAGTCCATCGCGAAATGATTGTGCCACGCATGGCACGCATGAATCACCTGTGACAGCAGCGGGTGAAGCTCGCACACGTTCACCGCCGGCTTCTTCGCTCCTGAAGTCAGCATTGCATCAAGTGTGCGCCACCCCGCGTGGGCCACGCCGACAGCGCCGCCCTCTGGCACGATGCTGCACAGCACCTCCCAGGCAGCAGCCACCGAGGCGGGCCACGGGTCAGTGGCGCCGCGTGCAGCTGCGCTGACGTCTAGACAACACAAGTCAAGGTGAGCCACACCCAGGTGCGCCAGCAACTGCGCATACGCGGCTCGCACGCTTGCTGGTGAGCACAGGAGATCAGGCGTCAGCACTCGTGGCATATCTCAGTGGCATGCTTGCTGGGCACCAAAAGTTCCGGACCTGCGTCAGTGGGACCTCCAGGCAGGAATGCGGCAATGAATAGCTTCTCTCGCTCGAAGCTGGCCGCCTTGAGCGCATTCCCCACCTCAGCCTCGTGGCCAGGGCTGACGAGCAGACTGTCGAGCCGGAGTGACACGCTCACAGAGGCGGCGTCCGTGACTGCAACGCCAAGCAGAGGCAAGCGCAGGCCTCCAGGCAGTGCCACCGACCGGGGCTCCTTGGCCGCGTCGAACGGCTTCTCTGTTGGTGTCGCCGTCTCGCTGGACGTGCGCCAGCCTGTTGGCGCCGGCCCGTACCACACGCCGGCGGCATAAGGCTTCTCGCCTGGAGGTGCTGTTGAGGTGGCCGCTGCTGCTGCTACCTGACCGTTGCCGTAGCCCGCACTCACTGGAGGGCCGCCTGGCACACCAGGGGGCAGCGCTTGGCAGCCATCCGAGGCCATTTGTGGCCTTGGCGAAAGCGAGCGTTGCCTTGTGAGTGCCTGCGTCATCGCTGGCGCGGCAACAGTCAAATCGTCGCGAGTTCGTGACACGGCTTCATGCAGCTCTGAAGTGCATGCTGCATAGCGTGTGCGCTCTGCGACCTCCGTGCGTGACCGTCAGCCTCTTCTAAGCAGCACAGTTGTTAGGCTCTATGGATTCTACCGGCAAGCGTAAGCGAGACGGTGGTGCTGAAGAGCCCATCGATACGTCAGCGGCGCTGGCGGCGCAGTCGGTGTCGCTGCACTATAGCAGTCGCCAGGGCCAGGCCTTTGAGGAGCGGAAGCGAAGCGACGTCATCTCCTTGCGCGAGTACAACAACTGGGTGCGACGCTCACGCAGAGCTGCTGGCGAGTGTCACGAGCTCACGCAGCGCCCTGTCGTCAGGTGAAGAGCACTCTTGTCCGTCGCTTCACACACAAGGGTGACGCCGTTTTGGTGCGCGCCGCCCTCCTCCGCCATTGATTTCCCCGTGCTCGGTCTAATCACATCCTTGATGCAGGACCTGGCGTGCGGAAAAGGCGGCGACCTGCCCAAGTGGCGAGAAGTGGGCATCCGCGCATACGTCGGTGTTGACATCGCTACTGACTCCGTGCGCAAAGACGCCCGCGAGCGCTACAACAAGGGCGGCTTCGTATTTCCGGCCGCGCTTTTTGTGGCGGATGCCTTTGAGGCGCCGCTGCGTGGCGCCTTGGGTGACCACCTGCCGCTTGACGTGGTGAGCTGCCAGTTTGCGCTGCATTATGCGTTCAGCAGCGAGGCGCGCGCGCGACGGGCTCTCCAGAATGTGGCGGATGTGCTGCGCCCTGGCGGTTACTTCATCGGCACCACTGCCGACGCTGATGTTCTTGTCAAGAAGCTGCGTGCAGTGGATGGCCTCTGCGTCTCAAACGACGTCTTCAGCTGTGTCTTCGACGAAAAATGTGCCTCCAAGCGCTTTGATGCGGCCCATCCCTTTGGGCTGACGTATAAGTTCACCCTTGCGGATGCGGTTGAAGACCTGCCCGAGTATTTGGTGCACAGGCCAACGCTAGAGCGACTGGCCGGTGAGGTGGGGCTGCAACTAGAGCTATGGCAGGTGTGTTGGCACACGCGCCTGCACGATTTGTGCCGCGTGCTGTCTCACACACTCATCCTCACCAGAACTTTGACCAGTTTGTGGTGAACTCCCTCGATCGTACGCACGCGGACAATGAGCCTTCCCGCCGGCTCTGGGCGCAGCGCGGCCTAGGAGGCGTAATTGACGACGCTACAGGTGTATGTCAGCCAGCGGCATGCATCCTCACGCCGGACGAGTGGGAGGTGGCGCACCTGTATGCCGCCTTCGCATTCAAGAAGGCTGGCGGCGACCCAAGCAATGGGCCCCCGTCGAGGCAGTTCAAGCGCGCAGGCATCATCGATCGGGCTGAGGTGAAGCGCATCAATGCAGACGGCGGAGTCGTGGACTTGCTCTAAAAATCATTTCACAAGCTCTACATCTAGATCGTATCCGGTGCGCGACAGCCTCATGGCGGTCGATGCGTTCCATCCACTCGCTCTGAGGAATGCAAGAAGCGCATATTCAACGAACGCTGGTGGCGGCGACGCCTTGCGACTCGCGACCTCGGCAAGGGCGTATAGAGTGGCGCTGCCTTCGACGTGAATGCGAAGCTTCTTCGCGGTCTCATCCGCATCGGTGATTCGCAGCGACAAGGCGAAGCCCCCAGTCTGGAAACAGTCCAGCATCGACTGTACGCCTGCAACAATGCATGCCCATTCACCTCTGGGGCATGCCATCGGCCCGTTGAATGCCTGGTCCTCGAAGCCATCGCGCAAGCGCGTGAAAATCAGGTCTCCAACCAGGCGCGCGTATGCCTCAGGCAGCGTCTTGTTGTCTGAATACTCAGACGCGCGGCGGACTGTTCTCGACTCACCATCTGCACCCGTGAGCTCAGTAAACACCTGCTCGCCCCGTTGCATGAGCTCGCCAGTGACCACGCTGCTTACGAACACCATGAAGTCGAAGTAAAGCGGGTCTGAAAGGTCTCCTTGCACCGGGCGCAGTGGAAGAGTCTTCAGGTAAAGTTCTTGCTCTGCTGCCCGCCGCTTCCACTGCGTACTCTGGAATTTGTCCATAGCGACGAAGTCGAGCTCGTCCGCGACCTCATAGGCAGAGCGGAGCAGCAGCACTGCAAGCTTAGTGTCCAGACGACGGCGTGGGAATCTCACCACCGCTGCCGTGCCCGCTGCTCCCCCAGTCACTGCCGGTATCGCTGACGGAAAAGCAGCAGCAGTTGTGCAGCGGCATGGTCTTGATGTGTGACGGCCACTGGCCATAAGGCTGACATAGTCAATGCATTTCTCGCGTTGGAGCTGGCGTGTGCGTGCGCACAGCATGCTACAGGTGCGCGCCATGATCGCCGATATAGTGTCTACATGCGTTGTCAAGGAACTGGCGAAGGAAGACGAGATATTGCGCCTGATGAAAGCAGTGGGTTCTATTTCCACTTGCCATCAAATGCGGCGGTTGTAGCGATTGTAGCAGCTGCAGCTATCCCCAGGATATGCGCTCTAGTACGCCAGACCCATGCTGCGGGTGGTCTCCGCGCCCAGGTAGACGCGCACGCTCAAGAAGTCCGTCGGGCAGGCGGCCTCGCAGCGCTTGCAGCCGACGCAGTCCTCCGTGCGGGGCGCGGACGCAATCTGTCCCGCGCGGCAGCCGTCCCACGGCACCATCTCCAGCACGTCGGTGGGGCAGGCGCGCACGCACTGGGTGCAGCCGATGCAGGTGTCGTAGATCTTCACCGCGTGCGACATGGCAGTCACGCTGCGCACGGCAGCCTTGGGCTTGGACTGTGAGCAAGGGGGACGCGGTGTCAGATGGGGCACTGGGAGGGTGCAGAGCGGTGAGACGGAGACCGGAATCAAGACTGGGTCCAAGCTGAGTAGCCCGTGCCCCGGGAGAGAGCGCACGGCCGTCTGAACCGCCGCTGGCGAGTGCCCCGCTGCGAACAGGCCAAATGCAAGCAGTGTGCACCAGCGCGCGCGTGTCCGTGGCCAGGCAGGCGTGTGGAGCCTTGATAAAGCCAGCCCAAACCAACTGCTACTGCGCCCGGACAGCGCCGCAGCAGCGCCGCAGGCCGCAGAGACGCCCACCAGCTGCGCTCTCTCAAGAAAGCGTGCTGCGTGCCACAGTGCAGCCGGCAGCGCGCTGAACTGGCCTCCTTCCAGACACTGCCCAAACTTCCACGTGTGTCACGCCAGAGACGGGACGCACCGTGAGCCGCGCGGACTGGACAGCCTTGCCCGTGAAGGCCGATGCGGACAGAAGAGCAGGCATTGTTCGTGCGACACGGGCGATAACGTGACGCGGCCAGGTCGAGCCTCGACCTGGCTCCCTCAGGGTAGCTTACTCGAGCTCCACCTCGCGGAGACGGTCATGCCGCTCGACGTTGACGATGCACAAAGCAGCGGTATAGACATAGAAACTGTATGGGCTGATGCCGTCCTGGCACATGAGGGGCCATTGACGGCGGACCAGGCGCGAGAGGTGCTCTGTCTCGCCCGCGACGCGCCCTTCGACGCGGACGCCGCCAAGACAGCCTTCAGGCGACTCAGTCTCAAGTGGCACCCTGATAAACAAGCTGGCGAGGACGCCAAGAAGCGCGCAACTGCGCTCTTTGTGCGCATCTCCGCCGCTTTCCACACGCTGACCACATCCAACTTCGACTACACGCGGTGCGTGTGCCTCACCTGTGGTTGCACATGTGTGCTATGCGCTCGTGGCGGCCACACATAGCAACCAGAGAGCGTGTGGCCGTCAGATGCAGTCGCGTCGTTTGTGTCCCGTCATGTTCCGCTGCTCACCTTGAGATTGGCTCACGCAACGTGCCTCCTGCCCACGCAGGTGGTCCTCCGCGTTAGTCATACCGCCAATGCAGCAGCTGGAGGCGGTGTTGCTGCTCGCTAGGAAGGGGGAGGACGCCTTCGTGGTGGACGCCCTCCTCCGGAAACGAGGCGACTACAGGCCACACGCGCACTTCGGCGTCGACCTAGCGGTACGCGAAGCATCATGCTGTTGCATTTTATGCGCTGCACGCTCCGAGACTGCGGTCAGTTGCAATCAAATTGCACGAGCTTACTCGCACCCTCCTCACATTTTTCCGGCACGCCGCAGGTGCCGTGGTCCGCAGGCACCCGCGAGGAGCCATCATGGGAAGTTGCTGGCGCCGCGCACTCTACCACGCAGGCTCTGCCTGCTGCGGATGCCCAAACATCAGGGGCTGGATCAGCAGCAGACATGCAGCTGGCGCTGCGTGAGATCCTGCACGATAGCCCCATCGAAGCGCAGCGATACGTAGGTGCATCTGATGCAAGACCGTGGGAGCGTGTGGGCGCAGCTGGCTGGTCGGCGGTGTCATGTCCAGAGAATGGAAACGCACCCGGCGTGCCGCTGCGTCCAGACCTTCAACCAGGCATGGATGGTGCCAAGGCTGCAGCCGAGACACTCAACGATGCAGGCCTGGCGCACCATGCCAAGAAGGAGCACCGCCAAGCAGCAGCTGCATTTGATGAGGCATTCAGGCTGTGTCCAGATTCGGCCATCTACGCTAGCAATGGCGCCGCCGCGCATCTAGCAGCCGGCAATGCGCGACGTGCTGCACAGAGTGCGCGGGACTCACTGGCGCTGAACCCAAGCCATGTGCGGTCGTTGTGTCGCCTGGGGGAAGCGTGTCTAGCCCTGGGCGAGGCGGCTGCGGATCGGGGTGCTGGTGACCGAGGCAAGGCACATCTTGTGGAGGCACGCGCGTCATTCAAGCAAGCCTTGCAGCTAGAACCCGGCAACAAGGTGGCCACCAAGGGCCTCAAAGATGTTGCCTTGACATGGGCAGCCGAGTTCGACAGCGACGAGGAATAGAACGTCACAACATAACAGGCGGGTTCGCTCGACACAAATCGTCAGCACGGAGGCAGGATGTGAGATGGCAGCCGCAACTTCCCCTCGCCAGGTCTCGTTCACTCTGCTTGCAGCTCAGCTCAGTCTTCTTGCATATTCAGTGAAGCATTGCGACACGGACGCAGTCGCTCCTGCACACCCTGCGAAGCACTCAGAGCAAGGAATGGCACCACCCTTCAGAGTGGACTTCTCCAGCCAAGAGCGCAGCTTGACGGCGCCGGTGGACCCTCCGGGCTTCGACAAGGGCCACGCCGTAGCACTGCTGGGCGCGCCGGTAGCAGACACGACAGGCTCTGTGGCAGTGCGTCGCAAGGAAGAGGAGTGCGCGATGAAGCAGGCGCACGCGTGGGCCATAGCCAAGTCACCAGCGCAGCAGCTGCCGATGATGTTCTTCATGATGTGGATGGCTGGCAGCGGGATACAGATATTTAGCATCATGATCACGGGCACGAACCTGGTGCAGCCAGTGCGAGCGATCCTGAGCAGCAGGGCCACCTTCGCGCCTCTGGTTGACAAGGGCGTGGACACGACCACACCACGCGCGTTGTTTATCGCCTTGCATGGCCTCGTGCTACTGTATGCGCTGTACAAGCTCGACAGGATGGGCCTGTTGCCCACGCACGTCAGCGACTGGCTTCCGCACATACCCCCGCCGCAGCAGCTCGAGTTCAGCAGCATGGGCGTCGCGTTATAGACTATGTCACAATCACAACGAGTGTGTATAAGATAAGACGCTGCTGTCTCTTCTCGTTTGGTGTCTCCGCCTTCCAGCAAAGCAGACGTACTCTATTTCTTTGTTGAGCCACGCACAGCGATGCCTACAGTAGTAGCGCCAAAGACCTCGTGCAAGTTCTGGCACCTGGCAGGAAGCGCACAAATGTCAGCCAGGTGACTCAGACAGAGCTGCTAAACTGTGCTGTGCTTGCACGGACGCACTTCTCGGGCTCCCAAGCCAGCTTCGGATGCTTTGCGTCGTGGTGGATCTGCATGCTCTGGCAGGGCAGCGAGGATTCGCAGCGAGGGGCGCACATGTCACATGTTGACAACTCTCCGCACACGCGCGTCTATACTGTGACTCACCTTCAAGTCAGGAGCTGCTTGGCCACAAGTGGGGCATTTGAACTTGCTGTGACCCGCCGCGCCACCCTTCCTGTCTGCGAGGCCAGCTGCACCACCGCCCCTGTTCTGCGTCGCCTCAGCTACCTTCCTGTGTATCTCTGCTGTTGTGTGCTTGGTCGGCTTCGCTTTGCCTCCCATGTTATTACGGCATGCCAGAGCACAGGCGGAGTGATGGACCCGGCGAGGGCGCAGACTTGTGCAAGGGGTAGTTTTAGTAAGGGCAGGCCGCCCGGGACCGGAATTTTCGCCAATCGGGACCTTGTGAGGGGACCTGCCGGACTGCCGATTGGGGACCTGTTTGGGGACCGCCACGTGGCGTTGCGCCGAGTCAATTTGG
>Ga0164297_10003435_pt1 | contig 14736 bp, 10 predicted proteins | sample GEODES058metaG_FD_113539 | JGI IMG/M metagenome (GOLD analysis project Ga0164297, IMG submission 113539) | Dystrophic lake water microbial communities from Trout Bog Lake, Wisconsin, USA - GEODES058 metaG | ecosystem: Environmental > Aquatic > Freshwater > Lake | place: USA: Trout Bog Lake...
ATCCCCGACCTGCGTACAGGCACGGTTACTGATGCCAACGGTAAATACCTGATCAGCAATTTGCCCAAAGGCGTTTACCTGGTACAGATAAGCTTTGTTGGCTATGCCACCTTTAATCAGCGGGTCGATCTTTCAAAAATATCTGTTTTAAATGTGCAGTTGCAATCCTCATCCATAGAAGCTGCAGAAGTTGTGGTGACTGGCGTAAGTAAAGCAACCGAGATCAAACGCGACCCGGTGCCGATGGCGGCGATCAGTAAAACTTTTATTGACGAACACTCCGCTTCTTCCAATGTGATCGATGAGATCGCTAACCTGCCGGGCGTAAGCGCGGTAACCACCGGGCCTAACGTTTCCAAACCATTTATTCATGGGCTGGGTTATAACCGGGTAGTTACACTTGAAGATGGGATGCGCCAGGAGGGCCAGCAATGGGGCGATGAACACGGTATAGAAGTGGATCAAAATTCGATCGACCGGGTTGAAGTGATCAAAGGGCCTGCAAGTTTGAGTTATGGCTCAGACGCCATCGGTGGTGTGGTAAACCTTATCACGACGCCCCCTGTCACAGATGGTAAGCTATTGGGGTCGTTTTCGGGTGATTATGGTACCAATAATGATCTGGTGAATACATCATTCCGTTTACAGGGCAACCAAAATGGTTTTGTTTGGGGGACGGTAATCTCGGGCAAGGCCGCAAAGGATTACCAAAATCAGCACGATGGCAGAGTTTACGGCACCGGCTTCCAGGAAAAAGATGCCCGGGTGGTGCTTGGTTTAAATAAAAGCTGGGGTTATTCATACCTCAACGCATCGGTATTTGATGACGAACAGGAGATTCCTGATGGTAGCCGCGATTCCCTGTCAAGAAGATTTACGATGCAGGTGACCGACGCGGATACCTATCGCCCGATAGTACCTGATGCTATTTTAAACTCCTATGAAATCACGCCGCTGCACCAGCATGTACAGCTTTACCGCATATATGATAATAGCAATATTACGCTGGGTAACGGCAACCTGATTGTTAACCTCGGCTATGAGTACAGTCACCGGCGCGAGTTTACCCATCCGGCTGCACCGGATATCGCGGGTTTGAACCTGCACCTCGCAGATTATACCTATGATGTTAAATATAACTTCAACCTGGGTAACGATTATGAAACAACAGTTGGCATCAATGGGCAATACCAAAACAATACTATTGGCGATGCTACGGATTTCCCGATACCCGCTTACCACCAGTTTGACATCGGACCGTTCTTCATCATAAAAAAATCATATGGCAAACTCGACCTGGATGGTGGTGCACGATACGATACCCGTTCGATCACCTCACAAACGGCATATGTTGATAATACCATACCTTATTACCCAACATTGTATACTGGCGCCGACCCAACCAATACGCCGAATGTGACCCAACAGTTCAGTGGTTTCGGTAAAACTTTTTCGGGTGTTACCGGAAGTTTCGGTGCGACCTATAATTTTTCGGATAAATTTCTGGTCAAAGGCAATATCGCCCGCGGTTTCAGGGCGCCAAGTATTGCCGAATTGTCGGCCAACGGACCCGATCCCGGTTCGCAGATCTACCATGTTGGTAACAGCGATTTTAAGCCTGAGTTTAATACCCAATCGGATATAGGAGCATTTTTAACCTTGCACGATTTGTCGGCAAGTATTGAACTGTTTGATAATAATATCCAAAACTATATCTACCAGCAGCAGGAATTGAACCCTGATGGCAGCCCGGTTCGCAACCCTGCCTTTCCGCAATACACGGTTTTCAGCTATGTGCAAAATAAAGCCAGGATCAACGGAGGTGAGTTTTTTCTCGACCTGCACCCTCGCCCATGGCTGCATTTTGAAAATTCGATGAGCCTGACTTATGGTACCAATTTAGGTAATAACGGTCACGAACCTGACAGCCTTAAATACCTGCCTTTTATACCACCGCTGCATACGCACTCTGAATTACGGAGCACCTTTGCCAAAGGTTTTGGCAGCTTTAGGAATGTCTATGGTTTTGTTGGCTTCGATCATTTCGATGCGCAGGGTCATTTTTTTGCAGCTTATGGAACCGAAACCTATACAGCCGGATACAATTTGTTAAGTGCCGGAGTAGGTGGCAATATTGTGGATGAAAGCGGCAAGCCTATACTCAAAATATTTATAGAGGGCACCAACCTTGGTAATGTTAACTACCAATCGAATATGAGCCGATTAAAATATTTTGATAATGCCGTAGTGCCGCCGGGTGTACAACCGGGTATTTTTAACATGGGTCGCAATATCAGTATCAAGGTGGTGGTACCATTTGACGTTTCGCCAAAAACTAAAGCCGGATAATGTGGGTTAAAGGAATGGGGCGCCAAAAAAATTCCCGTAGTTTGGGGGACTCTATTTTAGCTGTATTACAGCATAATAACTAACTTGGCAAACGGAATGAAAAGCCGATAAGGAATGAAGCAAAAATTTTACGATACTGCTGAGAAGCAGGAAAAAGTTATACTGGTAGGTGTGATCACACCGAACGAAACGGAGGAGCAGGAAAAAGAGTACCTGGAAGAACTGCAATTTTTAGTAGAAACTGCAGGAGGTTTGACCGTTCGGCATTTTACCCAAAAGATGCAAAGACCCGAGCGGGCAACTTTTGTAGGTACCGGTAAACTGGAAGAGATAAAAGCTTTTGTTGATTCGGAGGAGATCGATATAGTTGTGTTTGATGATGAATTATCGCCATCGCAGCTCCGGAATATTGAAAATGAGTTGCAGGTGAAAATTCTTGATCGCAGTAACCTGATCCTGGATATTTTTGCCGGACGCGCTCAATCCGCACAGGCGAAATCGCAGGTTGAATTGGCCCAATTACAATACTTGTTACCTCGCCTTACACGGATGTGGACCCACCTGGAGCGCCAAAAAGGTGGTATCGGTATGCGTGGACCGGGTGAGTCGCAGATAGAGACCGACCGTCGTTTGATCCTGAATAAAATTTCGCTTTTAAAAGAAAAATTGAGGCAGATCGATCGCCAGAACGAAACCCAGCGCAAAAACCGTAACCAATTGGTGCGTGTGGCATTGGTGGGTTATACCAACGTAGGCAAATCGACGATCATGAACATGATCTCCAAATCGGATGTGTTTGCTGAAAATAAGCTGTTTGCAACGCTGGATACTACTGTGCGAAAGGTGGTGATCGAAAATTTACCTTTCCTGTTATCAGATACTGTTGGATTTATCCGCAAGTTGCCTCACCATTTGGTGGAATGCTTTAAATCGACGCTGGATGAAGTGCGCGAAGCGGATATTTTGGTGCATGTGGTTGATGTTTCGCACCCGAATTTTGAAGATCAGATACGCACGGTAAATGAGACTCTAAAAGAGCTCGGTGCGGTAGATAAACAAACTATCACCGTATTTAATAAGATCGATGCTTATAAACCCATACAAGCTAATCCGGAAGAACACGCCACCCAACTTACCCTGGAAGATTTTGAGCAAAGTTGGATGGGTAAAAATAACAGTCCGGCTATATTTATCTCGGCACTAAAAAAGGAGAATGTAGAGGAGTTCAGGAAACTGCTTTACGATAAGGTAGTAACGATCCATATGCATCGGTATCCTTATGACAAGCTGTTATATTAAGCTTCGGACTTTAAAAATATTTCGTCTTTTATCGCCGGGATGATACCCTTTTCAGTCGCGGTAGCAAAAAGCAAATTAATGGCCCGGCGCCCCTCTTCGCCCAGGTCGAGTGAATATTTATTGACATAAAGTTCGATATGTTTGTACATTACTTCCTCGCTCATTTCCTGCGCATGCTGGCGAATAAAGTCAAGCCCCGATTTTGGGTTGGCAAATGCAAACTCCACCGATTTCTTTAAAACGCGGTTGATCTTATGCAGAACATCAGGTGCCAGTTTACGATGAGCAACAATACCACCTAATGGTATAGCGCATCCGGTTAATTTTTCCCAGTAATCACCCAAATCGATGATTTTTTTCAATCCCTTTAACTGGTAAGTGAAACGATTCTCGTGAATGATTAGGCCTACGTCGATCTGCTCCTGCACCAATGCATCTTCTATCTCAGAAAAAACCATTTCCTGCTTGTTTGTAGCCTTAGGTAATGCTAATCCCAGGAGAAAATTAGCGGTCGTATATTTACCGGGTATCCCGATTTTGTATTCAGCATTATTCAATTCCGCAATCGACATTTCGCCCTTCGAGATCAACAAAGGTCCTACGCCAAAGCCCAATGCGCTTCCTGCATCCAGCAAAACATATTGAACTACAACATACGCAAATGCATGATAGCTTAATTTGGTGATATCCAATTCGCCGCGGAATGCTTTCTGGTTCAAAGTTTCCACGTCATCGTAATAAACCTCGAATTCAAGCCCTTCAGTGTCTATCTTGTGGTGGATAAGCGCATCGAAAATAAAAGTATCGTTGGGGCAGGGGGAGAAGCCCAGAGTTAGTTTCATAGATCCAGTAATCGTCTGTGGTAATTTATTTGTCCTAAATGATAAGAAAGGTGGGAAGCCAGGTGGATCAAAAAATATTCGGTCGACATCGGGAATCCAAAAACCTGTATCGGAAATTCAGTGGCTAGTTGCTCAGCTGTTATTTGATCTAAAACGGTATCAACTACCTGGATAGTGTCTTCAATATTTTTAATTAATTCAGTCCTCGGGATGTCTTTTAATGAGAACTCAAGCTCTCTATGCCTGATAAAACCGTTTTGCCCCATTTGGGCGCCGATAAAATGATTGAGATTGCCCACCAAATGCAGGCATAGGTTCCCCGCCGAATTTGAGATACCGCCTTGGGTGATCCAAATGTTGCTTTCGTTACTGTAGGCGTTAATTTCGTCTTTCAGTTTTTGCAGGTCACGGATGATAATTTTTTTTAAGCTATCGTTCAACATGATTGGGGCTTTAATTTTAATTTGTAAACACTAGCGGGCTTTCCAAAGAAAAGCTGTTTCTGACAGGCCCGGTTCTTTTACAATTTGAAGCATTTTTTCGTCGCTGACATAGTTGCCGGGTAAGCATACAGCAGCCGGATTTTTTTTAAAATCTCCCGGGTAAATGAATCGTCTGTACAGATCTTCATTGCAGCAGTGAATTCTTTCCTATTAAAAAATCTATGGCAAAGGTATTCAGATTTTTAATAGCCAGCCCAATCTGCCAGGCATCGCGGTTGCGTCTCTCGACGTAATTTGACACTGCCCTGATTTGGATAGCCGGGATGCCAGCCATTTGACAGGCATAGAAAAATGCTGCGCCCTCCATACTTTCTAGTTGGGTATCGGTACTGATTTTAGCAATGCTTTCGTCACGGCCATGCACGGTGTTGATAGTGATAGCGCTTACTTTTTTCAGGCCAAAAGCAGCTGGTAGCTCATAGCTTGACTTCATACTGCTTTCGCCGAAACCCAGTTGATCGATGCTAAGAAAATCATCTCCATCTTCGGCACCCAGTTCAGAAAATCTGTCTTCCGTAACCTCAACCACCTCACCCAGGGCAATGCTTCTGTCGAAACTGCCGGCAATACCAAAATTTATTGCCAGATCATATTTATTACTGGCAAAGTGCATTCCCAAAGCATAAGCGGTTGCTACCATTCCCACGCCGGTTGTGATGAGTTCCAGGTCTTCAGTCTTAATTACTGAGTTCAGTTCTTCAACTTCAAATGGGGTAGCGGCAACAACCAGGATGCGCATAATGGCTTTATTTTGACAACGAAGATAAACAAAGCCCGGTTTTTTGTTTTGTATATTTGGCGCAATTATAAGAATGATGATCTATATAACACGGAAAGAACATTTTAACGCTGCGCACCGCATGTATCGTGAAGAGTGGAGCGCCGAAAAAAACGCCGAGGTGTTTGGCAAATGTGCAAACCCTAACTGGCATGGACATAATTATGATCTGTTTGTAACGGTTAAAGGTGAGATCACGCATGCCACCGGATATTTGATGGATCTGAAAGACCTGAAGGTGATCATCAACGATTACGTGGTCGAAGCGCTGGACCACAAAAACATTAACCTGGATGTACCGTTTATGAAAGGTAAAATGGCATCGACCGAATTGCTCTGTATTGAAATATTCAGGCAGTTAAAAGGTCCGATCGAAGCACACGAAGGCGTTATTTTGCACTCGGTAAAACTTTATGAGACAGAGAACAATTTCGCCGAATACTTTGGCAATTAATATACGATCATGAGTAAAGAAAACATGCTCCCGGACGATGACGAAGTTGAGGGATACCTCAAAATTGACCGTTACAATGATGCGCTGATCGAAAATCTAAAGACGCATTATAAAGGCGTGCTGGAACAGTTGGGTGAAGATCCGAACAGAGAGGGATTGGAAAAAACACCGGAGCGTGTTGCCAAAGCAATGCTTTTCCTGACACAGGGTTATGATCTGAATGCAGATGCGATCCTCCGGTCGGCGATGTTTAAAGAAGAATACAGCCAGATGGTGGTGGTAAAAGACATTGAAGTATATTCGATGTGCGAACACCATATGTTACCTTTTTTTGGGAAGGCGCATGTTGCCTATATACCCAACGGACATATAGTTGGCTTAAGTAAAATACCGCGCATAGTAGATATATTTGCGCGCCGGCTACAAGTGCAGGAACGCCTGACGAACGAGATAAGGGATTGTTTACAGGACACGTTAAATCCACTGGGTGTAGGCATAGTAATTGAATGCCGCCATTTGTGCATGAGTATGCGGGGAGTACAAAAGCAAAACTCAGTAACTACAACATCGGCTTTTACCGGTGAATTTTTAAAAGAAAAAACCCGGACAGAGTTTTTAAATTTGATAGCGGCGAAGTTGGGGTAGGAGGTAGCAGGTATTGGGTATCGGTTAACGGGTATCTGTTAACAGGTATTTTTGAGCTGGATATTTTACTAAATCTAATATTAAGAAGACACCTACAATCCAATACCCAATAACTAATACCCGATACCTGATACCAGATAACCAATAACAAAAACCAAACACTAAATTGAAAGCATACATTTTTCCAGGGCAAGGCGCCCAGTTTCCTGGTATGGGCCGGGATCTTTATGAAAAGTCGGAACAAGCCCGTCAATTATTTGAACAGGCCAACGAAATTTTAGGTTTCCGCATTACCGATATCATGTTTGAGGGTAGCGAAGAAGACCTGAAACAAACTAAAGTTACCCAACCGGCTATCTTTCTTCACTCGGTCATTCTTGCCAAAGTTTTGGGTAGTGATTTTCAACCCGATATGGTTGCCGGTCATTCATTAGGCGAATTTTCTGCATTGGTATCTGCCGGTGCGCTTTCCTTTGAGGATGGCTTGAAACTGGTTGCCGCCCGCGCCAACGCGATGCAAAAGGCTTGTGAGATACAACCTTCAACCATGGCCGCTATATTGGGTCTTGATGATTATACCGTAGAAAATATTTGCCTTGAGGCGACCGATGTGGTGGTTCCGGCTAACTATAACTGTCCGGGGCAACTGGTTATTTCAGGCACTATTGCTGGTATTGATTATGCCTGCGAAAAGTTGCTGGCGGCAGGTGCAAAACGCGCGCTAAAGCTGAATGTGGGTGGCGCTTTCCATTCGCCTTTGATGAATTCCGCTAAGATGGAGCTTGAACATGCGATCGCTCATACCGAGATCAAAGCCCCTGTTTGCCCGGTTTATCAGAATATTGATGCCAAACCCCATACCGATCCCGAAGAGATCAAACATAACCTGATCGAACAGCTGACCGGGCCAGTGCGCTGGACCCAGATCGTTTCGCATATGTTAGAGGATGGTGCAAGCTCCTTTACCGAGGTAGGACCCGGAAATGTGTTGCAGGGCCTGGTTAAAAAAGTCGACCGCGCGGTACCCACCAGTAGTGCCGCTTTGCAATAAAAAACAAAAGCCATCTCAACAATACGCAGATGGCTTTGTTATTTTATCGTATTTTTATAGCTACCTTCTGAAAAATTGACAAGCTCCGCAAAAATAAGGCTGATGCTGGCATTGTTATTTGCCAGCTTTTTATTGACAGCTATTGTTGTTAGGAAAACCTATACACCCAAGAACGTACTGCTTCAGGCAGCACAAACGCTCGAAAGTAACCTGCATAAAAAGGAATCGCTGGTTAAAAATGTACTCGATGACAGCGCTTCTTTCGCAAACCTAAAATTACTCGACAATAATGACCATGCGGCCATCGGCCTCATCAACGACTTTACAGCGCAACAAAATATTTGGCTCATTACCGTCAAAAAGGGGCGGCTTGTGTTTTGGAGTGGTATTAAAGTGGTGCCGGATAACCCCGACAGAATAAAAAAGGGTTACTCAATCCTTGAAACGGCCAATGGATATTACGAGACCATTAAGAAAGTGCAGGGCGATTTTTATGCGGTGTTCTTCATACCCATCAAATCGGCCTATCCCTTCCAAAACCAATACCTCCATAATACCTTCGCCAAAAGCCTGCTGCAGGATAATATCATTGAAATAGCCGAATACAACGATAAGAACATTTATGAAATAAATAGTATCAGTAATCAATACCTGTTTTCGGTAAAATTGGCTTCGGCGCAGGTAAGTCAAAGGTTTTTTTATGAGGAAGCCATTGCCTGGAGCTTATGTGTGATCGTATTATGCTTCTTTATTCAAAACTGTTGTAATTATCTTGTAAAGAAAAAGCATCCCTACCTGGCTGTTCTTAGCCTGGGTCTATTTATACTATTGTTCAGACTGCTGAATCTTTTTGCAGACTTCCCTGATCTGCTGTACAAACCACCTTTATTTACCGGTCAGCTATATCACTACGGCCCGTTTTTTCCGTCTCTGGGCGATTTTTGCCTCAATATCTTGGTCTTCAGCTGGTTTTGCGGATTTGTGTACAGACATCGCGAAAAATTAGTCGATGTACAGATCGGCAAAAAATTGGGGTACCTGGTGGTTGGCTTTTCCCTGCTTATTTTGATGTTTGTTGCAGTTTCGCTGCTGCATTTATTTTATACCCTGGTAGTGTTATCTACCATCGATTTTGATGTCAACAATGTACTTAACCTGTCGGTATACAGTTTGCTGGGCATTTTTATGCTTTGTTTTGCCTTCCTTAGTTTTTACATATTGGTTGAACTAAGCCTGGCCTTTGCCGTCAAATCAAATGTGCCACGTTTGCATCAGCTGGCACTATTGATATCGGTAGTTGTTATAGCTTCTGTTTTAGCCACATTACGAACCGGTGAATTCAGTTTGTTTTTTGTTCTGTTTGCGGCCTGGGTTTTGATCAGGGCCTATGCATTTTATTACAAAGACAGCCAGCTTAGTGCTACGGCGCTGGTAGGTATCATATTTGTCTGTTCGGCGATCTCGGCCAGCAAGCTCAATCATTTTGAATCGATCAGAGAAAATGTATTGAGAAAGGACTACCTGCGACAGCTGGAAACTTCAGATGACCCTCGCGCAGATGACATTTTCAAGCTTGCCGAGGAACATATTGAAAAAGATAGGTACATCAAAAAGGCGCTGACAGATACTTCCCAAAACACTTCAAACCTCGAGAATTATTTTCAGAAAACGTATTTCCCCTATTTGACAAGATATGCCATTGGTGTTTATTTATTTAATGACCGCGATCAACAGTTACGGGGAGAAAAGAAAGTTGATTTGCACGACTATAAAGATATCGTTGTGCTCAGGGCAAACAAGGTGTCGGATTATTTTTACCGGGTAAATAGCTCTTTCGGGTTTAGTAATTACTTTGCCTTGATACCCCTGAGCCAGAGCGATAAAAAACTGGGCACTTTGGTCATTCAACTCAGTTCACGTACCAGCCAAACCGAAAATGCGTATCCTGAATTATTGGTTGAAGATATTGGCGGCGGCACATCCGAACAATTTAGCGATTACTCCTATGCTTTTTACAGTGATAACAGGTTGAAGCGGCAGCATGGAAAGTATGATTACAGCCTTGTAAATACCGAGTTTAAGGGCGAACTAAAACAATTTACCTATACCAATACTCTGGCGCCTTCTAATACGGGTATCGATATTTGGTCGGGTTATAACCACATGATCTACCAGCCGGGTAAGCACGAGTTATTGGTGGTAAGTAAAAGGAAAAATTTGGTATTTGATATCATTACCTCAACTACTTTCTTCTTCATTATCTTCCTGGTGTTTTGTATGCTGGTGTTGTTGATCAAGTGGCTGTGGGCGCGAATACGTATCTTATACATCGACAGTGATTTTTTCCATTGGCGATTGAAGTTTAACCTGGATCATATTCTTTACAAAACCAGGATCCAATTCTCGATTGTATTTGCTGTGGTGATCACCCTGGTAATGGTGGGTATAATCACCTATTTTTCGATCGTGCAGCAATATGGCGAGCAGCAGGATAATTCGATCAGCGACCGGGTAACGCGCATCGGGGATGCCTTCAGCAAAGGTGGATTGGGCGACGAACTGACTAATGATGGTGCCGAATTTAAAGCTCGTTTTATCAATTTCGCAAGTATATATGCAGCAGATCTGACGCTTTTCAATACCGACGGCGAGGAGCTGATTTCAACCCAGCCTAAGATCTACGATGATGGATTGATCGCGCCACGTATCAACGGACGTGCATACATTAGTTTGAATAAACTGCATAAGTCAGTTTTGGTTAACAATGAGATCATTGGTGATCTGAATTATAAGGCAGGCTATGTTCCTGTGACCAATTCAAAAGGCAAAGAAGTTGGTTACCTTGAATTACCTTATTTTTCGAATGATGCCGACTATCGCTCACGTGTAGGTTCGTTGCTCAATGCCATGATCAACGTTTACGCATTGATATTTATAGCAATTGGATTGCTGGCGATCATCATCGCGCGGCAGATCACCTGGCCGCTCAGCGTGATACAATCGATATTAAGCAAAACCAAATACGGTCAAAATAACGAACCTATAAAATGGAAACGTAAAGATGAGATAGGTACATTGATCAATGAATATAACAATATGATCGCCGCCCTCGATCAGGGGGCCCAAAAGCTGGCTCAGTCGGAGCGAGAAAGTGCCTGGCGTGAAATGGCCAAACAGGTAGCCCATGAAATCAAGAACCCATTGACACCGCTTAAACTGGGGCTGCAACTATTGGAGAAATCTTGGCGGGATAAGGACCCGAAATTCGACGAGAAATTTGAGCGTTTCAGCAAATCGTTTGTTGAACAGATCGAAAGCCTTTCATCCATCGCTTCTGAATTTTCGGCTTTTGCAAAAATGCCTGAAACAAAGCTCGAACCCATCAATGTATTCGAAGTGCTTAACCAGGCTGTAGTGGTTTTTAAGCAGATGGACGATATTGCCATTTATTACCAGGTGCCAGCAAAACCCTTCATCATCAGCGCCGACCGCGACCAACTGCTGCGGTGCTTCAATAACCTGCTCAAGAACGCGATCGAAGCATTACCACAGGGTCGGGCCGGCGTTATCAATATCAATAACCTGGTTACCGAAAAAAATATCCTGCTTAGCATCAGGGATAATGGCAAAGGGATACCTGAGAACCTGCGCGAAAAAATATTTGAGCCCAATTTTACCACGAAAAGTTCGGGTACAGGTTTGGGCCTGGCCTTTGTAAAGAATTCGATTGAAAATGCTGGAGGCAAGGTTTGGTTTGAAACCGCAACTGACGAAGGAACTACCTTTTACATCAGTCTTCCATCGGCTGTTTAACCGGGCATAAAAAATCCCGCCTGTTTGCAGCAGGCGGGATGTATTGCCATTGTGGTTGTTTTTTATTTAAGCGAAAATGTGCCCTGGCCCATTGTCGAGTTATCCGAATATAAATAAACGGTATAGGTGCCTTTCTGAAAGGCCGGGTTACTCTGGCTTACCCAATCAATCGTGAATGTGCTGCCATCATCTTTAAAATCGATAGAGGTTTTATAAGTATACTGAAGGCTTTGGCCATCAGCTGTAAAATTACCAGCATCGCCGGTAATTACCAGGTTGCCGGTTGGATCAATGATGCGTACATATACATCATGCAATGCTTTATCGGCAAGCGTATTACTTGCTACCGTAAAGTTGATCTTTATCTTTTTAGCAGGGCTGGCGCGGGTCACTTCAACCTCTTTGCCGCTGCCTTTAACTTTGTATGCGACAATATCGATCTTGCCGGCTTTCAAAGCTTTGGCAATTTGAACTTTACTGTCAAGGTCTTTGTTTTGGGCCTCAAGGTTACTTGCCTTTTGGGAAGTTGTAGCTAAATTACTTTTTAACGTATCCCGTTCTATCGCCAGGTTAGTATTTTGTTTTTTCAGTTCCTCTATCTGGGCCGTGTAGTTGGCAACAAAATAGCGAAGCTGTTTTACATCTTCCTGCACTTTAGCAAGTTCGGCTTTGGTTAGTTTACCTTTGTCGAGCTGAACACGCAGCACTTTAATTCTGGTTTCGAGCGAGTCGTTTTTGGCGCGTAATTCGGCGGTAATCTTTGCTTTGCCGGTACTTACCTGTTCGATCTGGGCTTCGAGGCTGTCGAGCTCAACCTTAAGCCTGTTTTTTTCATCTTCCTGGTAAACGATCCTGGTATCCGATTTGTTCTTTTGCAAAAACAGATAAACATCGGTAGCCAGCAATGCTAGGACCACAACGATCAGAAAATAAATAACATTTGAATTTTTTTTAGATTGTCCGGATTGATTTTCCATGGCTGTTTTCTAGTTTAAATTTAGAATGGGTGCAAGCAATAATTAGGATATTACTTGTTGCTTTTCAATAGTAACTTTAACGGTTTATAACAACAACTTTATCAAATTGTTTTAACCAGCTGTTAAATATTCGTAAAGTTGGCAGCATCGCTTAGCTTTTGAATGGTAGCCTTGCATTGATGCCTTATGCGATAAAAATAGCTACATTTAATTAAAACACAAAGCCCTGCATTATTTGCTCGTTATAATAAAATTATAAACCCTCAGTTTATATCTTTGTAAATTAATACTACAGCCCGGAATGTGTGTATACCGCTATTTATTGACTTTCTTTTTTGTTTCAATTTTCTGTCTTCAAACTTATGCTGCGGGGGATAGTACAAAAACAACTACCCGGAAAGACACAACGAAAAGCCGCACAATTGTAACTGTTCCCATTAAACCTGCAACTCTTGCTAATATTGCACCGAAACGTGAGTTCCGGGGGCAATGGATCGCTACTGTAGTAAATATTGACTGGCCGAGCGACGTACATTTATCAGTAGCCCGGCAACAGCAGGAATTGATCAGCCTGTTAGATGCCGATCAGCGCGCAGGGATCAACGCGGTGATGTTACAAGTACGACCAGCGGCGGACGCTTTTTACGCAAAAAGCGGCGAGCCCTGGTCAAGGTGGCTAACCGGCAAACAGGGGATGGCGCCAAGCCCTGCCTATGATCCGCTTGAATTTGCCATCACCGAAGCGCATAAACGTGGCATGGAGCTGCATGCCTGGTTTAACCCTTACCGCGCCACCTTCGATGGTAATTTTAAAAGTCTATGCACCTGCCATATTACCAACCAATCGCCCTCATGGTTTTTCACCTATGGAGGTATCAAGCTATTTAATCCGGGTATACCCGAAGTGCGCGACTACATCATTAAAGTAATATTGAATGTTGTCGATAATTATGATATCGATGGCGTTCATATGGACGATTATTTCTATCCCTATAAAATTGAGGGTCAAAAAATAAACGATGAACAAACATTCAGAACTTACGGCGGCGAGTTTACTGATATCAAAGACTGGCGCCGCAATAACGTTGATTTTTTGATAGGGGCATTAAGTGATAGTATACATGCGCACAAACCCTTCCTGAAGTTTGGTATCAGTCCGTTTGGCATTTGGAAAAATGCCAGCCAGGACCCCGAAGGCTCAGATACCCATGGTGGTAACTCCTATTACGAATTGTATGCTGATACCCGAAAATGGTTACAGCAGGGCTGGATCGATTATGTGATGCCACAGATCTATTGGAATATAGGCTACCACCTGGCTCCTTTCGAAAACCTGGTTGATTGGTGGAGTGATAATACTTATGGCCGTCACTTATATATTGGCCAGGCGCCCTACCGTGCATTTGAACCTAAATCGAGGCCATTTCATAACCCATCAGAGATTCCCAACCAGATCAGGTACCTGAGAAGCAATCCGAATGTGCAGGGTAGCTCGTTTTTCAGCGCAAATACTTTGTTAAAAAATCCGCTTGGCTTTGCCGACTCCTTGCATTTTAATTTTTATAAATATCCGGCTTTGCCGCCACCTATGCCATGGTTGGATTCGATAGCGCCTAATCAGCCCCGAAACGTAGTAGCAAAAGTTGGCCAGAAAATGGTGAGCCTTAAATGGGATACGCCGGTAATGGCGGCTGATAGCGAGGAGGTTTATGGTTATGTGATCTACCGTTTTGCAGCGGCCGATTCAATTGATTTGGATAACCCCAAATATATCCTTCACATACAATACGACGATCAAACAACCTATAACGACGATACCGCCGAAAGCAACAAAACCTATATTTACGTGGTAACTGCAATAGACAGGCTAAAGAATGAAAGCGATCCTTCGGCTAAAGTTACAGTAACTACCAACCAATAGCTTTGCATTAAAGCCTGATCAGGCCCAGTGCTTGCAAACGCTTTAGGTAGAGGTCGATCTCCAGGTCGCCCATCCCGTAGATTTGTTGGGTATCCCAAAATCGC
>Ga0164297_10003438_pt1 | contig 14723 bp, 9 predicted proteins | sample GEODES058metaG_FD_113539 | JGI IMG/M metagenome (GOLD analysis project Ga0164297, IMG submission 113539) | Dystrophic lake water microbial communities from Trout Bog Lake, Wisconsin, USA - GEODES058 metaG | ecosystem: Environmental > Aquatic > Freshwater > Lake | place: USA: Trout Bog Lake...
GCCAGCGACGCCGCGAGCGCGACCCACGAACGAGCTGCTGGTGTGCACTTGCTGTCTGCAGCTGCTGGCGCTATCGCGAGCAGCGTGGTGCGCGTGCCTGGCGACACAATCAGGCATCAGACACAGGCCTACATGCACCGCAACGTCTTCGCAGCTGCATTCAACATCCTGTCCGCTCGTGGAGTGGCTGGTTTATACTTGGGGTACTTGCCTACACTGCTGCGTGATGTCCCGGAGCTGGCCATCCAGTTCACATGCTACGAGGCCCTCCGTAAGGGGGTCACCACATTCAGAGCTGAGCAAGCAGCCAGGGAACGCGCGCAGGCACAGAGCGGTACATGGAGCGGCAGAAGGAGGCAGCAAGCGATGTCTGGGCGTAGCGGTGGCATGTGGAGCAGCTCTGGCAATGCTGATGGTGGGGAGAAGTATAAGCTGGCCACCTGGGAGCATCTCATTCTAGGCGGCTTAGCTGGCGCAGCAGCTGCGACGGTGACTATGCCGCTGGATTTCGTGAAAACGAGGCAGCAGTGCGGTGCAGGAGTGGGTGTGCTGGGGCTTGTGCGCGGAGTTGTTGCCACCGAGGGCATCGGGGGCCTCTTTTCGGGCCTTGCGCCGCGCGTCTGCCATGTGGCCATGACTAGTTCCGTCTTTTTCGGCCTCTTCGAGGGCACGAAGCTGCTCCTCAAGCCGCAACGTACAGAAGATGACAGACCGCTGTTGCCCAAGATCATGGGTAAGCGCAGAGACCATGTGTGGAAGCGGCAGCTTGTGCTCGAATGACATCCGAAAAGACAGCTTCGCATGCGAAAACGCCTGGTGGCCCGTCCGTCCACAGAGAGAGAACGAAAGCTAACTACCCTGGTGCACCTCCCAACTCTCTTTAGCTCCCTCTGAAGAGCGCAATAGCTGGGGAGGCCTTTCCTAGGCCAGCGATCCAGCGTAGATCAAACCATGGTTGCCGCCGCGAAGGTGAGAGTGCAAAAAGACGGCAGCTGCCGCCCTGTTTTTTTCCCTGCGCCCTCGCGCTAAGCCCCCCGCTGCTCTGACGCGCGCTTGCTTGGGGGTCCACAGACGAAGAAGGCCAAGGCTGGTGAGGGCATAAATGCCCGCCTGCAGCTGGTCATGAAGTCCGGCAAGTACACACTGGGCTACAAGACCGTGCTCAAGTGCCTGCGCTCCGGCAAGGGTGCGTCTCGCCTGCTCCTGGCAGCCGCTACGCTGGCTCGAGTGCGGGGACGCGCGAAGCACTGGCTTCAGTGCCCTTCTTGACGGCCAGACGGGAGCAAACAGCCTCCCAGGGCCTAGGGTTGGTCTCTTGCCCGCCTCCGTCTCCTCACTCCTCCGTTCCGCCCCCCCACGCGTGTGCAGCCAAGCTCGTCATCATCTGCAACAACTGCCCGCCGCTGCGCAAGAGCGAGATCGAGTACTACGCGGTGCGTGAAGCCTTCTTGGGACACCCTGCGCACCGATCTACAAACCTCCTCCTCTCACCGCGTGTCTCTTGCGTCACAGATGCTTGCCAAGTGCGGCGTGCACCACTACAACGGCAACAACAACGACTTGGGGACAGCCTGCGGCAAGTTCTTCCGCGTCAGCTGCCTGACAATCACCGACGCAGGAGATTCCGATATCATCAAGGTGATGGAGGAGTCTGCATAGTGTGGCGGTAATAGAAGGCACATGACACTTGGGGTGAAACACTGCGGTGCTTGTTGGTCCATAGCATACACACAACACACAGGAATGGGAGTCCTACAGAGCCTCGTGGTCGAGCGGACTCGATCGCAATGGCTTGAAATCGCCAGCCGCGTCGTCATCCAGGTTATCATGGCCCAGGGGCAGGTAGTTGCTCATGATGGAGCGCACCTCGTTGTTGAGGTGCTGCTTCAGGCGCCAGCGGTACAAGCCATATGCGCAACCAGCTGCGCCAGCGAGCGTGAAGAACACGATGGCAAACACGCCGCCAGGGCCGACGCCTTTCTGGCTCTGCGGGCTCTGCGGGCTCGTATTCTGGTAGCAGGTGCGCGTCGCCAGGTCCACGGACCAGCCCTTCTCGCAGCCGCACCAATAGCTGCCGCGCCTGTTGACGCACACCTGATGCGGGTTCGGACACACGTCCGGGATGTCGCGGCACTCGTCGATGTCTGTGCACGTGGTGCCGTCGCCCTTGAATCCCGGGGGGCAGGTGCACACGTAGCCAGGCTCATTGGCCGGGTCTCTCCCTGCCAGCCCCGCTTTCTTCTTGGCGGTCATGTCACGCACACATGCGTTCACCGCGGTGCCATTCTCAAGAGTGCCGACCCAGCAAGAGTTGCGCCCGGCTGCACACGCATCCTGTGTGAAGTTACTACACTTTGGCGTCTGGCCGTTGGGCAGCACCTGGCACGTGCACGTCGGGCAGCCGCACAGCGGCACTGTGGCGGCACGCACCGCGCACGCGTTGGCAACTTGACAGCTCTCCACGCCATCAGCGTCGGTGACCTTGAAGCTCCCCTGCGGGCATGCGCATGTGAAATACGGATACGCCGTGCTGTCCACACACCGCGTGGCGCCATCACCGCCGGCGCGCGATGCACAGGACTGACTGCCGAAGCGGCCCTGGCCACAGGGGTTAGTGATGACCGTATCACCAAGGCACAGCGATGGCGCATCCGCCAGGTTGAAGCCCGAGCAGACGAACTCCAGCACAGACGCGTTCTCGATGTCGCCCCGATACTGCACGCCGTTGGCGATAAGAGTCGGGAAGAAGGCGATGTCGCCCCGGCGGCCGTTGGAGATCTGGGAGTCCCGCTCGCCCTGGAGCACAGGATTGACCATATCGCTGGTTGTGTCCCCCATGCACTGCCGCACCGCATCCGGGCTGAGACCGAGGCCGGAGATGACGGCGTCTGCGCAGGTGGGGCTGTAGGTGCTCTTCTTCAGACTGCAGGAGGTGCCAATCTGGGTGACGAACTGCCACCATAGCCACGACTTGCCTGCCGCCGTGGCCTCCTTGTTCACGCACAAGCTGCGCAGGTTCTCAAGGACGACATCCTTGCCGCTGTAGCCCGACGAAAGGTCACCATCCGGGTCGAGCTGGCAGTAGCGCCCGTTGTTAATGCACTGCACCTGGCAGAACGGGATGTTCGGGTCTGACGCGCCGCAGGAGAGAGTTATGTAATGCGGCGTGAAAGTGGTGTAGCCACCCCGCTGGAGCGCAATAGCCGCCGGCGCAAAGTCGTTAATGAACTTCTGCTGGATGTCGCACCGGACGCCGCACTCATCGTTGCTATTCGACCAGAGCTCCCACGCCACTGTCGGCCCTGAGTGGGGCACCACATCCTGCCAGCTCATCACCGCAATGACCGCATTCTGCAGCGCGAGCTGCGCCTTGAGGCTGTCGCCGGCAGCCTGGGTAAGCAGAGCTGCGGGGACCGTGATAGCTGCCTCCATGCTGTTGAGCACGGGGGCAAGTGGTGTGAGACACGGTGCAAACACAAGAGGTTGTGGATGCCGGGCCGCGCACCGCTGGGAGTCATCATCGGGGCCTGCGTCCATGGTGATGAGACTCTCCGGCCGGTTATCCACAACAATCACCTGCAACACATCCATCGAAGAGATAGTGAGGTGGAGAGCGTGGCAAGAGGAAGGGCAAGCGAGGGGGGTGGTGCGCACCGCAGCAGCGCCTGCGTTCTGTGCGTTGAGCACTTTGACCGTGAATGCGCACGGCTGCGGCACACCAGACGTGTCGGGTGGCCCTGTGACAGGAAAGATACGCGTGCGGGGGTCGGTGTCAGGAGCGGTCGAGGAGGCGTGCGCGCGGCGCCCAAGCACTTTGGCTCCACCCAACTGGCTGGACGGGTCGTTTCTGTTGTTGGGCCACACACCGCCGCGGTCGACGAGCGCGATGACAGGTGTGCCCGGCACGTTGCTGCTTGCATAGCGCGTCTGTATGTCCGTCACGCCCGGGAAAGTGAGCAGCAGGCGACAAGGCACGTCAGTTCCAGTGTGGTTGGGAGAAGCTGACACCTCCTCGTCTGCACGTCTGCGCGCACAGGCAGAGACGCGCCTGCAGTGGTGAGCACGCGAAGCGCTCCTGTCGCTTGTATTGCACCTCGCCGCTGAACGTGTGTCCACAGGGGGGCGCGGGCGCGTGAGAAACCAGTCCCGAAGGCAGGACGCACAGTGGAACTCCCGTCCGTGTCATCGAGTGGGCACCTGCCACCCCCTTACGGGCGACCGGCACAGCGCGCCACGGGGCGCATGCGCACCGAAGCGAGCCTCCGTATAGTGGGTTGCCGAAGTTGGCGACCGCCATCGAGAAGTTGGTGGCCACTGGCTGGATGATTTCCAGTACAGACGTCTCAACCACAAAGTTGGCGCCAGCTGACCCGCACATGAGCAGCATCAGCAGCACCGCGACGCTCCGTCGCCAGCTGCTGGGCGCCGCCATGGCTCGCCCTGCGGTTCTGAGGAGGTGCTGCGGCGGGGGCCTTAATAATGGTGCCGCCACGTGGACGCGGCCGAGCGGAATTCACCCCCTCGCGGGACCTCAGTGAGGTTTATCATGACACACGCGCTGGGCGGGGCCACTGCCCCGGCGCCGGTGGCGTCAAGCAGTAGCAGTGCTGGGGGGCGTCGTTCGGCGCACCGGGCGCCATGCAGCCACGCAGCGCGGCGCCTGCTGGGCCGCTCGACCTTCCTCGGCACGTCTGCGAACACGTGGAGGAGCTCCGCCGCGGTGAGCCGGCCAGAGTGCTCCACCAAGGCTGTCGCTGCGCCGACAGCGGCACCGAACGCCACTGTCTTTCCCCGCGGAGCTTCGTGGGAGGTCCACAAGTGCGTTCCCGCAGAGCCGCGCAACGCACGGGGGCCGACACAGCTCGGGAGAAGAGCTTATGATGCTCTCCCATGGAGTCCCCTTCCGGCATGGACATGTGGCGCGACACAGCGCCGAGCGACGTCACACGTGCCTCACACGACTGCACACTACCCCTCCCAGGTTCGGCGGCACTTGTGTCGGCTCGTCAGAGCGCATCCGGAACGCAGCAAAGCTGATGATTGAGTTGCCGTGCGCTCACAAGTGTGTCGTTGTCAGCGCCATGGGCACGCCCGGGAAGGGCATCCCCAAGGCACGTGCGCAGTGCTGTCAAGAAGACGAGAGCAGCGCAGACGCTTCAGCGCTCTGCTTGCCGGGATCTCGACGAGGAGCAGTCCCTTGTCACGCTGGTCTCACTCGTCCAACCCCGTGGCTTCAGGTGACTGACATGCTGCTGAACATGATTGCCAAGGCTGAGGCTCATGACGAGGCTTACAAAACAGAGGCGTGTCGTCTCTCTGCAGTCTTCTCGGCCCACATCCCTGCCTTGTATTGCTGACACGCTTGTGACTACCCGCTCAGCTGCGCAACTTGCACGAGAAGCACGCAGCCGCTGCGAAGGACATCCTGACTGGCACATCACTGAGCACGTACTTGGTGATGCTGGAGGAGGATGTCAACAATTTAGCAGCAATGCTGAGAGCTATTTCGATCGGTGCGTGTTCTGTCCATGCGTTCACACACGCCCTGCGAGTATTTCTTACCACTCTATGTGTACTGCCTCTCCTCGCAGCCGGCACGAGCACGGGCGCGTTTGCAGACTGGGTTGTCGGTCACGGCGAGCTCTGGTGTGCTCGCCTATTTGTGGCCAGCCTGCAGGCTCAGGGCGCCGCCGCGGTGTTCATGGATACACGCGATGTGTTGACTGTGACGGACGCGTCCGACGGCGGCGTTGATGTCGCCTATGACCGCAGCAATGCCGACCTTGATTCATGGTGGGCTACTCACGCGGCAGCCGGCGGCGCGAAATCGCCCATCGTCGTCGCTACCGGCTTCATTGCCCGCACGCCGGCCGGCGCGCCGACGACACTGCGTCGCAATGGCAGCGATTACAGCGCCACCATCATGGGAGCGCTCACTCAGGCTGGTGAGATCACAATCTGGACGGACGTGGACGGCGTGTACAGCGCTGACCCCCGCAAAGTGACCGAGGCCGTGTGTCTGAGCAACTTGTCGTACAATGAGGCTTGGGAGCTGAGCTACTTCGGGGCGAATGTGCTGCATCCACGAACGACATTGCCTGCCATGAAGTTCGGCATCCCCATCCAGATCCGCAATTTCTTCAATCTCGCCGCACCGGGTACACGCATCGGCGAGTACGACCCCGCGCATGCAGCTGCAAGCGCTGCGGGCCAACAACAAGGTGTGGGCTCCCGCGGCCCCAGGGACTCTGCCCTGGTGAAAGGTTTCGCCACCATTGAGCACGTGACGCTGATCAATGTGGAGGGCACCGGCATGGTGGGCGTCCCCGGTACCGCGAGCAACATTTTCAGCACAGTGCGCGACGCAGGGGTGAATGTCATCATGATCAGCCAGGCATCCAGCGAGCACAGCGTCTGCTTCGCAGTTGCCTCCGCACAAGCTCAGAAAGCAGTGGAAGCCCTGGAGGCACGGTTCGCGAATGCCATCGCTGCTGGACGGTTGAGCAGGGTGACCTGCATTCCTGGATGTAGCATCCTCGCAGCTGTTGGCCAGCAGATGGCAAGCACGCACGGCGTGTGCGCCATGCTCTTCGATTCACTCGCAAAGTCAGCGATCAACGTGCGCGCCATCGCACAAGGATGCTCCGAGTACAACATCACGACTGTGATTGACGGCGCAGACACGGAGCGCGCTCTGCGTGCAGTCCACTCGCGTTTCTACCTCAGTGAGACGCCCATCGCTGTCGGCCTCATCGGCCCCGGTGCCATTGGCAAGACGCTGCTCAAGCAGCTGCGTGACCAGTTGCCGGTGCTGCATAGCGACTTCAACATTGACGTCCGAGTGTTTGGAGTTGCCGATTCGAAGCGCATGCTGTTGGACCCCACCGGCTTGGATCTCGCGACTTGGGAGGAGGATTATCAGACGGCTGCCAAGACCCAGGCGGCTGATTTGGCTGTGTTCGCGAAAACCATAAAGGGTGGCTTCATCCCAAATGCAGTGATCATCGACTGCAGTGCCTCTGGCGAGGTTGCATCCCACTACGAGGCCTGGCTCCGTGCCGGCATCCACGTCATTACGCCGAACAAGCGTGCTGGGAGCGGACCGTACAAGGCGTACGCTGCTCTTAGATCGCTCAGCCGTGCGAGCTACACCCATTTCTTCTATGAGGCCACTGTGGGAGCAGGCCTGCCTGTGATCAGCACGCTGCAGAGTCTGCGTGACAGTGGTGACCGCATCCAACGCATTGAGGGCGTGTTCTCGGGGACGCTGAGCTACATTTTCAACACGTACAACCCGACTGGGCCGCAAGGGCAGCCATTTAGTGCCGTCGTGAAGGCCGCCAAGCAGCTGGGCTACACGGAGCCCGACCCGAGAGATGACCTGTCCGGCACGGATGTCGCGCGCAAGGTCGTCATCCTCGCTCGAGAGGCGGGCCTGGCGCTGGAGCTGACAGATGTGCCGGTCCAGTCCCTTGTGCCGCAGCCGTTGGCGAATGCCAGCGCCGAGGAGTACCTCGCCCGCCTGCACGAGTTCGATGCCGCCATGGCAGAGCAGTGGGCGGCGGCGGATGCAGCTGGAGAGGTGCTGCGCTTCGTGGGGGTGGTTGACACCGGACCAGGGGGGTCGCGGGTGGAGCTGCGCCGCTATCCCAAGACGCACCCGCTGGCGGGCCTGTCCGGGAGCGACAACATGTTGGTGTTCACCACCAGCAGGTACGCGAAGCAGCCGCTCATTGTGCGCGGCCCCGGCGCCGGGGCAGAGGTGACCGCAGGCGGAGTGTTTGCTGATTTGCTGCGCCTCTCCGCGTACTTGGGATGCGCGCCGAGCTGAGCTGATGAACTCTGGCATAGATGGCTGCGGCGCAGGAGCTGGATGCAATATAGAGAGAGTCTGCGCTGGACGGAAACGTGTCGGAAAACGATTGTGTCTAATAGGCTTCCCGTTCGCCGGTCACATGGCCGCGCGGGCGCCGCGCCGGAGCGCGCGCCTGTTGCATAGCGAACCCACAGTCGTGGGCCCTGCCGGTGACGCACCGGCGTCGTTCCACTTCACGCCGGCGGCCGGGACTGCACAGCCCGGGTCGCCTGTCACACGCTTCAACGTGGTGCTCGGACAGCTCGTGTGTCGCGGCGTGGACTGGAAATGGGTGCGTGCCCCTGTCCAGGTGGAGAGGACACACCGCGGCGCACCGTCTGCGCTGCGGGGAACAAGGAGGGCACAGCGTGCCGGGGTGCTCCTTGTCAGCTCCCTTTTGCCCCTCCTGCAAGGCCTCCTGACGCGCATCCCGTACGCGCGTGCAGGACAACCAGGACGGTGGTGTGGGCACTGTCGGTACAGTCACCGCGCTGCGCGGAAACAGCGCGACTGACCAGTGGGTTCGCGTGTGCTGGCTCCAAGGCCACTCCAACGCCTATAGGTGTGGCCACCGCGACAAGTACGACCTCATCGTCGCGCCCAGCACCGCGCTCGCACAAGGCTGTGTCGTCTCGCCACAGCTTGCGCGCCCCGGACTGCGTGTGTGGCCCTCTGCTGGCCAAGAAGGTCAAGAGGCCTCGGTGGCTGCTGGTGGACCAACCGCCGGCGGCGTGGTCACGGCGGTCGTAGAGCTGGACAGCGCGGACCATAACAGCAACGGGGACGCAGCCAGAGGCGCGCCACGGGCAGAAGCGACGCTAGCCACGGCGCTGGGTGCAAGCAGAGCAGCAGTGCGTCGTCGCGGAGCCCCTCCGCCAGACGCCACCGACGAGGCTGTCCCTGCTGTTGTCACGTCTAGCTTGGATGATCCAAACACCGTGGTGGCAATCACCGTGCGTTGGGACAACGCGAGCCACGGGGTGACTCACACATATGTGGTTCGCAGCGACACCTTCCCACTCCGCACGGAGCCGCCGCCAGAGGCCCTAGCAGACGCGCATCCCGCCACCAATGTGGCGCAGCCGCCGAGCCACCCGGTGGTGGCTCCGCGGGACGTGGTCATCGGCCTAAGGGTGATTCGTGGACCCGACTGGTGCGCCGGTGCTGCTCAAGACGGCGGCCCTGGTGGCGAGGGCAACATCGTGCCGTGGGCGCAGGGGCAAATGCTCGGCACCAACCCACGGTGGGGCTGGGTGTTTGTCCAGTGGCAACACAGCCAGGTGTTCTCTGTCCACCGCATCGGTGCCCAAGGCCGCCATGACCTCGCGCACGTGACAGCCCGCCGTCCGCGGCTTCCCACCTCGCGCGCTGCACTTGCAGCAGCTGCGCTCGCGACAGCGCCGATGATGCCGGCCGGCAGCGAGGAGGGCTCCGGGGAGCCACCGCTGACAGTAGGTGACATCGTCACCGTGTCCGTGGATTACGCGCGCTACGTTGACGCCGCCGACGGGCCACTCCATCCTGGTGGCCCGCTGGGCCGCGTCGTGCGCGATGACGGCTCAACGCAGCCGCTAGAAGTGGCTCCCCTCAGTGGGGGCGGACGTCCTTGGTGGTACGCCCGCCAAGCGCTTCGCCGCGCTGGGCCTCAGCACGCAGCGCGAGCGCTTGTTGAAGACGCCGCTGCCGTGGCCGCTGATGCGGGTCAGCGCGCGGATGGCAGAATGGCGCAGGAGGCGAACGCTATGCAAGCCGCCATCGTCGGACGAACTCAGCGGATTTTCCCGCCGCTGTCTCTCGTGCCTGGCTTCCAGCCAGCCCCTGTGGCGAGCAGTGATGACGACGCTCAGATGGAGGATGACGAGGATGACGACGTTATTCACGTCGTTCCTCCAGAGCCGCCTCGTCGGTCAACCGGAGAGCACCCCAGTTCTTCGGGAGCGATGCGTCGAACGGCACCACCGCCGCCGCCTCAGGCGCGGTCGATGGCTCCTGATTTGGAGGGGCTGAGTGCGCGGAGTGTTGAGATCATTCTCGGCGCCACAGCCACGCCCGCTGAGCGCATGGCTGCGATGCTGGAGTACATCTCCATGTCCCGCAGTCCTGCACCTGGCGCGCCGGGCGCCTCAGCACCGGTATGGTCCGCGGAGACCCGTCGCTGGATCCCCAGCGCTCGAGCGGAAACTTCTCTTTCCGCTCGAGCTTTTGGTCGCCAGCGCGGTGGGCTGAGTGATGCTCAGCCGACTGGCACTGACAGCATGCCGCACGCTATGCTGCGGATGCCAGCACCGCCAGGAAGTCGTCCAGCCAGCCTGACCCGCGTGACGCGCAGCCGGGGGGGGCATCAGCCGCCGGAGCATGGAGGAGGGACCGTAGGGGGTGCGTCTGCCGGCCATGCGCAGGCCACACCTGCAGCAGGAGGCGCAGCGCAGGCTGCTGCTCCCCGGAGGAGCTTCGCCGGAGATGATGACGCGGACCGCATGGCTCTCCGCTCACTGGCAGGTATCGTGCTTCAGCGAGCTCAGGCGGATCGTGCAGGTCCTCCTCCGCCGCCAACGACTGCGCCAGCCGCGCCTGCCGCTCGCCCGCAAAGCGGCGCATCTGCGCAGCTGCTCGCTGCCCAGGCGGATGTGGGTGCGCCAGTGACCACTGCCACGGCGCTTGTAGGCCTGCGTGTATGCCGCGGTATTGATTGGCGCTGGAACGAGCAAGACGGTGGCCCCGGCGGCGTGGGAACTATCCGACGCTCCACACTTCCGGGTGCACTCAACTGGTGCACCGTCTCGTGGGATGCCGGCGGGCGGTTCAGCTACCGCACGGGTGCGCAAGGCGCCTATGACCTGTGCGTTGCGCCGCAAGACGCGCCACCAGCACCCGCGTCTGCCGTGTCAGAGGATGCTCCTGCCGGTGTGCCTGTGGAGGCACCGCGACGCGGCTGGGGATCGACAGCCGCGCTGCCACGCGCACGTGTGCCTTCTTCGAGACAGCGGCAGAGCAGCGGCTTGGCTCAAGCTGTGGCGTCTGCTGAGGAGTTGTCTGCGCGGATGGATGCCATGGTTGAAGACCTGGAAGCGGCAACTGCGCGTTTGCCGCAGATATTTGCAGCAAATGCCAGTGGGTTGGTGCCACCAGGTCGCGCCAACCCGCGCCTTGCTGGCAGCGGGCCGCCATCTGCGTCACCGCGCTTCGCTGTTGGCGACACAGTTGTGCTTGCGCCACATGCGGCGCATCACGGCGGCATCGACGGCGTGCTCACCCCCGGGCAGGTTGGGACAGTTGTTGACATCGACACCTCAGCCACGCCCAACTGCGTGGCTGATTCCTCTGGGCGCCGCCACTGGTACTCCACTGCAGCATTGCATCGTGCACCTGGAGGCAGCGCTGCTGCGCCACCTTCATCCACCGCGCGTACATTGCCCGGCTTCCGGGCTGGTCGCCCCGGCGGACGCGCAGGAATTCCCGTTGATGATCTGAGCTTGCGTGGCCCACCACGGCATAATGGTTCAGTCCCACGCGAGCGGACGAATCCGCGACCGGTGCCGCGGCGCCGGGAAATGGCTACGCCTGACCTTGTGCCAGTGTACACGCAAGAGCAGACAAACAGCATCGCTTTGGCCGCGGGCATTGCAGCCGCGCTAGATGTGTGCAACGCAGCCCCCACTGCAGCTGCGTCGTCATCCGCGTCCGGGTCGCCAGCAGACAAGTGCCGTCGCTTGCGCGATGCCATCGCTGCTTACAGCGATGGCGTGCACTATGTGCAGCAGCAGGCGGCCTCAGCCAACCACGTGGGTGGCACGGAGTTGGTCACCTACATTGCACCGGTGAGGCGTCTGCCGCTCATGCTGCACGTCTCTCGAGGCCGCTTGGTCTCAGAAGCCCAGGCCCAGTTTGGGCCGCTCGGAAGTCCTGGCTGGAGCTCGCCCTTGGGTGTGCGCTTCCAGTCCGAGGGAGGTGTGGACAGCGGAGGTCTCACGCGGGAGTTCTTCTCGGCTATCGGACAGGCAGCTGCAGGGTCGCGGTGCCTGGTGCCGACAGCTGTGGAGGGTGCCTTCGAGGTGTACTTCGACCCGGGGGCGACATCGCCCCAGGATGTAGCTGACGCCGGTTTCATCGGCGCAATTGTGGCCAAGGTGCTGCTTGAGGGTGGCGGCCTGCGCGGATCTCGCCATGGAGGTCAGCTCACGTTGTGCGGTCTTCGTCTCGCACTGCCTGCATTCAAGCTCCTCGTCGGCGAGCCAGTCACGGCAGATGATCTTGCGAGTATCGATCCCGCTACCGCGGCCAGCTTGGCGCATGTCGCAAGCACACCTGGCGCCGCATCTGACGGCGCTTTGGGCGATGCAACCTTCGAGTTGGAGTATGTGAGCCCGCACACGAGGGACGGCGCTGCCGCTGCGGGCGCGTCCAGCGGCGACGATGGCATCAGTCGGCATGCCCTGATGCCGGGCGGGAAGCACGTGCTCGTCAATGAGGCGAACAAGGCGCTGTACTGCCGTCTGCGTGCAGAATGGGCGCTCACCACGGGTCCGGCGCATCTTCTCGCCGCGTTCATGGACGGTTTCTATTCACTTGTGCCTCGCCAGGTGGTGGATGCCCTGCGCCTGGATGGCGCCACGCTGCGCCTCGCAGTGTGCGGCCATCCCACCGTAGATTTGATGGGCGACGTGCGGCGTCACACCGTGTACGGCAACGGCTACAGCGCGCGCCACCCGGTTGTGCGCTGGCTGTGGGATGTCCTGGGCGAGTGGCCCGAGCACCGCCGCCTCGCATTCTGGCGCTTCTGCACTGGAGGTGATGGCCTCCCCCCGGAAGGAGCTGTCGCGCTCGCGCCGCCATTTAGCGTCCGTCGGGCACCGCGTAGCCAGCCGCGCACTGGCGCGGCCAACGGCGCCGCGGCGTTTTACGCCGCCATCGCGGGTGGTGCCGCCGCCGGCGGGGCAGTTGGAGGCGGCCGTCTCGCGACTGGGACTGTCGCTGCGGCCGTGGTGGCCGCTTCCGCTGCCCCTGCAGATGGCGCGGATGAAGCAAACATGCCGCCACGGCTGCCAATGGTTCACACGTGTTTCCGCGCGTTGGACCTGCCGGAGTACCGCTCCAAGGAGGAGCTGTCAACAGCGTTGCTGAAGGCCATCGAGTTTGGCGCCGTCGGGTTCGAGCACGCCTAGATCTAGAGGGAGGGGTATAGGATGAGGAGGCATGGGTCACCAAGGGTTGTTCTTTGTTTTGCTTTCACGATGATCAAATTGATGTGATGATTCCCGCAAACGGGACTTGTTTAAGGGTGTGTGTCCATTGAAGAGTTACACACTCCATCTCAGCGTATGTCCACCCTACTTAGAGTCAGAGGCGAAACCCTCTGGACACCCGCATTTTCGAGTGATTGCGGCACCGCCTGATGATGGTGAAGCGATTTTATGTGTGATATGACTCAGCGAAGGCGGCAAAAAGGCCCTGTCCAGAGGGTTTCGCCTCTGACTCTATGGGAGCTTCGTGACGGAGATGAGGGTCTTAACGGGTCTCTCTTTACATGAATAGCGTAACAAATTGGAACATGAGAGCAGACACAATCGTCCACAGACGATACGCCTACGCGCGCCCGGTTCGGGGCGTGCGCTGAGGGCTCATCAATTCCCTCAGCTCCGGGTCCTGCTCAACGGCACCATCGTGCCGCGTCCACACGTGGTGAGGGCTCCGCGCCACCGGTGTCCGGCCAGATCTGCCCTCCGGCGCAGCAGCTGCAGGCGCTGCAGGCTCCTCTGATTCTGCCACACGCCGCCCTTTACGCGCGGTGCTCTTTGGCGCCCGCGGTTGCGTACTCGGCGGCGCTGGGGATGCGGCGCCCAGATGGAAGTGTGGCAAATGCAGCTCCTCAAGCTCGGGATCATCCTCCACCACGCCATCCCGGCGAGTCCAGTTGTGGTGGGTCTTGCCTGTGGTGCGCGGTGTCGCGCCGGGAGTGGCGGCCCCAGCGCTGCTGCGTGCACGTGCCGGCGTGCGGCCAGCTGCCCGACTGGCAGCACCCCGTGCTGGCGGACTCATCATCGCAGCGCCCCCATCAGAGAGTCTAGCGGTCGCAGTTGTCGCAGGTGCCATGGGCGCGGCACGGGCTTGCGGCGTAGATGCAGTATGCAACACGCCGCCACCGGTCTGTGGCATCAGGTAATGCGCTAAAGCACCGGCAGTGAGCGCAGCTGCCGCAAAGCCAGCAGACAGTCTCGCGGACTTGGCCGCCGTCCTGGCCGCGCCCTTAAATTTGCCCCACACAGCTGCGCGCGCCTTCGCAGACGCAGCCTTGCGTGCCGCGCGCGCAGCGTGAGCAGCTGCGGCGCGGGCGTCTGCAGCAGCACGGCGCTTCGCAGCAGCCTCCGCCTTTGCAGCAGCCCGATTCCTTCGCGCCTGCTCAGTCGCCGCATTCTTCGCAGCCTGCCGCTCCGCACGCGCCTTGGCAGAGGCAGCGCGCATGGCATCAGCGGCTTCCTTCTTAGCGCGCTGGCGCTCTGCTGCCGCCGCCTTGGCAGCCACCTTATCTTGGCGCACTTTGTCAGCAGCGGCTCTCTTCGCGGCATCGCGGTCCGCTCGCGCCTTGGCAGCAGCCGCTTTGGCAGCTGCCGCTGCTTCTCGCTTCGCGAGCGCCTGCGCGTCAGCTAATCTCCTGGCTGCTGCCTTGCGCTCATTGGCGGCCGCAAGCTTCTCAGCGACTGCGGCTTTGCGCGCCAATGCATCTGCCGCTTTGCGCTCGGCAGCTGCTTTGCGCTCCTGCGCAGCCTGAGCGGCAGCAGCTTGGCGAGCAGCGGCGGCCTCGGATGCCTTCTTGGCCGCCAGGGCCTTCCGATCAGCCAAGGCCTTCGCTGCAGCCGCTTTGCGCTCCGCA